>Ga0307928_10004449_pt1 | contig 10627 bp, 15 predicted proteins | sample AceLakmetagen232_FD_201815 | JGI IMG/M metagenome (GOLD analysis project Ga0307928, IMG submission 201815) | Saline water microbial communities from Ace Lake, Antarctica - #232 | ecosystem: Environmental > Aquatic > Non-marine Saline and Alkaline > Saline | place: Antarctica: Ace Lake...
TCAAGAAACTTAATGATGTCTAATTATGATGAAGAAAAAATCTACACAAGGCTAAGAAGAATTATTATTCAGTTCATACATCATTTAGGATATCATCATAAAGAATATGATATTGATGAGGGAGATTTATCAGCAATCCTTGATACATTTAAATCATTAATTGAACCTGCTCATTGGAGGGCTTTAAACAATGGAGAAAGATCCTACTTAAATACAATTTCAAAAAGAGTGGAGGCTTTCACTCATGGCGCACAAGCACAGAAACCAAAAGGTTTCTTATCAGGACTGTTAGGATAAAGGAGGCTATAATAAAATGAACAAAACCATAGTTAAAAAAATGATAGGAAAACCCTACAAATCAAAAGCAGTAATTGATTCAGACAAAGATGGATTGATTAATATTATTGATTGCAAACCTTATGATAAAAACAAACAGGGTTGGGTTCATGATAAATGGAAAGACTACAAAGAAAAAAGAACAGAAAGAATTGGAGAAGAAAAGATTGTTAAGGAAGAAGTAAGAAAAGCAGCAGGAGAAGAAAGAAGAAAACAAGCAGTTGAAACAGCAGTATTCAATGAACGACAATCAGGAGAACGAAAAAGAAAGTACATCAAAGGCGGAGGATTTATGGGAAGTCTAAGCAGAGGATTTGATAGTGTTAGTAAAGGCATCGGAACAATCTCACCACCAAGAAGAATGACTAAAGCAAAAACAAGAGTAAAAACAAAGAAACTATTGAAAGGAAAACCTAGAAAACAATCCACAAAGAAAAGAGTAACATCAGGAATACCAAACATGGCTGAATTCAAATTAAACTATTAAGGAGGTAATAAGAATGCCACAAGGAATTAAAATACCACGACATGCTAATAAGGGAAGTTTCAAACCAAATGAAAATCATAGATATTGGAAAGGTGGAACTTCTGATTATTGGGGTAAGAAAGCAAGAGAGCTAACAAATTGTCCTAAAGGTTTTGTAGTTCATCATAGGAATGGCAATTATAAAGATAATAGAATAGAAAATTTACAGGTTATAACACAATCAGAACATGTGGCAATACATAATAAACAAAGAAGGGGAACTATAAAACCAAACAGTAAAATTAGACAAGTAATTAAGAAGGTATTGGAACTAAACAAACAAGGTTATTTAAGAAAGGAAATAGCTGAAATTCTTAATATCCAGTTTAGAATGGTAAAAAGATGTTTAACATCAGAATGGAGGTGTCAATATGAGCAGGAATGATGGTACTGGACCAAGAGGAGAAGGACCAAGAACAGGTAGGGGACAAGGAGGCTGTTAATAGTTCACTGAAAATGAAACTAAAAACCTATGGTAAGAAAAAACCTAAAAGGTTTTTCAGAAAAGGAACAGCAGTGGTTGGAACAAAAACCTTTAGGAAAAAGATTAAGAAGATGTTGGGGGAATGAAGATGGCAAAAGGAAAACCTAAACGAGATGGAAGTGGAAAAGGAGTAAGAGCTAACAGAGGTAGGGGAGGATGTAAACCAACAAGAAAAACTGGAAGGGGTAGGAGAAAATAAGATGGCAAAAAGAAAAAGAAAGAAGAAAACATTAACAGATGATATTACTAAGTTCACACAAGGAGGGATTACTTTAGGAGTAGGTTCAGCAATAGCTGCAACTGCTCAATCAAAGACAAGTGGAATAAGTGTAACACCTGCTTTTGCAACAATGGGTTCTTTTATGAGACCGATTGGTGTAGGAATAATGGGTAAGCACGTTCTTCAAGGAGTTAGGAAACTCAAACCAAAGAAAAGGAACAGCAGTGATTGGAACAAAAACCTTTAGGAAAAAGATTAAAAAGATGATGGGGGAATGAAGATGGTTTACAAAAATGTTAAAGCATTGAACAAAAAACTTACAAAAATTAGTGAGGAAGAAAAAGCAATGAGTTCACGATTAACAAAAGCATTGAAAAGAAATGTTAAAAGAGGAAAAGGAAAATATGCAACAGCAAGAGACCAAGAATTAATGTTCGGATATTAAAATGACGAAGCGAAAGCGGAGGTAATTAAAATGAAAAAAATAACAAGCTATATGAGAAAGAAACCTCATAGCAGAAAGAAGATGAAAGTAAAAGGATACATGAAACCAGGAAAGAGAAAAGCAAAAGCCAAATAATAATTCGGAGGTATTAAAACATGTCAATCAGTCCAGATACAATAGCAACAGGATTCGGTAGTATCTTTAGTAAGGGTGGAGCATCCATGATGAAATGGTTTGGATGGTTCATTTGGTCTGGAGTTATAATGGGGGGGCTATATGCAGTTTATGTTTATATGCAATATAAGATAAAATATGTGTATGGTGTTCTAGGAGCAGGGAGTAATATTGATGGGATTACTATAAGGGCAATCAAAAACGATAGGATAGCTGTAGTAAAAGAAAAAGGCGCAGAGAAATGGAGAACATTATTCAGTAGGGAAACATTTGAACCATTTGAAACTAGGCATGTATATCCAGGAAATATAGTAATGGGTATTAAGATTGGTAAAAATATGCACATCCCTACAACTTATAATGTTAAAGATCCTGTGTCAAGTATTGAACCCATCCCAAGAAGTATTAAGTTTTGGGAAACTGTTGAATCACAACAAGCAAATTATGATTACTCAGATTATAAAACAAAAATGATGCCAACCTTTATGATGTTGGGAACTATTTTGTTTTGTTTAATCTTAGTTGGTTTAACAGTTTATTGGACTACTAAAAATGTTGGTGGAGCATTATCAACATGGAAAGCAGACCTACCAAAACTACAGCAAATCGCACAAGGGTTTGTACCAAACTAAAAACTAAAACATGGAAAAAATATCCAAGATATTAATATCTTTTTTCTTTATTTTAGTTTTAAGTTTAACAGCAATAGCAACTCAAGGGAACTCTTATAATTGGGTTAGGGGTGCTGCTTGTTTAATAACTGGTTGCACTATGGAGGGAGATATTGATATGGGTAGTTACTCAATCATTAATGCACACTGGGTTAATATGACTAAAACAACTGTTTCTATTAATTATACTCAGCTTACTGGGGAACATTGGATGAATGAAACAAGAGAAGAAGGGGATTGGGAATTGGATGGAAGTTTGAATGTAACACAGAACATTACTGCAGATTATTTTAAAGGAGATGGTAGTTTATTAACAGGTGTTTCTGGTGGAAATTGCTCTATTACTGGAAGTTGTTCAGAAGTTGCTTATATGGATTATCAAAATAATGGTTCAAGTATTCAATTTGGAAATAGCCATAGGGAGTTTCAATTAAATCTTACTTCTGGTTCAAATCAAGATGTAACTGTTTGGTGTAAAGCAAGTAGTAACTCTTGTAATTTTAAATCAATTGGTTCTTCTTTTATATTTACAATACCAACACAAAAAAACTTTCAAATAGTTGGTCCTGCAAATATGGCTAATCACGTAACTCAGTTTATAGTAAATGCAAAAGATTTAACAACAGATTATTCAATAATGGATTTACAATTAGATGGTGATTCAAAATTTAAAGTACATAGAGATGGAACAACTAATATTTCAAATAATACAAATGTAGATGGTAACATAACAGCTCAAAATATTATTTCAATGTTCTATGGTTTTTTTAACTGGACAACAGCCGATGACTGGAATAATTTTAATGGCTATGTTTTAGATTTCAACGAAAGCAAACTAACAACAACTTATTATAATCCTAATTCTTCATATGCTTATTATGGAACTATTGTTGGAGCAATAGATTCAATTAAACATTCAGATGGAAATTATGATGGTATAACTTTAAATATTACAGAAGAAGCAGGAGCTCCGGGATTAGATATAAGAATTAATTACACAGGAATAGATGATTTTAATAGTGGGGTTATGAGATACAAAACTTCTTCTTTAGCAGGGGATTTTCCAATAATACAATTATGGAGTTATTCTGATAGTAAATGGGAAGATTATCCAGTAGTCCCTGAATCAGAAAGTTTTGCTACAATAGAACAACCTGTATTTGATTCAACAGAACACATTGGGATATTGGGAGCTAATGCTAGTGTAGTTAAAATGAGGTTGTATAAATCATCTAATGGAAATACAAACAATGATTATTATATAGATTGGATTGCTATTGCAAAAGGATATGGAACTCCTGCGGGAAATGAAGTTGATCCAATATGGAAATCAGCAGAACCTACTTATTGGAATAGTTCAGAGATTGAAGGGAAAGAGTATATAAATAAATCAGATTTAAATTCAACAGAAGATATAAAGCACGCTGTAAATGGGAGTGATTTCGTTTTTGGAAACACACTCGGTATAAACAAAATAGAAGATAACTCTCTAGTTGGTTGGTATCAATTCTCTGGAAATGCTAAGGATAGTTCTATTTATGGGAATGATGGAACAGCAGAAAATGGGGTTAGTTTTGATAAAGATGTAGGGGAGTTTGATGGAGTGGATGATTATGTTGATTTACAAATTACACAACCATTTAATGAATCATTTACAATTTCTACTTGGGCAAAAACAGAACATTATGGAACAGCAGGTATTGTTATTGTAAATGACTTTTTTGGATTAATACAAAATAATGACTATATCAAAGTTACTTTTAAAGTTGGTGGAGTAACAAAAAATTCTTATTCATCTGTTGGTTCTTTTCCTACTAATGGTGAATGGGCACATATTGTTACAAAATATGAATATAATGTAGATAATAAATGGAGAATATTTATAAATGGTAATGAAAGTTCTTATTGGAGCTATGATGATGTAACTGGTTCAGTTATAGATTCATTTATTTTGGATTACATTGGAAAAAGAGAAGATTATAGATTTAATGGTTCAATAGACGAAGTTAAAATATACAACCGTGCTTTATCTTCAAATGAAATATTACAATTATATGAACAAGGGAATAAAAGAAATGGGCATTATAATAATCTTTATGCAAATACATTGAATGTAAGTAAAAACCTTTATGCAGGAAATGTAACAGCAAGTCACTTCTGCAATTCAACAAATTGTTATACAGTTACTGAGTTTTTAAATAGTTCTCAACTAACAAAACAGCAAGTAAGAGAATATGTTAATGACTCTAATTATGTTTTTGCAAATGATTTTACAATACAAGGTGGGCTTGGTGTAGGAGTTCCTGCAAAAGATGGATTAATACAACATTTTCAAACTTATAGCGGAAGTGGATACACACATCTTGGATTACCTGTTAGAGCAACAACTTATACCAACGAGAACATATTCAATAGAGCTTCTTATGATGCTTTGTCTTTAGGACTTGGTGGTTCGGCAGATGGAAAGAATAAGATAACTGCTTTGAAGTTTTTGACTATGACGACTGCAAGTTCAACTTATGGCGCACGGATAATCTATGCCAACACAGATGCAACAGGATTAAATAGAGGATTGCATATAATAGAGGGTTCATCTGCAGGAACTCATATTGCCACTTTTGTTAATGGAAGAATTGGTATAAGAACAACAACACCTACAACAGAATTACAAATTATAGGAGATTCAAATACATCAGGCGATATACATTATGGCGGTTCTCTTGTAAGTTATTCACCACAGTTTTTTAAATCAGCAGATGGAAGTCAAACAATTATAGGAGTAAAAGCAGATAATAATGAGTGGGTTGGTTGCGGTGCTTATTACAATCCTTCATTTTGGAATAAAATATTAAATGTAGTGGGCATAGAAGATAAAAATAAAGACTATGAGTGGGATTGTAAGAAAATGGATGAAGTAGATGAAAAGAGAATAAAATTAGATGTAATTAAAGATTGTATTAATTTAGGAAAAGTTTGGATTTATGATACTAAGAATTGTATTTCAAAAGAAGAAAACAAATGCATACAGAATGAAAAGATTTGGATATATGAACAATGTATGGAAAGTGAAAATCTATATGCTTGTGAAAGTAGAGACATTGCAATAAATTGTGTTGGATTTTCAAAATCAGAATTAAGATGTTATCCTAATATAGATAGCACAAAAGGCTATAGAGATTGTCCAGAAGGCTGGATAAAACAGGAGGTATAAGAAAATGTCATTCACAACAATTAAAAAAGAAAAACTATTAATGGAGGTAAAAAAAATGGAAGATGAAATAAAGAAAGAGGATAACCCAATTCAAGCTAATCCAACTAATCCAAGAAATCCAAAAAGGGAGCTTGATGCAGCAGATGCTAACGTTCCAGAGGATAAGGAACCTGAACAGTTAGTTAAAGAAATTGAGAAGTTGGAAAGGCAAGTTGAAGGTGGTGATTCTAATTATGTTTTTGCTAATAATTTTACAGTTCAAGAAGAGTTAGCAGTACATGGAAAAAGCACATTTAATGATTCTGTAATATATAATAAAAATGCAGGTGCAGTTAGTTATGTTGGAACTGACCACGTTTATATGCAATTTTATCCAGATGGAATTGGAGCAGGAAGAAAAGGATATTTTGGTTTCCCAAGTGTATCAAGTATTGATTTAACTTTTGGTAATGAATATAACGGAGGGGATTTTGATATTAAATTAGTTGGTTCAGGTCATTTCAGGACTGGTGGTGGAACTGGAACAAATGTAGCCAGTCTTTCATCTACTAATGCAGATTATGTTAGGGCAATAATTGAGAACAAAGATGCTGATGGGGATGCACAAACATCTTATATGGGTGCTGGAACAACAAAATGGAGTGTAGGATATGACGATAGTTCAGGGGATTATATTATTTCAAGAGGGTTTGGTGCATTTGGAACAAACGATTATCTTAAAGTTGATACAGCAGGGAATGTTGATATTCCAACAGGGCATCTTGGAATTGGAGCACCTGCTAATGCTGGAAAAGGAATTTATGCTTATGACGGAACTTTAGATTATGATGAAGATTGGGCTGGACTTCAAATTTATTATTTGAAAACAGCAGGGGCTACTACTACTACTGATGATTTTAGAGGAGCTTATAATTTTATAGGGATAAATGATGCAGACCAAGAACATGGATATATTCGAGGAATGTTAAATATTGCAAGATTAACAGCAGGAGATATAGGTAATTCAACTGTTACAAGAGATATAAGGGGACATTATATGATTGTAGATTTAGATGGTGGCAAGATTTGGGGAACTAGTTATGGACAGTATGTTAGAACAGACCAAGAAGCAGGAAATGAAATGACTGGAAGTGCTTATGGACAATATATTACTATGGATATGGATGGAACAGTTGGTGGTAATAGTTATATGTTATATTTAGATGAAGATAGCAATATTGATTATGGTATTTATCAAAATAATGCAGGGAAGAATGTTTTAGGTGGAGATTTAGAAGTGCCTGAATTAAATGTAACTGGTATAAATAGTGATGGAACTGGAAAAGTAGTTTGTATTAAAGCAGACAAAAGTTTGGGAACTTGTACAGACCAACCAGATGTAAGTGGGGTATGCACTTGTACATAAGGAGTTGAAAATAAAATGGAATTAAATAAAAAACAAAAACTAACAATCGGAAGCGTTTTATTAATTTTAGGAGTTTTTTTAACTTTCTTTTTAATAAGCGGATTTTTAAATAAACCAGTTTACTGCACAGAAAGACCTTGTGAACAAGTAACTGAAGTAATGGCATCTGGCGGTTGTGGTTATACAAATCCAGCAGGGATGCACGCTACACTACGGGTAGTATATATGAATCAAATGAAACTGCAACATTTTGGGGCTTTTGCACTAAATCAGTTGGAGGGAGTGTTGAAATGTCTGAAACTAATGCCTATTTGACTTTTTGGTATCCTAATGGCACTATATTTCTTGATGAAGTAAAAATGGGTAATACAAGCACTGGAGTGCATAATTTTTCTGTGTCAGCACCAGCAAACACAGGGACTTATGGAGGTCGTCTAAACTGTACTGATACTGCTGGAAATAAGGCAATCGGTACAGCTGACTTCCAAGTTCCAACCTGGACTAATAGAATTAAAAGTTTATTTAAACAGAACTTTAGAATTAGCAGTTTAGAAACAGTAAGTCCTATTTATGCAAATGGGGAGTTTCAAGTGGAGGCAAGTTTTGCTTATTTAAATGGAACTTATAGTTTGGGTAGTGCAACTAAAATATGGGAAAATGCTTATATAAATAATGTAATAGATAGCACTCCTTTAGCTGATATTAATTCAATAGATATTCAATCAGAGATTATGAAGATAAAACCTACAAAAGAAGGAAGTTTAAATCATAGCACTTTGCCTCTTCCACAACAAAGATTATTCAATAGAGTTTTATTGCGTTCTTGGATTAACAAAGAACCTTATGAAGTTTGTTATGAAAATCCAGATTCAGATAAACAAATTTGTGAATATATAATTGATGATTCTATAAACTATGAATATCAAGAAGATGTTTTTAATGGTCAAGAATGGAATCATAAAACCTTTACAACAAAAGGATTTTTAACAACTGGAAGTTTTGAAGGTCGAAGCATAGGAGATGCAGTAAGCTATAATATAATAGCCATACAAGATTTATATAATGAAATAGATTCTTTAAAGGAGCAATTACAATTAATTAAAGATAATAAAATTTAAAATGAAAAATGCAAAATGAAAAAATGGATAATATTCATAATGGTTGTGTTGTTGGCTCAGTTAGTTTCGGCAACATACCCAATGTGTCAAGACACAATAGAGATAGACACAGACTGTACAATGATTACACCAACAGTAAGTGGTTGTGCAAGTTATACATACGATATATTAAACGCAACAGATGGGGTTATATTAAAGGACGATTACAGTATGGCCAACTTGGATGGGGATATATATTATTTCAACTTCACAGAATCAGCAGGGTATTATCTAACAAGGTTATGCGATGGAACCACCAGAGAAGTTATTGTGGAAGCAAAGGAGGATACTATGGCTAGTTTAGCAGTTGTTGTATTTATATTGTTTATTACTATAGCCATGTTCCTACTACCAAAAATGGTAAAGAGATTTAGTAGAAATGAAATATTAGATACAACATTAAAAGGTTTGTGTATTGTACTAGGACTTTATTTATTAGGATTAGATACTGTAATGGTTGTAACAATAGCAGACAATTTTGGGCTGGGGATAAACAAAGAACTATTCAGATTGTTATGGCTTATTAATTGGGGAGCATACCTCACAATGTTTGGTGTATTTTTTGGATTCTTCTTAAAGGTTTTAAGATTATGGAGACTTAAAAAATATAACAAGAGGATGGGCTATGGATAAAAGACCTAAAAACATTATGTGTAGAAGATTCACAACCAGACAAGTAAACAGTAAAGCATTTGTTGGTTTCATGCGTAGCTTGTTTCCAAACGTAGCAATGAGTGTTGCAACTCAAAAACTTTCAGAAGATTTGTATGATGCAATAACTTATGGTGAAGATATTGGAAAAAAATATAAGAAGATGTTAAATGGGAAAAAACCAAAGAAATAAAAAGGTCAATAAAAAAGGAAGCCTACTAGATATATTATGGGTGGGAATCTCTTTATTAATTATATCAATGGTAATCTTAATTGGTTTTAAGATTTCAAATGAAATAAATACTCAGGTACAGGCTAGCGATGTGTTTGAATCAAAAGGCAAAACAGCTATGGGTAGTATTAATAATATGTATCCTGGTGTAATAGATAATTCTTTTTTATTCCTTGCGATTTCATTAGCAATAGGTTCATTTATTTTGGCTGCATTAGTTAGAATACATCCAATCTTTATAGTATTATTCATAGTTGTTTTAGGTATAATTGTATTCATCTGTGGGATTTTTTCAAACATTTATCAGAAGATGGCTACAAATCCTGACATGATTATAGTAGCTCAACAGCTTACTTTTACACATCAGATTATGACAGCCCTACCATTTATCTGTGGAATTTTTGGAGGGCTTCTTGCTATAGTTATGTTTAAAACGTGGCAAGGAGCTGGTGGATTATAATGAAATTAAATGTAAAAATATATATAATCTTAATGGTTATTTTACTTATACCTCTTGCTATGTCTAAACAAACATTAGAAAGGGATGATGTTTCAATAACCTATACATCTAACTCTAAAGAAACTTGTAGCGCTGATGGTTGTATAACAGAATTTACAAGTGGTGGCGCAAGGTATATTTATGAAGATTATAAATGGAAACCAATAGAAGAAGCAAGGAGTTTGAAAGGAAAATACCACCCAGTTATTGAACAAGACAATGATTACCCTATTGAAATAATTGACTTCAACTATACAAGTGTTAAATTATATTTAAAGGTTTCAAATAAATACGCTAATCAAGATATAGATTTAAAAGTATATAATAAATTCAACAAGAGTATTAAACCAACAACTAAATATGGAACTATAAGAAATAAAGACAAACAGATTAAGTTATTAAATAGTAATGTAAAACATAGGGAGATAATTAATTTAGCAGACACTAAGGATAACATTTTAAACATGGAGTTTAAATGGGGTTTACATTCTACTAATTGGAGTTTTCAACCTGACAGTGTGAATGGGACAGATAATTATTTAGTTGAAAATAGTGTTGGAGGTAATAATGGTGCGCAGACTTATCTTGTAGCTCACAATAGCACAGGGGCTGGGGA
>Ga0307928_10004452_pt1 | contig 10625 bp, 15 predicted proteins | sample AceLakmetagen232_FD_201815 | JGI IMG/M metagenome (GOLD analysis project Ga0307928, IMG submission 201815) | Saline water microbial communities from Ace Lake, Antarctica - #232 | ecosystem: Environmental > Aquatic > Non-marine Saline and Alkaline > Saline | place: Antarctica: Ace Lake...
CAATATCTCGAACGCGCGCGCGGACGCTTATCGCGAAGTGATTGTGCTATCGACGAAGGGATCGCGCGCGTGATCGAAGTCCTTCGCACCCGCGATTTCGATCGTATCGTCGCACTTCCGCGGCGGACGATCACGCGCGAACGCGCACAAGAGTATGCCGCGCAGCTCACGCCGCTGCTCGCGCTACCGGGCGCGGGTGCGAAGCTGTTCCCTTGGCAAGCGTTCGCGATCGCGGAGTGTGTGGACAACGAAGGCGGTTGGCTCGCGTTGCCCGTAGGCACCGGCAAGACCTTGATCTCATATCTCTTGCCGCTCGTGATGCGCTCGCAACGCGCGCTTCTGATCGTGCCGGGCGCGTTGCTATCGAAGACCTACGCGGACTTTCGCGAGCTTCGCACGCAATGGCACGGGACGCGCACGCCGACCACATTTCTCACGCGAGAGAAGCTTTCGATCGCGACGGGCTACGCGGATCTTGAACGCGCCGCGCCCGATCTGATCGTGATCGACGAAGCCGACGATCTCGCGTCGCCCACGTCCGGCGCGACGCGCAAGCTCGATCGGTACGTCCGCGAGCACCCGGGCGTACGCGTCGTGGCAATGACCGGCACGCCGAGCCGCAAATCGATCATGGGTTACTGGCACATCTTGTGCTGGTGTCTCGGTTCGCGCGCGCCGGTACCGATGGGGCAAGACGAAGCTTCGATTTGGGCGCTCGCGCTCGATCTTCGCCCGGGCGGACCGGGCGCACATCCCGGACCGCTCGGCGACACGCAAGGGCAAGCGCGCGCGTGGTACCGCGCGCGGCTCACGGAGACGCCCGGCGTCGTCGTGATCGACGAAGACTCTTGCGACGCGCCGTTGACCGTGCGCGTTCGCTTGGCACGCGAAGACGCGACAATTGATGCCGCGTTCGCACGCTTCCTTCTCGAACAAGAGAGCCCTGGCGGGATCCCGGTTAGCGATCCGCTGTCGCTCTGGCGTCTGGACGCGCAGCTCGGCCTAGGGCTGTATACTTATTGGGATCCCGAACCTCCTGAAGCGTGGCGCACGTCACGGCGCGTGTTTGCTCGCTTCGTCCGAGATGCGATCGAGCGATCGACGCGCACGGGCAACCCGCTCGATACCGAACGCCAGGTGGTATCCGCGCACGCTGGCGCGCCCGCGGTCGTCGATTGGCTCGCGACCAAGCCCACGTTCTCCGGGCGCACGCGCACGGCGTGGATCTCGCGCAGCACGCTCGACAGCGTGCACGACTGGCTTCGCGATCTCGAAGGCGTGCCCGGGATCGTGTGGTGTGGCTCGGTAGCGTTCGGCCGCGCGGCCGCGAAAGAAGCCGCGCTCGAGTACTACGGCCAGCAAGGGCGATCGGACAACGGGCACGAGCTGCACTCAGCGGACGAATCGCGATCACTTGTCGCGTCATGGGGCGCGAACAAGAAAGGCTTCAATCTGCAACCGTGGACGCGGCAGCTAGTGGTGATGCCACCACAGAGCGCGAAATGGCTCGAACAGATCTTCGGGCGATCTCATCGCGCCGGACAACGTGAGCACGTGATCGTCGACGTGCTAGCAACATCGGGATGTACGATCGACGCGGTATTCGGGAGCGCGCTAGACGAAGCGCGTACGGTGCGCGACCGCGATTCGCTGACGCAGAAGCTACTTCGCGCGGATATCGTCCGGGTGAAGCCAATGATCAACGCAACGAACGAATATCGATGGGCAACACGCGCAAAATGAACACGGAGATAAACACTGCCGCACGGAAAATGAAGCTGTGGGTCGCGATCGCGAACCGAATCGAGATCGCTTTCTTCATCCTCGCGGCCGCGTTCGCGGTCGCGTCGATCGCACGATGTCTTTAACCGAAGGACGAGAACACAAATGGCATTCAATCGCATTAACAACCCGCCGCCGATCGCTACCCCACCCGCCGCCGCCGGCGCCCCCGCTGCCGCGCCGATCAACGCGGCACCCTACGGAGGCGCGCAGCCGGCGCGCCCGCTGAACACGTCGATCTATGGCGGCTTGATCCCGCTCGAACAACGCGACCCGATGCTCAACGTGGGATCGTACCGCCTGAAGATCGTAGACTGCACGCAAGGCTACAACGAAGAGAAGCGCCGCACGAGCTACAAGGTCTCCGCGGTCGTGGTCGAAGCGCAAGGAGCGACCGCGGTCGGATCGAACGTGGCGATCATCTTTTCCGAGGCGCGCAAGGGACTTGCCGACCTCAAAGCGTTCACGATGGCCGGCGCTGGGTGCGGCGTCACGCTCGACGACGTGCAGCGCGGCTCGACCGCGGACGCTCAGCCGATCGGGATCTCGATGCAGGGAGCGCTCGCGCAATTCGACGCGATCGAAGCGCAGTACGGCGGTCCGGGCGCGCTCATCGTCGCCGGTCTCACGAAGGCCGAAGGCGTGCCGAACGTGATCGGCGAGAGCGTCGACGTGATCGTGAGCCGCGGCAAGGACTTAGTGATCAACGGCGTGCCGAGCGGAGACTGGTTCAGGTCTTATCGGTGGTGTGTCGCGCCGCAAGAGTAGCGCCCGCGCCCGCGAAAGCGGGCGCGCATCCGAGCGGCGGATCCGGTTGATTCAGCGATGCTTATAACTTCGCGGGTTCGGTTCGACCCCGAACGCTCGGACCACACGAACACGAAAGGAGACACGATCTCATGACCTACGCACAAGCAACACGACGCGGGGCGGATATCAACGACATCGTATGGGACGAAGATCAACGCACCTGGCGCATCGAGCGTCAGCCGTTCGGGTCCGCGTGCGCGAACCGCGCGAAGCGACGTCTGCGCGCCCGCATCGTGCGCCGCACGTACGGCGAGACGCACGGGGATAACCCGCGAACGATCGGGAAGCTCTCTGCGAAGGCCAAGGTCTTACGCGCCGAGCGCGTCGCGTACGATGATCGCGCGTGGAGGCGTATCGTTCGCGAGCGAATCGCGGCCGCGCTCGCGAACGCAAAAGGGGAGCGATCGTGATCGTCCAACACGAAGGCGCGATCACGCACCTGCATCTCACGCGGCGCGAAGCCGGCGAGCTCGCGAGCGCGATTACGACCGCGCGACCGCAAGGGAGCGCCACGACTACGAGCGGCACGATCTCCGTGCACGTGCACCCGTCCGCGGACGCGGACGCGATCGCGGGCGCGTCATGAGATCATATCACCGCGCCATGATTGAAGCGCACGTCGCGATCTCGGTCGCGTGCAAAGCGCTGATCGCGATACTGCGCGCCGTGCAACGTTCGTCAACGATCCGCGCGGGCATGCACGTGGTCGAGTATTGGAGGCTACAGTGAGCGGCACGCGACACCTACGCCTGATCGACTGCGCCACGGGCGAGACCGAACGCGCTATGGCGATCGAGGACATGTCAGGCCCAGCGTCCGATCAAGTCGCATGCTCCTTCTGCGGCAATCCCCTACGGAACGGCGAGCGTATGATCGAAGCAAAAAAGAGCGCCTTTCGCATATGCGGCCTATGCGCGCGTAGTGGCGCCATGCTTCTGCTTTCGAACGACTTCGATGGTGCGTCATGACCGCGCCAGCGCCGATCCTGTTCGACGTCGAATCACGATCGCGTGCTGATCTGCGCGCGATCGGAGGGCGCAACTACTGGTCGCACCCGTCGAGCGAGATCCTTGTGCTCGTGTGGTACGACACCGCGGACGATACCGCGGGCGTGTGGACGCCGGGCGCGCCGTGGCCGTTCGCTTCGCGGGTGCTCGCCGCACACAACGCGCACGGTTTCGATCGCTTCGCGTGCGAGCGTTACGGTCTCGCGACCGCGGGATGGATCGATACCGCGCAGCTCGCGCGCAAGGCTGGATTGCCCGGGGCGCTCGACGCGATCGGCACGAGATGGTGCGACACGCCGAAAGACAAGGACGCTTCGCGCTTCACGGTCGGTCTCTCCTCGATACGCCGACCCACGGACAAAGTCACGCGCGACGATCTCGCGGTCGCGTGCCCGACGTGCGGCGCGGTCGCGGGCGCGGCGTGCGCGGGCGTCAAGACGATGCATCGCGCCCGACGCATGATCGCGCCGATCACCGCGGACGCGAACGCGATCACCCAAGAGGTTTGGCGCGCGCTAAGCGACGACGAGAAGCGCGCCCGCGGCGTCCAGCCTGAGATCGACGCCGACGCGATGGCGCGCGTGACCGCGTACTGTGCGCTCGACGTCGAGATCATGGCGCGCGCATGGCCGCGGCTCGAAGAATGGCGCGACGTGGACGCCGCGACCGAAGCGATCGACCGCGTGATCAACGATCGCGGCGTGTGCTTCGACCGCGATCTAGCGCTGCTTCTGATCGCGCAAGACGCGCGCATCGGGATCGAGACGACCGCGAGCGTCGCCGCGGAACTCGACTGGAGCGTCGACCGCGTCCGAAGCGCGGCGCGATCGCCGGCGCAATTCTGCGCGGCCACGGGCGCCCCGGACGCGCAGAAGGCTACGCTCGAGACGATCGATCACCCGCTCGTGCGCGCGCGCCAAGCGCTCGCGTCGATCTCCGCGGGGAAGCTGCGCGCCGGTCTGGCGCGCGTCAGCGCCGATGGTCGCATGCGCGACACGACGCGATACTACGGCGCGCACACGGGACGGTGGAGCGGACAAGGGATGCAGCTCCACAATATGCCGAGGCCGGCTCCGCGGTTCGAAGACGTCGACATCGACGCGTTCGCCGCGGAGGTTATCGCGGGGCGCAAGTGCGACGCGGATGACGTGGCCGCTCTCGTGCGCGCGACGATCTGCGCGTCGCCCGGGCACGTGCTCGTGGTGCGCGACTATTCGTCCGTTGAGGCGCGCGCGACCGCGTGGGCTGCCGGCGACGCGCCCGCGATCGCGGTCTTCGTCTCAGGACGCGATCCATATAAGGTCGCCGCGTCCGCGATCTTTGGTATCGATTACGATCACGTGGAGAAATGGCAACGCCAGATCGGGAAGGTCGCGGAGCTCGCGCTAGGGTACCAAGGCGGTCCGGGCGCGTTCGAGAGCCTTGCGCGCGCGTACCGCATCGACGACGCGGTCATGGACGCGCTAGATCTACCGTCGATCGTCGGACGCTGGCGCGGTTTGCATGTCGCGATCAAAGCATTGTGGTTCGCGTGCGAGCGCGCGTTCCGATCGGCGATGCACGGCGCGCCCGCGATGGCGGGGCCTTTCGAATTCGCGCGCGACGAGCACGGATCGGTCGCGTGCTTCATGCCAAGCGGAAGGCCGATCGTGTACAACGATCCGAGCGATCTAGACGGCATCACGTACCAGGGCGCACGCTTCCGCGAGCATCTGTACGGAGGCAAGATCGTCGAGAACGCGATCCAGGCAATGTGCCGCGACATGCTCGCGGAAGCGCTGATCGAGACCGAGCTCGCCGGTCTTCGTCCGGTGCTCACGGTACACGATGAGATCGTGTGTGACGTGCCCGCGGAGCGCGCCGCGGAAGCGGAAGCGAAGCTGCACGCGATCATGACCACGGTGCCGACGTGGGCGCCGGGGTTTCCGATCGCGGCCGCGGGATGGGTCGGAAGGCGGTATCGCAAGTGAACACGAAAGGAACGCAACCATGAACGACGACGACGACGAACGCACACTAGAAGGACGCACGATCGCGGATCGCTACGGCGATCTAATGACCGGACGCGGTCCCGCGCCCGCGCTAAGCCAGTCGCGCTTGCGCGTGATCGACGCGCTCGAGACCAAGATCCACGCGTACGATCCCGAAGCGGTCGCGCGCAAGCACGAAAGCACGAACGCGCTTTCAGCTTCGCCGTGGCGCGAGAACCTGTCGCATCTGCTATGGATGCTCGCGGAAGCGCGCGTGTTCGAAGCCGACGGCAAGGCGTGGCGCTGGCTTGGATTCGTCCAAGGCGTGCTCTACGCGGACGCGTGGATCTCGATCGACGGCTTGAGATCGCTCACGCGCGAAGCGATCGGGGGCGGGTCATGAGCGCCTACGATCTATCCGAAGCGCGCGATCTCGAAGACGCCGACATCCGTGGGATCAACCTGCGCGGCGCGAACATGGCAGGCGCGGATCTCCGCGGCGCGAATCTTCGCGGCGCGGATCTGTCGGGCGCGGATCTCGCGGACGCCATGTTCGACACGCCGCCAGAAATCACGGAGGATCTAACGTGTCTTCGCGCGGACGTCGACACTCTTACCAACGCGTTGAAAGATGCGATCACCGCGCTTGAAGCGATCGACAAGCAAGCGCGCATCGCGGCAGACGAAGCGAAAGGCATGCTATGAATATCACGATCGATCGCGACAATTTCGTGGAATCGGTGCGCGCTGTCGCGCACGCGATCGGGGACAAGACGCGGCCCAACGCGCAACAGTGCATGCTCGTGCGGATCGTAGACGAACACTGGATTGACGTCGTGTGCGTGGACGGACACCGTATTGCCAAATGGCACGAGCGCGTGATCTCGGGCGACACTGGCCCCGCGTCCGTGCTCGTGCGCAACGTCAAGGATCTAACGCGCTGGGCGAAGTCACTGCCGAAAGGAGGCGAGATCTCGATCGACTTCACGACGGGCGTGATCGATGCGATCTGCGCTACGTTCTCGATCGATGCGTGCGAAGACGCTTTCCCCGATTACGAAACGATCTTCGCGTACGCTGCCGAGCGCGACCGCGGCGCGGTCGTCGAGCGCCTTCGCGAGCTCGGAGACGCGCTCGGAGACGCGCCGGATGTCGCGGAGCACGTGCGCACAATTCGCGAAGGCGCGCGCATGTTGGACGAAGCGACCACGGTCGCGGTGAACGGGCGGTACCTTGCCGCGGCAGCGAAAGCGTACGGAGGTGAATCTATCGTAAGCCTAGCGGGAAAACTAGATCCGATCGTATTCCGATCCGCGATGCACGGCGTGGATCTCACGTGTATCGTGATGCCGGTGCGCAAATGATCATCGCGATCGATCCTGGTTACGCGGTGAAGGGCGACGGATGCGCGGTCGCGATCTTCACGTCGAGCGCGATCCCGAACACGATACTTCTTCGTGGCACGTGCTTCGACCGCCCGGAGATCGTACGCGATCGATGCATCGCGATCGAGTCTATCGTGCGCGTGATCTGGGAGTGCCCGCAACTCGACGCGCGATCGCGTCGCGCCACGCCCGCGGTCGTCGGGCTCGCGGCAACCGGAGGCGAGCTCGCGGGATTGTACGCAGGAGCGAACGCGGGCACGATCGAGCGCGTCACGCCGACGCAGTGGAAAGGCAGCGTCCCGAAACCGATCGCGCACGCGCGGACGTGGCGCGTGCTCACGCCGCACGAACGCGAGATCCTAGGAGGCGCGACCACGGAAGCCGCGATCGCGGCCGCGCAGAAGAAGGGCGCTCTCGACCGCTGGGGCAAGGATGGCGCGCGCTACTACCCGGCGCGGTCCACGATGCACAATCTGCTCGACGCGGTCGGGATCGGGCTGTGGGCGATCGGAGGACGATCATGAACATGCAGACATGGGACGATCTCACCACGGGCGCTACGCCGCTCCCGGTGAACGACGAGTGTATCGAGCTCGCTCGCGCGCAACGCGATCGCGAGACCAGCGCGTACTCGTCGATATGTGGCGCGGACATCGCGGACGCGCCGAAGTACGGGCTCGCGGCGGAGCTATACTGTCTCGTCGGCGCGGGCGCGGATCCTGACGCTGCGTGGGACTACGTAACGAACGCGTGGCTCCGATACGCGGCCGCGCAACGCGATCGCGTCGCGGCCGCGGGGAAGATCTCGCGCGGCCCGAGCGCCGGGCATAGCGTGATCTCGCACCGCTGGGTGAGCGACGATCTGTCATGGGCGGCGCACGTGCTCGTGATGATCTCGATCATGATGGATCGGCACGACGCGGAAGCGAACACGAAAAAGAAAGGGACGGACGCATGATCGCGCCATCGCTGCGCCCGTTCTGGCGCTACTACGGCGGTAAATGGCGCGCCGCGCCGCGATATCCCGCGCCGCGTCCCGACGACACGATCGTCGAGCCTTTCGCGGGCGCGGCCGGGTACTCGCTTCGCTACGCGGATCGGCGCGTGATCTTGATCGAACGCTACGCCGTGATCGCGGATCTGTGGCGGTACCTGATCGGCGTCACGCCCGCGGAGATCCGGCGTATCCCGTGCGTCGACGCGGTCGACGATCTCCCTTCGTGGGTGCCGGAAGGCGGGCGATCGCTCGTGGGGTTCTGTATGAGCGACGCGGTAGAAAGCCCGCGAAAGACTATATCGGCGGGCGTTCGACGACACCGCGCAGGCACCTGCGGTAGACCTGCGTCAACTATCCATGGCTGGGGCGAAGCGATGCGTGAACGCGTCGCGTCCCAAGTCGGCGCGATCAGACACTGGACGATCATCGAAGGCGACTACACGGACGCTCCTGATATCGAAGCGGTTTGGTTCGTCGATGCGCCGTACAACAATCGCGCCGGTCGCTCGTACATGCACCACGCGATCGACTACCCCGCGCTTGGATCATGGTGCCGAACGCGTCGCGGTCCGACGATCGTGTGTGAGAACGAAGGCGCGACGTGGCTGCCGTTCGAGCCATTCTATGGCGTCACAACGCACATGAACGGCGCGAAAGACAAAGGCGGACGCAAGTCTGTCGAAGCGGTTTGGGGTCATTCTTGGTGTCTGCTGGACGACACGAAAGGGACGGACGCATGAGCTACTACAGCGAAGAGATCGAACAACTGATCACCGCGTGGGCGAAAGCGAACGCAGATCGCGCGCGAAGCGAGAAGATCACGCTCGCCGCGATCCTAGAGGCGTGCGGTATCGAGAACGCGAAGGGCGCGCAGATCATCGCGGCGCGGACGCTCGCGGCGCTAAGGTGGGCGCGCAGTGAATCTCAACACACGATCAACGGCAAGCGCGCGCAACACGCGTGGGCGCCGGACGAAGGCGCGCCGGCCGCGCCCGCCGCGAAGACCGCGCCCGCGGTCGTGCCCGCGCTAGAGCGCGCACGCGTGACCGCGTCCCACGACAGGCGCGAACGCCGAGGCGCGGAGCAACGCCTTCGCCACGCATACGATCGGATCTCGTCTCTCGAGCATCTGATCGAGCGCTACACGGAGATCGCCGCGTCGCCGGTGCGTCGCGTGAAGCCGGCGCGTCTGCACGAGGGCAAACGCAACGCGACCGCGGTCGCGTTGCTGTCCGACATCCACGCCGAAGAGGAGGTTCGGCGCACCGCGGCGATCCCGAACGAGTACACTCTCGCGATCGCCGATCGCCGCGTCGCGCGATTCTTCGCGGGCGTTACGTGGCTCGTGCAACGCGCGCAGCGCGACTTCGATATCGACGCGCTCGTGCTTTGGCTCGGCGGCGATCTGATCACCGGGCACCTTCACGAAGAAAATCTCGAGCGCACCGCGTGTCCTCCGGCGGAAGCGACGCTGATCGTCCGCGATTGGATCCACGCGGGGATCCGCGTTCTGCTCGACGCGCTTCCCGGCATGCGCCTCGTGATACCGTGTTCGATAGGCAACCACGGCAGGACGACGAAGCGTATGCGCGCCGCAACCGGGTATGGCCATTCATGGGAATGGTTGATCTATAACGTGCTAGCGCACGACTTCCGCGACGAGCCGCGCGTGACGGTGCACACGAGCGAAGATGTGATCCAGTACGTCGACGTGTACGATTACACGCTCGCGTTCCATCACGGCTTCGCGATGCGCTACAACGGGGGCGTCGGCGGGATCACGATCCCCGCGACCAAACAGGTCCTGCGGTGGCAACAATGGCGCGCCGCGGACTATTATCATTTCGGTCACTTTCACACGCAACTAGATCTCGGGACGTACGCGTTCAACGGATCGGTGATCGGGCCGAACGCGTACGCGCTATCGATCGGCGCGTCGCCCGATCCCCCACGACAGAGCTTCTACCTTTTGGACGAGAAGCGCGGCAAGACTCACGTGTGCCCGGTCTGGGTGGGCGAGAGCGCGGGATCGAAGGTGGGCGCGTGAGACCGCGCGTGAACGAGCACACGCCCGCATGCACCGGACGCGGGGCGAACGCGTGCGCGGACGCGGTCGCGATCGCGCCCATGTGCCCTATCTGCGCGCTCGAAGGCGTGCGATCGTCTCTCACGATCATCAAGACGGTACGCGACCGCGCGCGCGCTTATGGCACGTCGCGAGGATTCATAGGCTACTATGGCCCTACCGAGACGCGATACACGTTCGCCTGCGAGCGCGGGCACGTGATATCCGCGGAAGGTATATCATGATCGCCGATCGAACCGAAGCGTACGAGCTGCGCTTAATTGCATACGCACGACAGGCATGCGCGCGCATGCTCGAAGCCGCGTTCGCGCCATGGAACGCGGACGCGGACGGATTCGAGATCCTTTCGGACGGTACGCTGCTCGTGCACCTGCGCGGCGTCCTACACACGATCAACACAACCGTGAGGGTGTCATGAAGATCTACATCAAGAATGCCGAGCGCTTCGCGCCCGTTAGCGAAAGCGCCGATCTCGTCGTAGCGTCCGAAACTCCGACGTTCGCGGACATACTCGTCGAGACGGACGAAGGGCACGAGGTAAGCGAGATCAAGTCGATCGCGTTCAGATGGTCGTGCGACGATCCCAAT
>Ga0307928_10004453_pt1 | contig 10624 bp, 19 predicted proteins | sample AceLakmetagen232_FD_201815 | JGI IMG/M metagenome (GOLD analysis project Ga0307928, IMG submission 201815) | Saline water microbial communities from Ace Lake, Antarctica - #232 | ecosystem: Environmental > Aquatic > Non-marine Saline and Alkaline > Saline | place: Antarctica: Ace Lake...
GCCTACCCAACAACATGTTGGTAGGAACCGAAGTCATCAAACACCTACGCCTCGACTACAACGAGACCACCGGCAACCCGCACGACCGCAAACGCGGGCTCCGCACCCTCCGCACCCTCCGCCAAACCGGCCGCCTCGCCTACATCAAACTCGGCGCCCGCACCCTCGTCTACCCCCGCGCCGCCGTCGAACAATGCAAAAAAGATTTCACCGTCGAGGCCAAATAACACCATGCCAAAAACACGCGACATACCAGCCAGCCTGCGAGACTTCAACAACACCTTCGACCGTCTCGCAAGAGTCCACGATGCAGCTCAGTGCTTCAACCACTTCCTCGACATCCTCATCAACGCCTTTGCACCCGGCAACCCGGCGCTCGAACTCGACAAAATCTACAACCGCCGCGAACTCGACACCTTCAACAAACTCTTCTACGCCTTCTTTCCGCTCATGGCCGCCGGCATCGAGCAAAACGAATGGTACGACCTGCTCGGCATCTTCTACGAAGCCATGGCCTCACGCTGGAAAGCCTCCGCTTTCGGCCAATTCTTCACCCCGACCCCCGTCTGCGACATGCTCGCCAAAATGAGCAGCCCGACTGGCCCCGGCAAAACCGTCAACGACTGTGCCTGCGGATCAGCCCGCCTCCTGCTCGCGTACCACGTCGCCGCACCCGGCAACATCCTCTACGCCGAAGACCTCGACCCAGTCTGCGCCAAAATGGCAACCGTCAACCTGCTCATACATGGAGCCGTCGGACACGTCCGCTGCATGAACACACTCACCCGCGAAGGCGTCCGCTTCGGCTGGCACGTAAACCAAGACCTCTACATCACCGGCATCCCATCCCTGCGGCCCATCAACACCGAAACCGACACCTACGGAATCAACCGCAAAGAAGACGTCCAGCTCACCCCAGCCCCCAAACCGGCCCCGGCAAAAGCCGCCCCCGCACCCGCCCAATACCAACCCGCACTTTTCTAACCACCCGAAAGGAAACCCACCCATGAACAACCCACTCAAACCACTCCCCGCAGAACAGCTGGCCAAAAGCCACATCCAAACTGCCGACGAACCGCACGTCGCCCGAATGTTCCAAGCCTTGGAAACGCTGGAAAAGGAAGTCCGGCTGTTCATCGAGCAACAGCCCGAAGAAGAAATCGACGAAGCATTAGAGGCCGCCCGCGTCAATGCCTGGAACATCCTCCAAGAAACGAAAGGCGGTGCCCAATGAGCATCCACCTCAACAGCCTCGTAGCCTTCCGTGAAAGCGGGAAGGATTTCAGCGAGCGCGAAGCCGCCATCGTCCTGCACCTACTCGCTCACCCCAAGCCGGTAACGGATCGACAGCTTGCCGCCGCCATGGGGTTTGACCACCGCTCCGCTGTGCAGCCCCGCGTTTCGGATCTAATCAAAGACGGCATCATCGAGCAGTACAGCACCACGCGTTGCCAACAGACCGGCAAAACCGTGCGCACCGTCGCCCTCTCCGCGTTGGCACGGGCCAACCTACCCGCCGCCTGGCAGAAGCACGAAACGCGAGGACGCCCCACCAACGTCCGCCTCGCCGCCAAGGCCAACGCCCAGCCCAACCTCTTTTAACTCCGAACTAGGAACTACCCACCCATGCCCTACCAAATCAAAAACTGGAACGACCACTTCGAAAACGCCCGCAGCCGAGAGCGCAAGCAATGCGCCTGGTGCCCGTTGCCCAACAAACAAGACGGTCTCGGCTACGGCCTCATCATGCTAGAGGACAACGGAGCGGCCATCTATGGCGCATTCGTCGCCGTCGTTCTCATGTGTTCAAAACAATCCTGCCCGCGTGGCGGGTACCTCACGGATACCGGACGGGTAGACGGCAGACCCCTCACCGCAAAAGAGCTTTCCGTCAAAACGAAAATCAAACCGAGCATAATCGAAGAAATGCTAGAGCTAACCACCTCTAAAAGCGTCGATTGGGTAGCAAACACAGGGGCAAACGAACAAGCTACCCGCCAGCTACCCGCCAACTACCCGCCAACTACCCTAGAAGAGAAGGGAAGGGAAGGGAATAGAAGAGAAGGGAAGGGAGAGAAGCGCGGGAGCGCTCGCGTCGTTCCTGAAAATGTTCAATCCATTTTAGACTGCCGTCCAGAATTCGCCCGGCTCGATCCAGACGCCATCGCCAAAATCCTGCACGACTTCCAAGCCGATCCATCCTTCGAGCAAAAACTTCAAGAATTCATCTGCGACGCCGCCAACTCCATCGATCCACCCCGCAGCCCAACCTCAATGCTCAGAGCCTATCTTTCCAGAGCCAACCTCCGCCCCACCGAAGAAAAAACATCGAGGTTCAACTAATGAAATGGTTCCACGCACTCGACGCGCTCTACGGCCTGCGGCTCGACGTCCAGCAGATCGACCTATGGGAAGAATTTCTAGCAGAAATCAACCCAACCCAAGACGAAATCACCGGAGCCATCCGCCGGGCGTCCGAAAAATCGATCAAACCTGAAAACAACTTCCGGCCCACCGCAAACGACCTCATCAAATGGGTAAAAACCTATCGATTTATCATTAAAAACAAAACCCGCCGCATCCAGCGCGAACAGCGCACCGCCGCCGTCATCGGAAAATGGAAACCCATCATTCAGCCCAAAACCACAAACGACTTCCTCGAAGAACTCACCCGCATCGACATCACCTGCGACCAATACAACCACGCCTGCGACGCCGTCCTCGGTGCGAACCGCATCAAAACCGACCCGGCTGCCGACGCCATCCGCGCCCTCAGCAAAACATCCATCACCAAACTTCCAAAACAAAAACCAACCAACCGCCACCCACTCAAAGAGGTCTCAAAATGAAAAAAGACATCATCAAAAACAGTACGACCGGCATGCGTGTTGCCCCATCACCAACCGAAGCCCGCTTCCCCGGCGACAGCGAACACCGCCGCAACCACGACGCCGTTATGAAACTGCGACGCAAGCGCGTCATGGGCCGCATCTCCGACACCCTCTGCGTCCTAGCCTTCCTCGCCGCCGCCCTAACCGTCGGCGCATCCATCGCCCTCCAAATCTAAGAAAGGAACGACACAATGAACACCATCGAACTGCTCCCCATCACCACCACCAAAATCGCCGACCACGAACAAGCCCTACTCACCTGCGAACCCCTCAGCAACGCCCACGCCTACCACCTCGGCCAGACCCTCAAGTGGCAAAAAATCCGGCGGATGCTAAAAGGCCTCGCCGAATCCAAAACGCGCTTCCTCAACCTTAAAAAGAACTTCTGATCATCCCTCATCTTTCACCCTTCATCCTTCATCCCCCATCCCTCCGGAGGTTCCCATGCCTAGAAAAATAACCAACGTCAACGAACTCACCGACAACGCCGCCGCCATGGCCGAGCACCGCTGCGAACTCTGCGGCGCGCCGCTCTCTGGGCGTGGCGACTACAATCAGCCACGCACCGGAGACGCCTGCCTCGCCACCGACCCGCTCGAAGCCATCCAGCGCATCGCCCTCTACATGGCCGATGACTGGAAAGCCTGCGCCGTTCTTCTCCTCTGCATCGCCGCGCCCGGACACCCCGTTAACTGGATTGCCCAGCGCCTCACCCTCAGCATGGGCGCCACCTGCGAAGCCCGCCAGCGGGCCGCCCATCGCTTCCCCGAACTCGCCGCAATCCTCGGTCTCAAAGCCCGCCAGGCCGACGCCCAGCAGCGCCGCTTTCAGGCCGAAGCCACTGAAAAAGAAAACCACCAAACAGCCCTCTTTTAAAATTATGAACACGCAAGAACCCAACGCCCCCGCAACCGTAAGCGCCCAGCACATCGGCGCAACCATCCTCTACAAACTGCCGAACCAAGCCATCATATCCGAAGGCCAGATCGAAGCCATCAGCCCCGACAGCGCATACTTCCGCGTCGGCCCCAAACGCTGGATGCCCAATCGGCCAGGCTCCGTTCTGTCCGTTCTCAACCAAAAACAAAAACCAACCCGGCGCGGAATCCGCACACGGTAAGGGCGGGATTCTTCCCGCCCAGAAAGAAAAAATGAAAACACCCGAAGAAATCCTAACCAGTGGCCCGCAAACGCCCGCCGACCTCTGCGGCCCCGCCGCTGTCATCGCCCGCATCCAATGCGCCAAAGCCCAGCGCAACGCCGACGGCCGACCCGTAAAGCTCCTGTTGCACGGCGAACCCGGCTGCGGAAAATCCGCCATCTGCAAACTCACCGCCGAAGCGCTCACCCCGCAATTCATCACCGAGCGCATCAGCGGACAGCAGCTCACCGCCGACGGCGTCCGCGAATGGATCGACCACGCCCGCTACATCCCCACCGCATGGATCGTCCGCATCGTCGAAGAAGTTGACCTCGTCAGCCCTCAGGCCGAAGCCCTCCTCCTGCAGTACCTCGACCTCATGCCGAAACAAACCGCGCTCCTCTGCACCAGCAACAAAGAAATGGGCGACCTATCCAACCGCTTTCAATCTCGCTTCCAGGTCATCGAGGTGGAGCGGCCCATGCCGGTCGAAGTCGGCAAATGGCTCGTCGAACGCTGGCCCGAAGAGGCCATTGAATGCCGGGCTATTGCTGCCGCCCAAAACGGCGACGTCCGCGCCTCCCTAAACGACCTCCAAACCCACTTCGACGAACTCGAATTTGCATAGCCGTACGGGCGACATGCATGTCGCCCTCCATCTTCAGAAAGGAACCCAATGATTCAAAAAATAATCACCCAGCAAACCAAAGAAGGCCGGGAAATGCTCAGCTACAAAGCCGACCCGGTAGACCTCGAAAACCTGTCCTACCTCCGCGACCTGTCCGCCGACCTCATCGACACCGCCAAATCCTGCACCAACCCAACCGCCGCCGGACTCGCCGCCCACCAGATCGGCCACCCCGTCCGCGCCTTCGCCATTAAATGGGGAAGCCGCTACCGCGTCCTGTTCAACCCGGAAATTATCGAAGCCAGCGAAAAGAAAGCCCCTTTTTGCGAAAGCTGCCTATCCCGCCCCGCTCGCCCCGGCATCTGGACCAAGCGCCACAAAACCATCCGTCTGCGGTTCTATGAGCTAGGCGAAAGCGGCTTCCCGCGTTTTTTCGCCTCAACCGAAAAATTCAAAAAGCTCGACGCCATCGTCGTGCAGCACGAACTCGACCACCTCAACGGAATCTTAATCTAGCAATCAGTACGGGCGACATGCATGTCGCCCCCACCAACCAAAAAGGAACCAGCCCATGAACATCACCGTAAACACAGAAGCCCTCACCGCCGCCCTTAAGCCACTCGCACGAATCGCCGCCGGGCGCTCATCACTGCCAATCTTCACCAGCGTCCTTATTGAGGCCGACGGTAAACGAAAAACCGTCACCATCACCGCAACCGACGGCGAACAGATCCTTGCCATCACCGTACCCGCCGACGCGGTTGAACAGCCCGGGAACGTCTGTGTATCCGCATCCATGTTAATGAACATGCTGAACGGAGAAACCGGCGACACATCGCTCGTGCTCGACACCGGAACAAAGAAGGAAGACACCCGCCTGCTCGTAAAAACTCCGGGGCTCTCCACCCGCCTCGCCGTAATCGCCGCAAGCGAATTCCCGCCGCACCAGAAAGAAGATCCAAACACCGCTGTCGTCACCGTCAGCGCAACCGATCTAGCCGAGCGCATCGCCGCCATCCGGCATGGAGCCTCCACCGATGAAACACGCTACATCCTTAACGGGGTTGCCCTCGTATTTAAAACCGGAGCCTCCGAAATTGCCTGCGGCGACGGCCGCCGCATGGCCTTTGCTCCCATCGAAGCAAAAATCGAAGGCTCAGACGTCACCGTCCCTCTGCACACCAAATCCGTAGGAACCATTGTGCGACTGCTCGACGGACTGCAAGGCGACGTACAGCTCCACATCAACGGCAACCGCCTGCACATCGACCTGGGAGGCGAAATACGAACCGAATACACCTGCAAACTAATCGAAGGAACCTACCCAAACTATCAGCAGGTCATTCCGGCAGAAGAATCCCTCGAACACTCCATGGGGTTCGACACACAGGCATTCAAAGCCGCTCTGCATAAATGTACACCAATCGCCGCACTCTGCGTTTTCCCCGGGACCGTAACCATCGCACCCGAAGGGCTCACCGCAACCGTCAGCGCAGAAAACCCCAGCGCGGGATCAGTAAAAATCGACGTGCCTTGCAAGACAGAAGGAACCCCCTCCGCATTCAGCATAAACGCGGCATACCTCCTGCAGATCCTCGCCAACGACACTCGCGACGAAACCATCATCCGCCATCAAGACGCCATTAGTCCGCAAGTCGTAACCGGTCGGCTTGGAAAACACATCGTCATGCCAATCACTAGCAAATAAACAGCAAGGGCGGGCCAGATCCGCCCGGAAAGGAACCCCCATGAATGCACAAGAACTCTACACAAAAGGCGGGAAACCGACCGGCGTCTACTACTGCGGAAAATGCAACATGCTCAACCCGCTAGGAACCTGCAAAGAAAAGGCGGAAGAATGCTGCCGCCCCAAACTCTGCGAATGCGGAAAACCCATCGAAAAATACCGTACAACTTGCGGGGAATGCTCAGCAAAACACTACGCCAAGGTCGAACGAGAACGCCTCGAAAAAGCCGAGTTGGTCGATGCGGTTCCCGACGGCTGCATGCTCTGGGAAAACGATAACTTCTATGACGATGTTGGCGACTATCTTGATCAACTCGAAGACCCGGAAGACCGCCGGAAATTCCTCTACATCGCGCCCTTCCGTCCGGTGTGCCTGCGGTGCGCTGCCGACCTGCTCGAATGCCCAACCGACGGCCATCACGAAGACATCATGGATCACATGCCGGACGTCCCCGAACTAGACGCCGCCATCGAAAAAGCAAACGCCCTATTTGCCGAAAAGCGCTGGGGCTCCTACTTCCCCGATAGCAAACGAAAAATCCGCGTCCCGGCACGCGACTAACAATCACCAAAAACAAATCCGCTATGGAATACAACTACACACGTCACCCCGCGCCGGAAATGTGCTGCCCCGTCTGCTGGCACCGCCACGGACTGGCCATCTCAAAAAACTGCACCAAGCACACCCTCAAAGAAAAAAACGAAATCAGAACCAAGGAACAAACCATGATCATTGGAATCATCGACCTCGAAACAACCGGCTTCATGCCAACTGGCAAAATCGTGGAAATTGGCATTGCCTCGCTCAACATCAACACCGGCGAAATCAAAGAAGTCTTCGGCAGCGTCTGCCGCGAACCTGGCCTCACCGCCAAAGACCGCAACGCGTGGATCTTCCAGCACTCGAACCTAACCGTTGAGGAAATCCGCAACGCCCCCCTGCTCAGCGACCTGAAAGAAGAGATTCTGCAGCACATCGGACATTTCAACGCCGTCACCGCCTACAACAAAGCCTTCGACTTCGACTACCTGCGCGACCGGGGCTTTGCCATCTTCAACGAATGGCCCTGCCCCATGCTCGCCGCCGTCGATGTGTGCAAAATCCCCTTCAAGGAAAGAACTCATAACAACGAACCGATAACGGATAACTCCGCGCAGCGGTACAAATGGCCGTCGGTTGAGGAATGCTGGAACCACCTCTTTCCGGATCGCCCCTACACCGAACTGCACCGAGGCCTCGACGACGCCATGCGCGAAGCTGAAATCATCCGTGAACTCCACCGCCTCGGGCATATGGAGAATTGAAACTGGAAACCTGAAACTTGAAATTTGAAACCGCGAAAGAGCGCAAAGAAAGGAAAATAAAATGTTTGAAGGATTAGGATTTTTAGCAGGCGCGTTAGCTGTATTAGTTGCCAGTTTTGTTTGTTGGTTAATGTGGGAAGGAATCTTTTGGCTGTGCTTAAACGTGCATCTCTCATTTGGATAAATCGAGCGTAAAAGAAAGCGGCCTATAGGCCGCTCGCTCCGCACCGTTTGCGCTCTTTCGCGGTAAAAAAACTCTCAAAAAAAAGGAACCCAATGAGAACAACAAAATCAGGCTACATCCTGCCGCCAGCCGGAACCATCGAAGTAAAAATCGACGGTCAAAAAATGACCTTCTCATCCGAAGCGGCCCTCATTGCCTACAGCACGGGCTTGAGGAATCAAGCCCCCTCTGAAAGCTGCCCTCGCGTCCGACGCCAGCGCAAGCGCGCCGCCGCCCTGCGCATCTACTTCAAAATGATTGCACGCGGTGCCCCGCTCTGGCACCGCGTCGCGGCCATCCACGCCAAAGCACCCAAGCTCACCGAGCGCATCGCGAAAGAATGCGGCGTTACGGAATTAAAAATATAAAAGTGTAACGGCCTGCACAGCAAAGCTGGGTGCAGGCTCAGCCTGCCAGGAATGTTTCACTTGCCCGGCCCCGTTATCCGCCACTTGTACGGCAGAACAAACGGACGGTCGTTGCGTCGCTCGATCCCCGCTTCGTCAATATACGAAACGGCTCCTGCAGGAACCTTAATCGACTGATCAATCGTCGCGTGCAGAATCCCGTTTGGGTTCGGCTGAAACTGCCCGGTCGTTCTGCAGGCGGTCGCGCTCATCAAAATCAGCAACGCCAGCGGCATCATCAGGATTCGTTTTGATAATGAGATCATTTGCTTTCCTTTTGTCATAGCGTTGAAGAAACAGGCCGAGAACCCCCACCGCCACAGCGACGACGATCCCGGCCCATGCTGGGAGGGTTCCCCCCATTTACTTCCCGGCCTTTTCGCTAAAATTCAGCGCGAACAGATTCAGGGTGTTTTTGATGAGACGCACCCACGGGCCGTCCTTCTCTTTCTTCTGCGTCAGGTTTGCCGCCAGGCTGGCAACAATCGGCACCAGCGCGACAATCAGCACATTAACCAACGCGGCTGTATCGTTCTGCGCAACCACTCCGTCGGCGGCAGTTGCTGCGTCGGCGGCCATACCGGGCGTCGCCAAAAACACAATCGCCAACATAACAACCAGACTCAACAGACTCATTACTTTCTTCATGCTTCCTCCTTGCCCATGCGGGCGGTTAAACAAATTTCAGAACCAACCCCACGCCGGAAATCACGACAGAAATCACGACAGCCGCCGTCGGCCAGTCCATCTTCCGATCCGTCCGCCGATCCGTCCGCCGGCCCGTTCGTCCCGGACAATCGCCCATCCGATCCGCGCATTCCTCATCAGTCACCAAACGCGCATTGAAAATAGGTTTAACCATTTGGAGCAAAAGCAAAAGTGCGGCCCCGTGCGTCGCCAGATCGGCCCCGTGACCCGTGCTCAACATCTTCTCTGCCGACTCCGCTTGTATCGTAACTGTCTTTTTCGCGTGCGATTCTCCATAGGCCATAGTGCATTCCTCAATCTGCGGTTACGGTGGTCGTGATTTTCTGAGTCGTGTTCGTCGTGGTTGTGACCACATCGATTTTTTCCATCTTTTCGGTTGCCAATTTCAACCCGACGGTGTCGGTCATGTTTGTGAATCCAATCTTAGCGAGATAGGCGTCGCGGGCCTTCGCAAAATCGATCTGCGCCTGGCGCTTTGCGGCCCGTTCTGCCAGCTCTTCCGGCTCTTCCGGCGGCGGTGGATTTGGGCGCAGCGGAAAAGGCGGCAGCATCCGTGTAGGCGGCTTGATCGCCACGCCCTTCGTCGGCACCGGCTTTTTGTAAATCTCAACCACGTCCGACCGGCCATAAATAGCCGCCGCGCAAAAAATAAACACAACTGCCAGCAAAATGCGCATTATAACGCCCTCCCGTAAAACTGATAGCTAGTCCCGTTGATCGTATTGGTTTGGAGCGTCAGGATGTTGCCGTCGCCATCGTCAAACCCCTGCTCTAGGGTGATAATATATTTGCAGACAAACCGGTTTTCACCGCCCGCCGAAACAACCCGATAAAATCCCTTGCTACCCGACAAAGCGCATTGACCTCGCCAATAGGTGCCCATGTTGGTCATCGTTTGTTCCGGACAACTCAACCATTGTGCGGGGCTCTCGCTAGAGCCAAGACTCGGAGTCCAAAGGACTTCAGGCGTTGCCGCAACGCCATTGGTTTCAATATCCAACGTGACCACACTCGCCGCGAGATCCGCAACAAACGAGCTGATATTAAGCAGCTTATTTGTCGAGGTAATCCCGTAGGCTTTCGACCCGCTTGGCCCCATCCACCAGGCGGAGCCCTCTACGGTTTGCCACCAATCCCCGCCCATATAACTCTGACAAATATAGTCTCCAGATTGGAGCCATGTCATCCCACCTTGCTGGATGAGCGGCTCATCAATCGTTACCACCTCAGCATTGAGCACACGCGCGCCGCTGGCCGTGTAATTCCCCCACTGACTGGCGGCAACCTCTACCATCTCCGCGACGTAATCATAGAGACTCTGCGCATTGACGACCAACCGGCCATCGTCGAGCGCCTCCCAGCCGTCCGGCAGATCGTCCGCGTTTTGGATGATCCCCGCGCCGTCGTTGGTCACGCTGTTTGGTGTCATCCCTGCCAGATCGTAGGTGCGCGGAATGGCATTGGTTAAGTATGCATAATAGTCACCGCAACCGGCATCGTTGCACCATGCGGTATAAACAATAGAGGTATCAGACAGCCGCGACACCGCGGAATCAACCGATAGCAGAGGGGTC
>Ga0307928_10004454_pt1 | contig 10623 bp, 27 predicted proteins | sample AceLakmetagen232_FD_201815 | JGI IMG/M metagenome (GOLD analysis project Ga0307928, IMG submission 201815) | Saline water microbial communities from Ace Lake, Antarctica - #232 | ecosystem: Environmental > Aquatic > Non-marine Saline and Alkaline > Saline | place: Antarctica: Ace Lake...
GGTACAGTGCTTAAGGTGCTCACAATTGGTGCAATTGTGCTCTAACTGTGCTCATGCTTGGTACAGATGTGCTTAGTTTGGGTCTTTAAAAGCCAGTTGAAGGCAGTTGAAGCCATTGATAGCACTGAAAGAGTGCTTCAACTGCATCGAATAGGTGCAGAAAGCACCAAACTGTAGCCAACTGTAGCCAACTGTAGCCAACTGTAGCCAACTGTAGCCAACTGTAGCCAACTGTAGCCAACTGTAGCCAACTGTAGCCAACTGGTGTGTTAGTTTTCACGTGAAAACTGGTATGTGTAACAAATATGTGCAACAAGTTTCATATGTGCAACAAGTTTCATATGTGCAAAGTTTTGCACACTTAAGTACTTGAAATAGTTGGCACAATTATTGCAGAGAATTAGTTATTACGTTTTACTATATTTTTTTAAAAGACTTCTCCAGTTCATTATTTCCTAGTAAGCTGTTAATTGTTTGAACAGCTGTGTCATGGTCTTCAAAGATTTCATCTAGAGCTATCTGCTTATCAGCTATCTCTTGCTTTAATTTTTTATTCCTTTTAATAAGGTCTCTGATCTCTTGCTCTAATTCTTTAATAAGCTTTTCGGTTTTTGAGTATTCTAATATTATTCAATCTCCTATAGTAGCTCCCCCTAGTTTGTTTTTAGGTTATATCCTTTACTATCCTTTACTATCCAGAATTCATACCCATAAGATTCTCCACTTATTATACATCCTTTTAGTGTAGTGAAGTGACCGCTACATCCACACGTTGCGCTTATCTTCAGTATCCATCCTCTGCCGTCTTCTCTTATAATCATACCCTTTAGTTTACCATTACGTTTAGCGAAAATAGGAGTACTTGCTCCAACTGATGATAAATTAATTGTTTCCTCTTCTTTTTTATCAATTATTACTCTTTGCATACGTCTTCTCCTTTTAAAAATTTTTATATTTACTCTATCTAATATTAATTATACCACGTTCTTATCAGAAGTCAAGGCTTTTATTGTTTCTTTAAAGAATAGCCTGGTCCTCCAAAGGTACCGGGCATATTTGCAGTGTTGGTTTTATAGGATACTGGTCTTTATAAGCAATTTTAAACCCAGCTTCCCAAGCTAACCAGCTTTTAGTATTAACTTTATAGGGATTATTATCTACTCTGAATCCAGCATGCCTATAAGCTGAATCATACCCTTTATCGAAAGCTTTAGCTATTTTATTATTCATGTCCAGTCCCTCGTAACCTTTCCTAAGTACATTATTTTATAAATAGTCTTATCTCTCAGTAATGTGTAGGGATAATTTGTTTTTTCTCTAATAATTATAATATTAGGATCAGCTTCTATATCTATATTGCCTATTGCGTACCTATTATTGATAGTACTCTTTAAATTGCGAACATTAACAGTAGGTTTTCCTACTAAAAGAGTTAATGATAAGATACAACCTACTAAAGAAGCTATAGTGGCAATTAAAGTATAGCTTTTTTCTTTTTTTGTATACCATTTCCTTATAACTGAACCATTCATTATAAAGTAACGTAAACCTCCGACTACAAACAGCGCAAATAGTACAAGATCGATAATCATAATCAACTCCTTCTGTTAAATACTTCATTAATAATTTTAATATCGTGACTACTAACGTACTTATTGTTGTCATCTAGCGCATCTCTATCCCAAGAAGCCGGATCGTGGTACTCCGGATTGATTCTTTCATCAATCTCCCAAAACTCTTTACCTAAACGGGCTAATTCTTTTCTCATATATCTAATTTTTTCAGTAATACTGTAATATTTAACTCTATCACAAATATATTTATCCCTTTCAGTTCTTAAATTGTCTAAGGTTTGATCATAATCATCCATAACTATCATAAGAGTCAGTTGTCTCTCCGTTCTTCTAACAGTAATTCTTCCCTTATTCCTAGTCTCTATAGTGTATGTTTTTTCGACTATAACATCTTCCCTATTCATACTATACTGTCCTCTTTTTAAGAGATTTTTGGGGCTATTCTGAGCTTTTAAAGAGCATCTTCTTTTATATACAGCATACAGTAACTTAAAAGTCTATTACCTACAATTCTTTTTGTAACACTACAGCTTATACCTAAAGACTCTGCATATTTTTTTACTTTCAAAGCTGTAGTGTAGGAAGGATGACAAAATATCCATCTATCTTTACTATAAGTACCATCGGCTTTTAAAAAAGTTTTTAATTCTGCGATTCTTTTCTTTTTTATATCCTCTTTTCTATGAAGCATGAACAGTAAAAATAAACTTAACATTTTAATCCCTTTTTAGAAAAGTCATGGGGGGTACCTCACGCTTTTCAGTTATCTTTCTATTGTTTCATTCTCGTAAGCCAGTACGTACCAGTGATTAAGAAAGGCTTTAGTTACTCTACAGTAGTTATAGTGTTTAAATAGCTTATTAGCTGCTTTTTCAGAGCTGCCCTGTATCATATAAATACCAGACTGGTAATAATCAATATTAAGTACCTTTTCTCCGGCTATTCTAGCAAGTTCAGCCGCTTTCTTTTCGAGATCGGGCTTAATAATAGGTATAGTTTCAAATAAGGCTACGTGTTTGCTATTATCATAATAATGAGTTCCTGAAACGGCTTCTTTAGTGGATTTAGTCATATTACTACATCTCCCTCATAGAACATTACGTACCAGTTGTCGAGATTAACAGAAAAACCCATCTTTGCTCCATTATCTGTATCTTTATAGTGATCAAATATCTTATGAGCATCCTCTTTAGTACCAAGCAGCGCTATATAATCACCATTATCATAATAATGAACTTCGAGAACACTTTCCTCGGTTAGCTGGGAGAGTTCTTTTGCTTTTTTTTGAGCTTTCTTGTCAATTTCAGTAGGGTTAGCCATTGTCTTAATCTTCTCCTTTTCAGTTAAGCTCTTTTTTTAATTCTTTTATTTCTATTCTTAAGCTTTTCATTTTTTGGTTTAACTTTTTGCTAGTTTCTGTTAAATACTGTACACGGTTAAAATCTTTTTTAATAGACTCCACTACAAGAAACAATGAAAGCCAAATACTCCAAAAAATTAACATCGTCATTGTTATATCTCCTCAGTTAAATGTCTTCTAAAGCAGCAGTGTAACAATCCCCACACAAAGCTACTATTTTAATTTCATTTTCTACCTCATGTGAGTAAGGATCATCAACTACTTGAACATCTTTCTTAACCTTAAGGCATCTAGAACATTTTCTTCCAACTTTTAAAGCTGGTTTATCGTCATTATAGTTTCTATGTTTTCTAGCCATTGTCGTATCTCCTCTTCAGTAAGTTTAACTTCTCATTAACTCCTTACATTATTAATTATACCACAATCTTTTTAAATGTCAAGGTTTATTTTACACCCCAAGTTACACCCCAAGTTACACCCCAAGTTACACCCCAAGTTACACCCTAAGTGCTTCAATTACTCGAAGAGCTAGAACTAGTTGAGGACAAATTACTTGAAGAGCTTAAGTGCTACAGCTACCTGAAGAGCTTGAACTAGATGAGGGACTATACGATGAACTACCTGAAGAGCTTAAGTGCTACAGCTACCTGAAGAGCTTGAGCTACCTGAAGAGCTTGAACTAGATGAGGGGCTATACGATGAACTACCTGAAGAGCTTGAACTAGATGAGGGGCTATACGATGAACTACCTGAAGAGCTTCAATATGCAAATATACGGCAATATTGCCATATTTTTGACGTTGAAGCAATTCCCTCATTGAGTATTTTATTGAAAATCCTTTTACTGTTTATAATCAAGAGGTTAGATCCATACATTTAAAAAACTCTCTAGGGGAATTTTTAAAAAAAGACTACTATTTTACTAGGCAATGTATTACCTAGTTCTTTTTTCCTTGACTTCTAATAAGAACGTGGTATACTTAATATTAGATAGAGTAAATAAAAGGTTAAACTTTCAAAAGGGAGATGGAGCATGATTATTATTGAACCTGGATATTATATAGTCTCTAAAACCGCTTGGGATAAAGGTTATACTAAAGTTGAAGATTTCAAAACAGGAACTATAACTAAAACAACTGAAGATACTATTATACAAAATCCTTGTAAGACTAGATTTAACAGAAAGAGTTGGAAATTAGAAATAACAATACCTAATACTTCTTTGATAAATAGTTTAGCTGCTTATGTACGATCTGACGGCTCTATTGATATGTATACAGATATACTGTTTGCATAGAGATGAAAGACTTGACATTCTCCTGGAACGTGGTATAATTAATAATGTAAGGAGTTTGATAACCTTCCAAAGAGGAGATAAGAAAACGTGAACAGCATCTTAAAAGCAAAAGCAAAAATATATTGCAATACTTGCGGATGCATGATGAGGAGGACAAAATCAATAAAGGTAATTGCAAAAGAAAAAGAACCAGCTATAAAAGAAGCGAACGAAAAAATACAGAAGTGGGAAAAATCATTAGAAGGACAAAATTGTAAAATTTGTGAATCAATCTTAGCTAGTGTATGGGAAAAATAATGTTTTCTAATATAAGGAGATAGGACAATGACTACCACTAAAGAAGAAAGAAAAATCAGTAAGATATTCAATCCTAATGCTGCTGCCTACAAAGTAAGTAATACACCTTATTCTATCAACGTTTTTAAGAAAGTGGCAACTGAGCAAAGGCTGGAAGGAAACTTATCTAGATAATGGCTAATATTGAGGATCTAAAAAGTTATGATAAAGGAGATGGAGCAACTAAGAGCTGTTTCGGTAGTAATTAGGCTTGGAGGAGGAGACTATAGTAGAGATAACTTTGCAAGAGTGCTTTTAGGGCACTACTCAAAAGAAAGAACTGCAGAGTTCCTTAAAGTTCTAAAAAAATTTTACATAATTAACAAAAATAAAAATAGAAGTCTTAGGGATATTAGAAAAATGTTATTGAAGGACTTTCCAGAGGATACCATGTCAATTAGAACCATACTGAGCGTAATGAAAAGCTAAAAGTTTACTAATACTCTAATAATTATGGATAAAAGCTGATAATTTTATAATATTTTTTAGACTTATAGAAACAAGAGTTTAGATACTAAAGCAGTTTGTTTCTATACGGTGTTTGAAAGAAAAATATTGACATTTAAAGAAGTTGGGGTATACTTAATAGTGTAAGGAGTAAATAACTTATTGAAGAGGGGATGAGATAATGGTTCGAACGATTTTTAGTTCTAAGAACGATGCAGCTAAGTACTTTGATCATCTCTATAGGGATAGGAGACCCACAATGGCTAAGAAAAAAATTACTTTTAATATCGAATGCGGTGAAAAGACGTGTGCTTCTGAACCTGGAAGCTTCTGTAAGTTTTTTAGGAACACTGCAAGTAGAGACGCTAACTGTGCTCTTTTTGGTAAAGTTTTTTGCGGTGAAGATGGTTGGATTCACCGGCATAAGGATTGCATACACCTAACTGAGGAGGATAAATAGCTATGGAACATCTATTACCATTAACCTATTACGAATTGAAGGCAGTTGCAACTATTGTAGGTACTCAGGAAGACACGATAAAAGGTATTCCTATCTATCCTGAGCTTGAGAGTCTCCAAAATAAGGTCAAACAGTGCCTGAGTTTTACCAAAACTCAAGATTTACCCTTAGACTCTACAGAACGTTTGCTATCTTTGGAGATTAAGGACATTGAAGCTCTAGCTAGCGTTATACATGAGGTGTTATTTCTTAATCACTTCCCTAACGCTATTGTAAGACTGCCTAAGAAGATTAAGTATGCTTTAAACTTCGCTAGGTACCAAGAAAAAAAGAATAGCCCATATGTTTTTAAAGGAGTAGATCCTGATATTAAACAGTGCTTGAGTTTTACAGAAAATTGTACTAAAAATAATAGTGTTTGGGCTAAGGGGTGGCGGCTATCCTAAAAAAGGAGACAAAATTAGTAATATAATAGCTCTGAGAGTGGCTAAACGGTATCAAAAATCTTTAATTACGTTAAGTTAGTAGGATTGTATGTCTTTAATACCGTATCCATAAAATAACCTTTTAAAAAAGGATAATAGCTATGACAATAAAAAACAGAATAATTAAATATATCAAATTTGCAGGAAGTACATTGGAACTTATATTTATGGTACCCTTTATGTTAATAGGTATGATAGTTGCATTGATGGTTGCTGGATACCACGCTGGATATAACTTTATAGTCGAACAATTAGCGTGATATGATATGAAAACTTTAATTTTAAACTCTAATCAAAAAAATACTTTAATGATTAATTTAGAGGAGCAGCTTGCCTCATTTAATCACCTCTTACTGTCCGCTGAAGCTATTACGGATAAGCGAATAAGACATAGAAATATAGAGTACTTTGCTAAAAGAGTTCAAGACCTGGACGAGTTATTAAATATTATTAAAAGTTCTTCTTGACATCCTGGTAGAACATGGTATAGTTAATATTAGATGGAACAAAACACTCAAACACTCAAACGGAGGGTAGTACAATGGGCGAAGCTAGAAAAAGAGGCACTTTCGAAGAAAGAAAAGCACAATCTATTAAAAATAACAGTGTGAAGACTCGTGTCTTAAAAAAGGCATCTCGGTTTTTCTCTTTATTTACCGGAATCGCTGCTGCTTGTAGTTTAAGATAAATAATCTGGTAATCTACTACTGAAGAGGAGATAGGATATGACAATACGTGATTGGAAAGATGAAAAAGATGGAAGATTGATGACAGAATCAGAAATCATTTTAGGGAGATTTCGATTAAGCGTACACCACTATGTTGGGTGTGGGGAGGCTTGGTTTATGAGTTGCCCTAATATTTTTTCACGAGTCCGGCTTAACGATGCGGTTACTATCCAGGATGCTAAAGTTATAGCTAAGAGTAAGCTACAAACAATTTTAGAGAGTGCTTTGAAAGATATTACACTTGGAGGTCTTTAATTCTTGACATTCTCCTAGAGTATGGTATACTTAATAGTAGATAGAGTAAATAACTTGATATACTACTGAAGAGGAGACGGCATATGACAACGGGAATGTTAATTTTTTTAATACCTTGGGTACTGTTGATTTCGATTATGAAGTACAGAGACTCTTTTAGTTTTAGCCGGGAAGAAAAAAATGACTATTAAGTATGTGCCTGCTATAGTGTTAGAAAAAAGGAAAAAATTGCTTTACTCTAAAATGAGTATTGCTGGAATTAATACTTTATTGAAAAAGAATAGGATAACCTACGTTACTATAATCGACCGAAAAGACGGTAGTAAAGGTTGGGGTTTTGGAACAGCTGGAAATACTTATGGGGAATATCTAATTAGCACTAACAGAAAGGGTCTTACTTACCCTAAAGCGTAAAGATTAGATTAGGTAATGTGTAATGAGTAATAATAAATGTAAAATTAGTAGTTGTAATACTGAGGCTACTACAAAAAAGGGATTTTGCAAGTACCACTACTTTCATAATGATATTAGAGTAGAAGATAGTGTGTGTCGCATGACTGTCTTTTGTAAGGACATTGAATATATTACTACTTTTAATACTCAGTATTTGGAGAAGGTAAAACGGTATAAATGGTATATTGATAATCGAGGTTATATAGTAACTAATATTAAAACAGAGAACGATAAAAAAACGCTTTTACAGCTCCATCAATTAATCAGAGATACTCCTAAAGAACTTGAGACTGATCATATCAATCATGATAAGCTAGATAATAGAGACAATAATTTAAGAATCTGCAGTCATAAAGAGAACCAAAGAAATCAAAAAAACCATAGAAAAAACACTTCAAGCCATTTCAAAGGTGTTTGTTGGAATAAACTTTCTAAAAAATGGCAGTCTTATATTAAGTATAACTTGAAACAAGTATATTTAGGACTATTTGACAAGGAGATTGAAGCAGCTAAAGCTTATGATATAGCTGCTATAAAATATTTTAAAGAATATGCGTTATTAAATTTTTTTAATAAATCTAAACTTAATAGGAGAACTTAATATGGTAACGGTTGCTGATAAGAAAGCGCATACATCAAAAGATGTTCCTACTACTCGTATTAATATGGAAAAATTATGCAGTATGTGTTACGATGTTGATTGTGTATGCAAAGAGTGTAAAAAATCGCAAGGTCGTTTTTGCGAAGATGCCTGTTTGTATAATTCAAAAAATATAACATGTGTCGGGTTTAAGGAGAAGGGGGCTATTTAATGCCAACAGCTAAGGAAAAAATGAAAAACATTATTACCTATTCTAATAAAAAGGTAGCCTTAACGGATACCTTTAGTTTGGATACTCTGGGAGCAGAGCTGGGTACTGGTAAAATAATTAAATGTAGAGCAGTTGTTGCAGAAATTGTAAGAAAGTTTATTCATTACAGTAACTGCGCAGATTATACTTCAAAAAATAGAAATTTGATTAGGGAGTCTCTATTGGATTACAAAACTACTCCTTTTAGCGATAACCAAAAGGCTACCTTTGAATCAAAAATAAAAGATAACCTTCAAGCGCTTCCTTTAGATGTGGATGATTATGATGTTATCCTATATGGTCAGCATAAGGGTAGCACTATAATAAAATGGTGGCTAATAACAGTGGTAAAAGGAACAATTCATTTGGGGTTTCCGGTGTATACTGAAACTATGGAAGATTTAGAATACCTAGATAACTATTTAAACAATGGGTTTTATTCGTAATATGTAAGATGGAAGCTTGCTTAGGGATGGCTGATTAATATGGATGATTCATTTTTAAACCTTATAGTTTTTCTTGTAGTAAGGGATTTAAGCAGCTGTAGATACTGTTATTCGGACATAATAGACGGCTGTATTATGACAATATTAAGGAAGCGCGGTAAGAGCGTTGATGATTTAAGTGAAGAAAATTTAGCCTATATTAAAGCTAAAGCTATAAGTATATTAAATACTATTTAAACCCTTTAATGACAAGGAGATTTCAGGATATGGCTAGACCTCAGTACGGAGTAAGATCAGTTTTAACAAATACAAAGAATGTGTGGTTTGGGTCTATTAGTAGGGTTGCAGAAGCTGTTATGCAATTAAAATGTCCTGGTATTTTAGCCGATCCTACAAAGGTTGACGCTATCTGGCGTAAGCACAAATGCCCTGGACTTGTTAGGAATATCAATGACGCCAGTCAGAAGATACTTTCCCGAACAGGAGAACGTGCTTTCTACCTAAATGGTAAGAAGTTCAAGCATTTTGTTTTGCAGAACGTTTTTAACATGAAATTGAAAACAGGAACCTTAAAGTCTAAGCCTGATAATAAAAAGCTTGACATTTAAACAGAACTTGGTATAATTAATATTAGATAGAGTATTTGAGGAATTGAGAGGGGCGGATCTGGTGATTTTGCCTTTCCTTTTCTTAATGGGTTCTCAAAATTGGGAAATTGTAGGAGCGGCTATTATGTCAGCGTTATATATGCTAATTAATAGTCTGCTCCCCTTTCCCTAACTTATTTTCACAATTGAAGAGCAGCTGAAGGCAGTTGAGGTCATTTATGAAGATCAAAAGAACAAGAAAAGAATATGGTGGAGGTAGCGGTGGAGAAGTTTTCGAAAGTGACCTATTCAGGGTCGTGTTTTGGAGACTATCTAAGGGTACTCGAACAACTATCACTATTAGAGGTATATACTATGACCTTGATTTTGATGGTAAGCATCAGTTTACAACAGATGAGTTATGTATGGAGCAGTTAACAATTGGAGAGATCAAAAAATTAATAAATTACTATAAAGAAGAGTCCTTTGAGGCGGGTAAGCAGTACAAAATTAAAGAACTAAAAAAGTGCTTAGAGATACCACCTGACTATTAATATTTTTAAGAAAATATATATGCAAAGTTTTGCACATATGAAACTTGTTGCACATATGAAACTTGTTGCACATTGAAGGCAGTTTTAATAAAAAAGGAGGAAAATGAGTAAAGATGCAGTTATGTTATTGACTTCTAGTATATTAACAGCTTATGGAAGTTATACCTATACTCCAGTGGATTTAGCACAAGTTAGGCAAACAGTTGGAGATCTTGGTTTTGAGTCAGCTATAGGTCACGAATCGACCGCTAAAATAATATCAGAATTACTTGATATTGAATGTAAAGTAAACCGTATTCAATATAAACAAAAAATAGGAGAAAGCGCTTTTGTGTTTAAATTAAAAGGGCGTCCTTCTGAAGGGAAAATTCTTTCAAGAAAAGAGATTGAAGAAATAGGATATGAGTGGGGAGTACTTTCTAAAATTTATTAAAAAAGTTGAAGATTTCTGGCATGAGGATTGCATATTAGCAAAATCTGTGCCGTAGAAAATTTATTAAAAAAGTTGAAGATTTTTTGAAACATTTTGGAAATTGAAAGTGCTTTTCCTGGTGGGGGTTCTGAGGGAGTTTCAGAGCGAAATCACTTATAGCTCAATTTCAATGCTGGAGTAAAATCGGCTGGGAAACGCCTTTCGGGTATTTACCTAATTGTAAGTAATTGTATTATAACACGTAATGGGGGAGATTGCTGTGAACTGTGTAAGGGAAATAGAGGAATGCAGTATGGAAGATTTTAGGGATGATCCTGAAGAGCACTGTAGGGTACTACAAAGCTACCGAAATAGATA
>Ga0307928_10004456_pt1 | contig 10622 bp, 23 predicted proteins | sample AceLakmetagen232_FD_201815 | JGI IMG/M metagenome (GOLD analysis project Ga0307928, IMG submission 201815) | Saline water microbial communities from Ace Lake, Antarctica - #232 | ecosystem: Environmental > Aquatic > Non-marine Saline and Alkaline > Saline | place: Antarctica: Ace Lake...
GAAACGTGGTTTAATTATGGTCATATTGCTATTTTTAATGTGTCCTGGCAATTTGATAATTATTGGAAAGGAATTAGAATTGTCATTTTTAATTTTGGTGTTGAAATCGGAGTGAACAATGTTTAAACCCTATGATGCACAAAAACTTTTAAATGATATTAAGCTAATAGCAAAATCTGTTCATATTGCTAGGGATGAAAATAATCAAATAAATAGAGTTTATGCATGTGGATTAACAGAAGATTTATTAAATAGACTTTATAATGATATAAATGAAATGACAGAAGGAACTATTCAACCAATAGAATATGACGGAAGTGGACATATTAAAGGAGAGTAAAATCATGCCATATATTAAATCTACAGATGGCCGGAGAGAGGATTTGCAAAAAGGCAAACAGCCTAAAACAGCCGGAGAATTAAATTATCAAATTTTTTGGTTCTTAAAAACCTATCGGAATGCAGATAGGACAAATCAAGTGAAAACTGTTATTTCATTTGTTGATAACTTTTTGTATGGACCGAAAAACAAGAACTATCAACGATACAATGATATGACAGGGTGCTTAATCCGTTGCCAAAAAGAAGTTAAGAGAAGATTGGGAATTGATGCACGTTGGCTTACAGCTATCATGGAAACATACGATGCTGAAATTGATGATTATGAAGACGCATGCATCAAACGCAATGGAGATGTTTAATGTCTAAACACACCTTTCATATTTTAGGAGTGTCACATTCAAAAACATCAAAAGAATATTGCTGTGATGCGTTTTCTCAAAAAATCCGCTTGCTATGTAAAATGCTAACAGAGAAGGGACACACAGTATATCATTATGGAACAGAAGGGTCTGATCCGATATGTGGAAAAAATGTTAATGTTCTTTCACATAAAACCTTTGCTAAAGTTCATGAACAATATGATTGGAGAAAAGACGGATTTAAAATTGCTCCAACTTGTGAAGCCAATGTTGAGTTTGATAAAAATGCAATCATTGAAATAAACAAAAGATCAAACAAGAACGATTTCCTTCTATGTAGTTTTGGAGTACAACATAAACACATTGCGGATAATTGCAAAGACTTGATTGTTGTGGAATCAGGAATAGGATATGAGAACACATTTGCACCACATAGAGTGTTTGAAACATATGCCTGGATGCATTTTTTGTATGGTAGAGAAGGAAGAAATTTATCTCCATTGATGTATGATGCAGTTATTCCCCACTATTACGACTTAGACGATTTTATATACAGCGAGAAAAAAGAGGATTATTACTTTTTCATAGCAAGACAAACTCCGCTAAAGGGCCTAGAAGTAGCCGTTAAATGCGTTGAGGCTGTCGGCGGAAGACTTTTAGTGGCCGGACAAGGCCAACCTACGGTAAAAAGCGATTGCATTGAGTATTTAGGGGTTGTAGGCATAGAAGAAAGAGCTAAAATAATGGCTAAAGCAAAGGCTGTTTTCGTTCCTTCCTTATATGTTGAGCCTTTTGGACAAACGCAGGTTCAGGCTTTATTGGCCGGAACACCTATTATCACAACAGATTTTGGAGCAATGACAGAGGTTAATAAGCATGGTGTAACTGGATATCGCTGTCGAACATTAGAGCAATTTATTTGGGCCACAAAAAACATTTCAAATATTGATCCGAGTGATTGCCGGATGCATGGAATGAAGTATTCTTTGGCCAATGTTTATATCAAATATGAAGAATATTTTAATATGTTACACAGACTTTACACAAGTGGTAAAGAAGGTTGGTATCAGAAGAATGATGAACGAACTAATTTGGATTGGTTAAACTAAGGAGAACAGTATGCATGAAGGACTTACATATAGTTGCAACGAATGTGGAAAAATTAACTGTATAGAGAAAGAATGTGATTGTAATTTAAAACATTTATTCCATATTATTTTATATAAATTTTTTAATGTATGTTTGAGATAAAAGGATAAATTATGTTACAAGATACGCCCAAAGATTTAATGTACGCATACCTCGGAGGTATTATGCTTGGTGGGGATATGCAAAAACCGACTGTGGATTGGCGGTATAAGATACGGAAACATTATTCCAATTGGAAAGGTCAAGGAATGTATGAAATTTGTTTTCTTGATCCCTGGAATGGAGAAGTTGGAGGGGTTATCGACAATGAGGGTTTAACAAATACAGTAGTTCCAGGTAAGGCTATTTATGAAGGAGATAAACAAGCTATTCAGAAAGCGAATATTGTAATTGCGAATTTTAATCAATATGGGAGTAAAAGACCGTCGGTAGGTACTTATTTTGAATGTGGAATGGCTTTAGCTTGGAATAAACCATTGATTTTGATTGTTCCAGCAGAGGAATATGAAAGATGGAGCAAGCATCCATTTACATCCCAAAGTGTTGCAATTTATAAATCAGTTGATGAATTTTTAGATTCTAAAATTCTTAATTGGTTTTACAAAAGAACCAACCATGCTAATTACGAATGGGAATTATAATCTATTAAAGGAGAATGAAATGATTTCAGATTTTATTGTATTCGGAATACCTTTTATTATTGTTTTATTATTTATACGAAACGTAATAAAGAATGTTAATTGGCAAAGCATTTGTGAATATGTATGCTTGATAACTGTGTTGATTGTGCCAACATGTTTTTTGATTAATGTGCTGGTAATGTTGGCTTTTTGTCCAAGAGAAACAATAACCTATTCTACAAAAATTATGTCATTAAAAGATAGTTCAAGTGTCTCAGGGTCATTTTTCCTGGGATCAGGACGTATAGAGGGCACTGATTATTACGTTTTTTATAAAGATTATAATGGTGGCATTTTAAGGCAGAAAATTAGATCAGGAAATACTGTTATTTATGAAACAAATAAAATTAAACCAAAGTATGAATACAGCATTAAGTATATGGATTCTAGTAATGGTAAATTTAAGTCGTATTTTATGGGCGATGTTGGCGTAACAGGTCACAAATTCGACAAAAAGATTTATGTTCCTGAAGGAACGGTAATTAAACAGTTCAATTTAGGATAAAATTTGTTTTATAGAGGAGGCGGATTGAAATGGAAAATAAAACACGCATAAAATATACCACTTATTTAGCAGGTGGGATGGAGAATGTAAAGAAAAAAGAAATGGTTAATCATAGAGAAAGTTTAGAAAAAGAACTTCAAAGTCCTGATCTATTTATTTATAATCCACTTCGACAAGAAGCAGAAAAGGTTGGTACTGAACCAGGTGAACATATTCGTTATGTTCAGGGTTTAAAACGTGGCGGTCATTGGAGACAGTTTTTTAAAGAAATGTGGACCATATGGTTTGGCAATATTAATCCAAATACAGACCTTATTCAATTATTAACAGCTTTAAGAATGCGCCGACATATTGATGGAAATTATGAAGAAGATGCAAAATATTGGGGCGATGCTGAAGCTGTTGTACGTTCAGATTTTATTATTGTACATTATCCAACAACGGTAAAAACAGTTGGAACAAATTGGGAAATGGTTTTTGCTATGTTATTTAGAATTCCGATTTATCTTATTATACCAGATGCTCCACCTACATGTGCTAATTCAACATTATTATTTGGAAATATGATTTCAAATCAACAAACAGAACAAATTAATGTTTATCGGTCAGTGAGTGAATGTGTTAAAGCTATTCGAGAAAAATATAATCTTAAAGAAATTGAGGATAAGTAATATAAATTAAAAAGGAGAAAATAATTATGAACAGAGAAACAATTATTAAGATTAAAGAGATGGACGGAATGTCCAAACAAGAACATAAAAAATTTACTGCCAATTGTATGGTTGCAAAAATGACATCATTTAATGATTTTAACGAACATCAAGATTATTTAACAGATGCATTATTAGGCGAATGTATTGAATCAGATACTTTATGTTTTATTTAAAAAGGATAAATAATGGAAAATGAATTTATTATATTAGACATTGAACCTACAGGTATAGTTACATTCACAACAGATAAATCAAAAATAGGAACATCAAAAATAACCAATGGTATAACTGAAAAATTCATTTATTGTGGACATGATGAAAACGATAAACCCAAAGATTGTTATGATAAATTTTTTAATATACATAAATATCAAGATATAACAATTGCAGAAAAAAATAACGATGTATATACTGTTAAATTAAAAGGAAATAAGTTTATTGTATTATGCCCAAACGGAAAAATAAAACACCTTAAGCTTTTATATCAACCTATTTGTGGTGTTGATGCGTTAGATGATTCAAGGTTATGTAAATTCATTGATAAATTGATATTAACAAAAGATAAAATTGAGGACAAGTAATGGAACGAAGAAGTGTAATTTCAACAAATCTTAAAGAAGTAGGTTATGATCCAGAAAAAGAAATTTTAGAAGTTAAATTTAAATGGGGAGGTTTATATCATTATTTTAAAGTGCCGGAAAAGCATTATATTAATTTAATGACTTCAAAAAGTGCAGGAAAGTATTTTAATAAATTCATTTCACCAAAATTTGATTGGAAAATTATATAAGAAAGGAAAGATAATGAAAAAAGGTAAAGTTAGAGATTTCGGTACAGGCGCAACAAGAGACACAGATGAAAATAAATTGGACCATGAGGGCTTCAATTCTCCTTTGGTTATGGAAAGGTACGCTCAATATATGAACAAACATCGTGTACAATCTGATGGAACTTTACGAGATAGTGATAATTGGCAAAATTTATTCGGTGAAGATCATTTTGCTGTATGCATGAAATCTGGTATGAGACATTTTATGGATTGGTGGAAACAACATCGTGGTTACAAAGGACAAGATGCATTAGAAGAATCCCTTTGCGCTTTAAAATTTAATGTTAATGCATATCTTTTTAAGATATTGTCAGAGAAGGAAGAAAATAAAAAATAAAATTATTAAGGAAATTGAATCTGGAGAGGAGTAATGGTATGAAAAGTGTTTATTGTGTTTTAGGTTTAGACCCTTTAAATGAGGAATTTCAAGGCGATTCTTGGCTAATTGAAGTTTTTGATAATAAAGAATTAGCTAAACAGTTTTGTGAAGATAATAAAAATAATAAAGACATTGTTCCTAATACATACAATAAGGTAAGATGTCAATTATATATATGTGAAAAAGAAATTTTAATAAAAAATAGAATGAATGTTGTAAAAGGAGAGGAGTAATATTATGAAAGTGTTGTGGAATGACGATAATGAAAATTTGTGGTGTGTCGATTGCAAAAGGCGTATAAATATTGGAGAAAAATTTATTAGAATCTCCCAAAAGGATGATGGAGAGGATTATAACAAAGACTATCATACTGAATGTATTCCTGAAATGGAAGATGAGGATTAAATTATGAAAATACCTGTTTCAACTAAAATTTTTATTTTAATATCTTCTATTGTATTAGGAGCATCGTTTAATTGTAACAATAACATACAAATTTGGTCTGGATTATTGTTTATAGCAACAATTATAAGTTTGATTGAAGATATGATTATATCAGAGTAAAGGAATAATTCAATGTCAGAAAATAAACCAAAAGTGATAGTTCTCGACGAGGGAGTATTGACCATGAAATCCATCATGGCATGGGGTGCAACTAAAAAGAAAATTCTTGATGGTTTAATACCAGAAAATACATTTCTTCCTCCGGTATCTTATATGTGGTTTATGATGTGTATTGGTTTTTTAAAACGGATTGGTGTGAATAAGGATGATATTGTTATTATTGCAAGGGACAAAACGAGAAGTTGGAGGAAATTTTTTTATATTCCCTACAAGGCGAACCGATGGGAACAAAGAGAAGAAAAGAAACATATTGATTGGAAGTATCACTACGGCGTTATTGATAAATTTTTAGACCAAATTCAAGAATCAACCAATTTTCACGTTATTTGGGAACCAAATTTATGTAATGGTGTTGATTTACTTCTTAGTGAGGATGGTCAAAGACTTCTTAATGAAGATGAAATTGATGAAAATCTGTACCTCAAAAATTGGGGAGCCGAGGCGGACGATATCATAGCTTGTGCCAGCAAGTATTACTCAGACAGAGAAGTTATTTTCGCATCCATAGACGCAGATCTTGACCAATTGTGCGTAAGAGATAACACTAAATTTTTTGTTTTAAATCAGAAATTTCGTGGTGGGAAAGGGGTTTACAAACAAATTGCCAATGGATATCAGGTCCTATCAAAAAAGATTGAAAAGGGCGATGTATCTGATAATATCAAACCAGGAATTACGGATAATAATACACCAAATGACCAAGAATTAAGAAAATTGATAATTGATTTAATTAATTTACCCCCATATATTGAAGATAAACTTTTTAAAGTGTTTAAAAATTTACCTAAAAAAGAAGTTAATTATGACCTACTTCCTTTTCCAGATTCATTAGCAAAAAGATTTGAACAAATTTACGATGGGGATAAAATTGTTACTGTTGAAGATAGTATTAAATTTTTTGAAAGAAAGAAAAAGAAAGTTGCAAAAAAGGCTAAAGAAAAAAGAGAATTAAAAAAATTAGAAAAAGCAAAAGAAAAAATGCGAGGGTAAATTATGGAAGCAATTAATTATGAAAGAATGCAAATAGAAGCATTGGTGACAAGAAGGGAAGGAATGGTTGCAGATAATAAAATTAAGGAATCAAGAGGAGAATCTCTTGCATATAGTGGTGAAGATTTTTTTGAATTAGAAACAAATTTATATAATTTATTAACATTTTGTTAATTAACAATGAGAGGCTTAATATGAATAAAAGGTCTTGGGATAGTAATGCATCAAGAAAAAGTAAGAATAAATATAATTGCCAAACTTGTAAAAAAGAACAAGAAAAAGCAAGAAATTTAAAAAAGAATAGGAAATTAGCTACAAGTATAATGTGTTATGAAAATCATACATTTGGTGGACGTAAAGCATTAGCTTAACAAATTCAAAAATAAAACTTAATTAAAAAGGAGAACAAATCATGGGAGTATTCGGAGATAGTCAAACAGAAAAGTTTTTATTTTTACCAAACATGGGACAAAAGATTGATGTGACAATTTTAGGAGAAGTAAAAAGAGTACAGAGTAGCAATGACCAGTTTAATTATAAGAAAAAAGGAAACATTGATGCTGGATATTATGATGTTTTACCTGTAAGAAATGAAGAGACAGGCGAAGAAGAACCGCTATTGATCTCAACTTGGGTATTTTATTTCCTATTAAAAGAACGTGAAGACCTTGATGTTGGTGATACAATTACGATAGATCATCCAGCAAAAAATGAATACAAAATTGTTAAACAATAAAATTATTAAAATAAATAGGAGAATTTTATGAATAAAGTTAAATGGATAGTTGTAGATAAAAAATTGATTAAATTTTTTGAACTCAATAAATCTTACAATATTGCCGATGATGTGAAAGATGAGGCTTTAGTTGGCATCGGTGTGGGTTCTGAAGTAGAAATGGAGATTAAAGACGATTTGGTTGTAAAAATCGCTCTTATTACAGCTAAGAAAGAAGAGAAACCAGAAGTGAAGGAAACCGAAGCTAAAAAAGAGGCTGTTAAGAAGGAAGAACCAACTAAAGAAACTGAACCCAAAGAAAAGGCTGTTAAGAAGGAAGAATCAGCCAAAGAAACAAAAGAAGCTGAAAAGAACACGAAACCTGCAAATGGAAAAAATGACGGCGCACCTGAAAAACCAGAACCAACAGAACCACTAAAAATGGTTACTTGGACAGTATCTGCTTTTAATTCACCAAAAGGTGTATTTAAGTTTGAAGAACAGCCAACAAAAAAATATTGGTATGTTATTGTTGATAAGGAAGTTTTAATAAAAGCACAATCATTAAATAAGGGTGATAAAGTAACAATTCTAATCGGAAAAGTTATGGTTACGTCTTCTAAAGGCACAAATTATGAAAAAGACGGAATTGTTGACATTAAAGATATTGAAGCTAAAGTAGAAGAGGAAACTCCAGAATCAAAAGAAACAGCAGAAGACACAAGTTCTGATGATACGGAACCAAGAAAAAAATCTTCATCTATTGAACGTCAAGTTGCATTAAAAGAAGCAGGGAACATTATTTGTTCTTTAATTGGAAGTGAAGCATCAATGGTTAATAGCGAAGATAAAATTAAAGCTTTATTGTTGAATTTTACAAAAACAGGCTTAAAAGCTATGAATGATGCTTAATATAAAGGAGTAATTATGTCTAAAAAAACGGATATTCATTTGTTACATGAAATGATAACAATTCCTTCACCGTCAGGGTTTGAAGATCAGATTGCCGATTATATAAAGGAATATGTAATAAATTTAAACATTCCAAATTCAAAAGTGCATATTGATAAACAAAAGAACACAATTGTTGAAGTTAAAGGCAAAGACTCTAGTAAAACAGTGTTAGTTGACGCTCATTCCGACACAATTGGATTTATTGTTTCTAATGTTGGCAGATATGGTAATGTTTCAATTAATTATATTGGTGGAGGATGTTCCACTATATTATCAGCGAGAACATTAAGAATTCTATCACAAAAAGGACCTGTTAATGCTATTGTTGACAGAAAACATTCTCATTTAATTGCAGATGAAGATGAGGAAAATATTTACGTTCCATGCGATGCAGAGGTTGATTTAGGAACGAAGGACAGAGATAAAATATTGAAAAAAATTGATATCGGCGATCCTGTTGTATTTGAACCTAGTTTTAGACATCTAACAGACGATTACTATTCTGGTTATGGGTTTGATGATAAAGCCGGATGTTTTATATTAATGAAATGTTTAGAAAGTTTTAAGAAAAATAAACCAGCTTGTGATGTTGTGTTTTTATTTTCTGCTCAAGAAGAAACAGGTTCATCAAAAATTTTCCCTGTTGTAAAAAAATATAAACCAGCATTAGTTATAGAATTAGATGTAACATTTGCAACAGATTATGGGGATTTTGATGGTATGGCTTCACAAGCAGGTAGATGTGATTTGGGAAAAGGAATTGCTATTTATAGAGGAGTAGATATATTCCGACCAGGTGTTAATCTTTGTGAGACAATAGCTAAAAAGGAAAAAATACCATTCCAAAAACAGGCTGGAGAAGGTTCAATAGGATATACATCATTAGAAGTCACAGACAATGAATACGGAATTTATGCTATGGTACTTGGTATTCCTGTTAGAAACATGCACGCTCCGGTAGAAGTTATTAATTATAAGGATTTAATTACAGGAACAAAATTATTATATGAATTTTTGATTGATAAAAAATTGTCAATTATATTAGAATAATTATTATGAAAATTAAATCTATATTATTTGATATCTTTATTTTTCCAATTATATACATATTTTATTGTATTATTGTTGTAATATGGAGATTAATAGAAAGGTTTATTTAATAGTGGAAAAAATCTGTAAAAAATGTGGAAAAAGAAAACCATTATCTGAATTTTATTTTAGAAAAGATTCTAATAAATATAGAAAAAAATGTAAAGAGTGTTTTTCAGAACAAACTTGGGATTTAAAGTATAATAAATTTCCCTGGAGAAAGCATTTTTATGCAATAAGAAGACAATGTACAAACCCAAAAGCTTCAGATTATAAATATTATGGAGGAAGGGGGTATTAAATGTTTAATAACAAAAAAAGAATTGAAAGAGCTATGGTTTAGAGATAAAGCATATGAAATGGATAAACCTTCTGTAGATAAGATTAAAAATGATGAAAATTATAGCGTTTTAAATTGTGAATTTATTGAAATGGTTGATAATTCTAAAAAATCGCATATAGACAATCCACAAGGAAAACATATTTTACAATATGATTTAAAAGGAAACTTCATTAGAGAATGGAATAGTATAACAGAAGCTAGTAAATATTATAATGTTACCGGAACTGCATTGTATAATTGTTTACATCAATTTTGTAAAAAATCGTGTGGTTTTATTTGGAGATATAAAAATGCCAAATCCTAAATTATATTTTTCGGCAGATTATCATTTTAATCATGTAAATGTTTTAAAATATGATAATAGACCATTTAAAACTATAGAAGAACATAACATTGGTATTATTTATAACCATAATCAAATGGTGAATAAAGAAGATGTGTGCATTGTTGTGGGTGATGTCTATTTTCGTGGTGGAAGAGAAGGAGGAAAAACCCATTATTATGAATTTTTAAAACAGATGAATGGAAGAATAACAATAATTCGAGGAAATCATGATTCAAAATCAAATAAAATAATTGATCCTATTCAATCAGCATCAATGTATGTTTCTGGATTAAAGATTTTTTGTGTGCATGACCCAATAAATAGTAAAGTTGAATATGATTTAAATTTAGTTGCACATGTACATAATGCATGGAAAATGGCAGAACTTCATGAAAAAAATAAAGTTTCATTATTAATAAATGTAGGAGTAACACAGTGGAATTATAGACCAGTTGCCTTTACAAAATTATTTGAGTTATATACGCAATGGAAAGTTGGAAAAATTAAAGCTGGTATTTATGATAAAGAAGCTGTGAAAGAATATAGAGCTAATAGACGTAAAAAATAAGGAGAAACTTCGTGAAAGACGAAAAACGCAAACTTATTCAAACATATTTGGAAAAATA
>Ga0307928_10004457_pt1 | contig 10622 bp, 21 predicted proteins | sample AceLakmetagen232_FD_201815 | JGI IMG/M metagenome (GOLD analysis project Ga0307928, IMG submission 201815) | Saline water microbial communities from Ace Lake, Antarctica - #232 | ecosystem: Environmental > Aquatic > Non-marine Saline and Alkaline > Saline | place: Antarctica: Ace Lake...
ATTATGTTAGCATATATTGGAACGGAATTTGTAGATAGTGAAGCAAAAGAAACAATCAGAAAAAGATTACAAGAGACAAACAAAGCTCTCGCTCCACAATCAAATGAGATTGGTTATGAGAAAGATATTGAAGAAGGTTCGGTTTTATCACAGGAGGAGAAACAATGAATCGTGAAGCAATAATTGAAGATATGTTTTTTAATATAAAAAAAGCAAACCTTGAAATTAGTCAATGTGTTTTAGAATTAGAGGGTCAATTTAGGGAACTTAGAAAAGATTCGCAAACGGCACAGGAGGAGAAACAATGAGTGAATTTAATTTAAGCAAGAAGATTGGGAAAGTTTCTATAAATGGAACAGAAATATTAATGATAAAAGATGTCAAAGAATTTATTAAGAGGTTGAAAGAAAACTTAAATAGTAACTTAGTAGAGATTAGTTATAATACTCTGAATTATCAATTAAATATGATTGACAAACTCGCAGGGGATGAGCTTTCGCAAAACTGTTCAGAAGAGGAGATGTGTAAATGCGGACACCACACAAGAGACCATAGTTATAATGTTGATTTTAGTAGCAATTTAAGATGTGATATTTGTAATTGTAAAGAATTTACACCTATCTGTTCAGGAGGGTCACAATGAGTAATTTAGAAGTTGTAGAATATGGGAAAGAGGATGGAAAAATAGTTTTAGTTAGTAATAATTTTATGGATATAGATAAAGAAGTAAGAAAATACGAAAGGATAAGATTCAAGGAGTATGTAAAATGAGTTCGCAATTTTACGCAAAGGAGTCTGGGCAATGAAATGTAATAATTGTGGAGGAGAAATGGAATTGAAAAAAGATGAGGATGTTTTGATTCCAGTAGGAGATGATGAAGAACCGACGCACAAGGACACAAGTAAGTCTGGAGGAAAAGAATGAATAAAATAGTTATTATAATATTAATTTTTATAGGATTATGTTGTGTATATTTACTATTGGGTAGTTTTGGATTATTACCAAATTGGTTTTATAACCAATGTAAAGATATAGATAAAGATACAGCAATAAAAAGAGGTTGTTGTGAAGATAGAGATATGGGTTCTCCAGTAAGTTGGATTTTTGGCAAGGATAATTGTAGTAAATATGAAAATTTTATACAGGAAAAAGAAGATGAATGAATGTCCATACAAATATAATTTATGCACAGAACAAGCTCACGATTTAAAGAGCAGACAAATGTGTCATAGTGGATATGATGGATGTTTACATCATCAAGATTTAAATGAAAGATTAAAATTAATGTTAGATAAAAATAAATGGGATTTAACGAGGAAGGTGTTAGAATGACAAATAAAACAATAAGTTATGATGAAATAGTAACTCCAGAATATCAATTAGTATGTTTATCTCCTCCAATGTATGTAAAAAGATTAGAAGCAGACAGAGTTGAAGTTTATGTCCAATCAGATGTAGTAAGAAATATCTATACTCACCATCCACATATTAAAACTATGTGGGATTTAGAGAAAGCTTTGTTAGTGAGGGAAAAAAGTTCATAAAAGGACACAGAAAGTTATATAAATAGCGTTTATCTTTTAAGATAAAGAAAATCTTTCAGGGCTATTTCTTAACTTTTTATGTGTAAGTGATTTTTTATTTGTTTATCTTAATTTCAGATACTAACTTTTTATTTATGTGTAAATCCCTTTTAGAGAGTGTTTATCTTTAATCTCAATTCCAAAAAACCAAATCCTTAAAGATAAACTTATTTAGTGTCGGATAATGTAAAGAAAGCGACAAGTTTATATAGTATTAAAGGTAAATTATATTAAGAAAATGTCGGTAAAGATAATAACTTTGATGATTATACTTATTTTTTCAATTAGTTTAGTATCAGCAATAACAATTTATTCTGGAGAAATGATTATAATTAATTTGGAAAAACCTTATGATTATTATTCAATCGTTGGAAATTCAACAGAAGTTATTTTAGACATAACCCAAGTTGGAAATGTTGTTACTATAATCCCTGATAAATATTCTCAAAATGATTCTTATGAAGTTGTTTTCTTTGATTCAGAAAAAGAAACAATAACTGTTTATCAAAGTTCAGGCGGTGGTGGATCAACAACTAAATGGAAAGATAAAATTATCGAAAAGAATGTTACAAAGTATGTTGATAGAGAAGTAATCAAAGAAGTCCCAGGAGAAACAATAGAAGTTGAAAAAATTGTTGGAGATTTTAATTGGGTTTTATTTGGAATTGTAATTTTATTATTGTGTTTACTTGCATATTTATTTTTCAAAAAAGATGAAAGGGGGTATGTAAATAATGAAAATAAACAAGAAAGTAGTTTTTCCAGTAATGATACTTTTGGTAATCGGTTTGGTAACAGCAGTTAGTTATTATGCTTTATTCTCTGCAAGTTTTACAGTAGTGTCTGCAATAGAAATTGGAGATTGTGATGATGTTATTGAGGGAGATGTTTATTCTGGTTTTACATTAATTGGAACAGAATGTACTTTAACAAATAACGCACCTTCAGAAAGAGATTTAGTAATTAGTAATAATGCTATTCCAGAAATTGAAGTAACTTATATTGGAAGTTTAGATTTAACTAAGAAAGATTCAGCATGGAATTCTATCGGAGAATCAAAAACAATAGAATATACAATCATTGGAGATAGTTTTGAAGTTACAGGAATTCCAACTGGATATACTTTAATTTATTACCCAAATACTGAAGGAGATGTTTTCGCAACTAATGTTGCAAATGTTTTGGTATATGGAGTAGATGTTATTGGAAACTTACCAATCGAATTAGATGTTGGAGATGATTATTGTAATAATGGATTTAACCCAACAGCAACTCAATGTGTTGGAGGAAAGCTTTGGTTAATTGAAGGGGATGAAACAACTGCATTATCAAAACTTAATAGTTGGGATGCAAGTGAATTTTATTTCGAAACTGAATTAATTCAATACAATGCTGAAGGAGAAATTACTTTATCATCTGGAGCAAGTTTAACTGTTACGCCAGTTTATGAAATTGGTTCAGGAGTTACTGGAGAACAAACTATTGAAACAACTGTTGCCTAAGCAGTATAAAATTTATTATTTTTTTTATTAGGTTTTAAAAGGGTATAAGAATATGAAAGAATTCGGAACAAGTAAAAAACTGGTGAAGGGATTAACTCCTGAAGAATTTAAAAAATTAATAAATGCAGTTCCACAAAAAGATAAGATTGCAAGAACTGCTTTTCTTTTAGGTTATGCTTCTGGATTAAGGATTTCTGAAGTTGTTAATCTTAAACGAGATAATATTCAAGAGAAGTATCTTTCCATTTGGGATTCAAAAGGTGGAAAAGATAGAACAGTTCCAAAACCAAAAGGTTGGAAAGAATATATGAACACAATTATTCCAATAGGAAAAACTGATAGAACACTCCAGAGAAAATTTAAGAAGTATGCTAAACTTGCAGGACTTCCAGAACATTATGTATTTCACTCTCTAAGACATGGATTTGGAACTAGAATGATTGAGAGTGGTGTTCCATTGAATCAGCTATCCCTCCTGATGGGACATTCTTCAATTTCTGTAACTAATGTTTATACAAAGGCAAGACCTGTTGATGCACTTAAATCTTATGAGGATTTGTTTTAATGGTAAAAAAGAAATTTATTTATACTGGTAGGGAAGATGAAGAGGTAATATTATATTTAAATGAATTAGATAAGTGTATTGATAAATTAACAAGTTTACTTATTGGTTTTCCTGGTTTTGGACTTCCAATGGATATTAGTAATGCAATGAAATTAATTGAAGAAGAAAAGAGAAAATTATTTAAGAAATATTCAATAAAAACCGACACTTTCAAAAATAACCTACAAAGGGAAACTAAACAACTTGTCGTTTAATATATGATAGCCGACAAAATAAAATGATAAAAAATAAAAAAGGAATGGGATTTATTGTAATAGTTCTTTTAGTTTTGGGATTGATTGCATTATACTTTATTTACAAAACTGGATTGGTTGGAGCTTTTATTAATTTCATAAGAGGTTGGTTCTGATTCTAAAAAGATAGGTTTAAATACCTGTATTACTTCAGTATTCTATGGATATTGAAGAACTACAGAAAAAAGATAAGGAAGATTTTGTAACTTGTGTAAAGACAATTAGGATCTCGAAAGAAGATAACAAATTTGTTCTTGATAATAAAATTAATTTAGGTAAGTTGGTTCGGTTGGGTCTGGAGGAGTTGAGAAAATGAAAGATACATTTACTTTACTTATTGTTTTCTTAGCAGTTTATAATATTTGGTATGGGGCAATTTGTTGGGTAATTGAAGGATTTGTTGGATTACTATTTGGTTCAATAATTATGGTACTTGCAGGGATACTTGGAGTTTTAATGAAACATTAAAATGGCAAACACTTGGAAAATAATTGCAATAATCACTATGATTCTATTTATACTAGAAACTTCCTGTTTTGTTTGGGCAGTTTGGTACGGAACTAAAGAAATAGAAAAAGATAATCTTTGTTATTGGGATATTTGTAATGAATATCCAGATGCAATAAGGGAAGGTAATGTTTGTTTCTGTTATGATTATGATCTTCTCGGAGATTTACATGTTGTAGAAACAGAAATTATGAAATGATTAAAGAAATTTTAATTCTCTTTGTAGTAGTAATTATTTACACATTACTTTGTTGTTTGTTTGATCACTTCTTTGGTTATGGAAAACCTCGATAAGGATTTTGTGTAACCATGATTGCTGTCTTATTAATTAAATACATTTCAGATTCTCCAAAACAAGTGCAGGAATTTAAATCAAACTTGTGCATGGTGTATCTAATAGGGTGTTCTGATAACTCTTTAGAGTAGTGAACTACAAAGTAACACAAGAGTAACAAACTTATCCAAGATAATATTACTACTATCAACCCGTACTTATACTTCCATCTCCTATATTTATTAGCACTTAGCCATTCATTATAGGTTGCATCTCTTTCATCCATTTTGTTTTTGTGCACTAAGGTTACCTTAGTATACATTAATTGATTGATTGTGCACTAAGGTAACCTTAGTGCACAGGTTAGAATAAAGTAAATAGCCATGGGATATTGGTCTATTCCCTCAAAATCCCGATTTTCTTAGCATTTTTCCTTATTTTTCTTTCATAACCCTTCTTTTTTAATCCTCGGATTGAATCTGCAACAGAACTTTCTTTTCTTTCTAATCTTTCACCTATTTCTCTTGCAGTTATTCCAGTAATCCATAGTTCATATACTTCTCTTTGTTTTTCTGTGAGATCATCCCTAGCCATCTTTATTGATTCAGCTCTTTGTTCAGCTTCGAGTTTATTTAAGAAGTCCTCGTTCAATTCTGATACAAACTTCAACTTCTTTATCTCATATTTGTTTATTATTTCTTCACTAGCTAACTTATAGTTGAATCTTTGTATCTTTTGTTTCTTTCCTGCAACAGAAGCCCTCATATATTTAGGATAAATCTTTCCTGATTGTTGATTTAACTGATTGAAGAATGGTTTTACTTTTGTAACTTTTTTTTCATAATCAATTCCTGCTGTAATCATGTGGCAATGTAATAATAACCTCGCTGACTTATTTAACATAGTTAAAACTGGGAGGTTCATAATGATACCAACATTCATACTTCTAAATGATTGTAAAACATAACCAAACATTTTAGAAACTTTATTCTGGAAATCTAAACTTCCCATATTAACTCCAGCTTCCTCGAGGATAATTAAATCTCCCTTCCTTAGTTTCTTTTCTTTTTGTGATAACACTCTCATTACTTCTTCAATAGTAAAACAAACATGTTGTGAAGGAAAGGGTTCACCAAACTTATATTGATACCACAACTCTGCAATCCTTAAACAAGTATAACTCTTTCCACTTCCAGTTCCACCCGTAACTGCGAGAAGTATATTCTGATTTCTTCTAATCATTCTGTTTTCAAAATACCTATTAAGAAATATTCCTTCAGGTAAATCTGATTGTTTAACTGTAATCATGCTTCAAACATTTCAATGCCATACCAATCTAATCTTTTAGCAAGTTTATTTAATTCAGAGAATATTTTAATGTGAACTTTTATCTCAAAATTTACAAAATCTTGATAGAAAGGTAACTCCTTATGTAAGTACATTCTATTATAACCTTTAAGTCCATACTTTTCTTTTGGAGAAAGGTTAACCCAGAAATTAAATTGGGAAGTTATTAATCCATTATGATTTATATCTACGGATTTTATTAATTTATTTATATTTGTTTTTGCATCCCCATCGTAATCACATTCCATAACTGCCATTACAATTTCTACTGCATTAATGAAAGCTCTCTTAGTATCTTCCCTGTAAATTACTTTTGTTATTCCCTTCCTTGGATCTGTTATTGTTTCACTATAACCCTCGATAAGTTCATGTTGTCCTAGTTCTATTATCCTTCTTTTACATTGCATAATTAATGCTTGGTGAGAGTAAACATTATCTTTTTCTGAACGATAGTTTTCAGTATCACCAATTTGAATATCATCATGTTGTCCCTCTTCACTCATTTTTCCATCCTTAATAAAAGATTTAAATTATCTCTAAAACTTATTAACTTTGGATTTCTGTTTCTTACTTTATCAATAATCTCAACTAGATTATTTCCATTAACACTTTCTATATAAAGATATTTAAATTTGATTTTATTAAGAGATTCAAGTACTTCTAATTCAGAACCTTCAACATCTATCTTAACTAAATCAAATTCTTTTGGAATATTTAATTTAGTAATATTAACAATCTTAACTTTTGTTTTAATATTATTTTTCTTATTTGGAATTAGACTTCCTTCCGCAGAACAATCAACATTATAATAAAAATCCTTTTTCCCTTCTCTCCCTAATCCACAATTAAATAATTTAGAACCACCAATATTCTTAACTAATAATTTAAATGGTTCTTTGTTTGGTTCAAAACAATATGTTTCAATATGAGAATAAATTCTTTTCATAGTAAAAGAGAACTGACCAATATTAGAACCAACATCTAAGAGAGTATTAACCTCCTTCAAATTAATATCTTTATCTAAGTTAGAAATATCATTTGGAAACATTTGTAGTATTGCTGGTACAAATCTATTATCATAATGGAAAGTTAACCCAAGATAATTAATCTCTCTTTTATTTATTAAGATACAATAATACTTATTCATCATAAAAGAAATTTTATCTGTTAGGAATATATTGTCTGTTCTAAGAAATAACCAATCTAATTTAAAGTTTTCTATTAATTTTCCCATTATAATCACCTACCAAATAGTTTCCCTAACAAACTTGTTTTCTGTGGAGGTTGTCCTCCATACATCATTGCATCATTCATACTTAAACTCTTAAATATTCTAATACTTTCTTGTCCTTTTAATGCACGAGTGAATACAAGAAAACAAATCTTATAAATCATATTACTAACCAAAGTCATACGAGAAGAATCTGGTGTTCCTTTATTTTCATATTGGTTGTAATCAAAATTTGTTGTTTCATATTCTATCCCATTAGATTTAAGTTCTTCTAATTCATTATCTGTTTTTAAAAAATATACTTTATTCAATCTTACTAATTTTCTTTTTGTAATTGATTCTACAAAACCAAACTCTTCTAAGTTTGAAATGAACATCCTATTAATACTATCAATAATACTTTCCATTAAGAAAGATAATCTTCTCTCGTCTATGTTTCCCATAGTTGTATTGTTTGTTAATATACCATCAAGATAACTTATGATTGCACTTCTACAAGAATCATTAACCATTGGTTTTTTTGAAGCATTCATAATCCATTCTCCTCTTTCCTTATTAAAATGTTCACCTTTTAATGCGTGGTCTAAATTATCAATAATTGTTTTAGGATCTATCTGTGCAACAATATTTGTTATGTCTTGTTCATTAGCACCATAAGGAGAACCATAATAACCAGGAACATTTTGTGGTTGTTCTTCTTCAAATCCTGGGGGGAGATTTGGGTTTTGCATTTATCCTCCAGGGGTTATGATTGGTGCTGCCGTTCCTCTTAAACTATCTGCAACTTGTTGCAGCCCAGTAACAACATCTTTCATACCCATCCATTGAATATAAAGTATTAAGAATAATATGAATACAAATATCATCATAGTAATTACTGCTTGGTATTTATCCCAAAGAGATGCAAAGGTAAATCTTCTCTTTGCTGTTTCTTCATTATCAAATCCCCACGCTGTTGCGTCTTGGTTGATTGCTTTTAAATCTAAGATTGGTTGTTTAACAACAATAACTTTTCTCTCTCCATCCTCCATAACTTCTAATTCTGTATCAACAAAATTTAATTGATAAGGCATTACTGGTTGGTAATCATCAACACCTTTCTGAGCTAACATTAAAGTTCTATCTGGACTAGATAAATAACTTGAAGAAGGTGGAGGAATTTCAGTTACGCCAATCCCTGGTCGTTTAATTCTAAAGCTTGTTATTCCTCCCACCCTTTTACTTTTGAAATATCCCCCAACTCCCTTATTAATTTCTACAACTCTTCCATCAGAACGAGGAGTGATTATAATTAATGGAATATTAAATTTCTTTCTTTGTTGTTTTCTATAGAATATAATTCCACCAACAACAATAACAATAACTAAAATAATTAAACCAATAAGAATATTTCTGAACGCACCCATTGCACCTCCAATACCACCAAAACTAAAACTTCCAAATATATCACCCACAGCCATAAAGTTACTTGAGGTTACTTATTTATAAACTTAACTAAAATAAATGTATACATTTATAAAGTTCACCATCTTATAAATTTTAATAAAATGACATGGGTAGAAAACAATCCATATAAGATGGGATTAATCGCTTCTGTAATAGTTTCACTTGGTGCTGCACTTATTCATTATAAAACAAATAACTTAATCTTTGATATTGCAAGTTTCTTTTCTTGGTTACCTGTTGTTTGGGCAATGGTTTTTGTTGCTCCTGTTTCTGAATCAATAATAAATGGGGTGAAAAAAATTGGGGTTCTTCAGTAAGGCAGTATCAAAAGTTAGAACAACTGTAGGTTCTGGAATAGCAAGAATAAGAGGTAAATCATATCAACCAACAAGTCCAGTAAAAACATCAGGAACAGGTGGTTATACTATAAGTGTTTCTGGAACTTCTGCTGGACAAACAAGAACAACTTCTGGTGGAACTGTTTCAACTCCAGGAACATCTGCAACACCAGGGATAAGTAGAGGTGGTTCTTCAGGTGGTTCTTCAATAGCAAAGTATTCTACTGTTGGAACAACTGGAAAGATTAATATTCCCCCACCAACTAAAACAATTAAAACATCAACAGGAAGAATTGTTCCTGTAAAAGATACAACTAAACCAAAGGTTTATTATTCTCCAACTGCAGGATGGACACCAACTAAAGATAAAAATGCAGTAGTTGTTTATACAACTAAAGGTGGAAAGACAACTGGTAAAACAAGTCTTGCAGATCTAAATATACAAAAAGGTTTTGATGTTAGTGGAACTTATAAAACTCCAAGTGGTAAATATGTTTCAGGAAGAAGTTTAATTGATTTTGAATATGCTGAACCAACAACAACATATAAACAACAAGCAACCGAATCACAGGGTTTAGGTGATTTAAATAAACCAAAACCAGCAAAGTTTACACGCCCATGGTTTGAAAAAAATGTAATAGCAAGAACAAGTGGTGGAGGGATTTCAACTTTTGGAACAGTTTCTAAATCTTATTTTGAATTAGGTGAACATGTTATTGGTAAAGCAAGAAGTATTGGGATTAATATTCCTTTACTCCCTCCAGTTAAAAAAGCAACAGCAATAAAATTTGGTAGTGATCTTTTAACAACATCATTTTTTTCACCTGCATTTGCACCAACATATCAAATAGAAAAACAAATAGCTTCTACAGATATATTAGCATTTAAAGGAAAGTCCACACCAATAGAAGGAAAGAATATACTTAAAACAGAAGCAAAGTTTGTAACTGCTTCTGGAGAAAAAGGTTCTATAGTAGGAGTGTCAACTGCAAGAAATGTTGGAGAGGATTTAACTGCAAGTGTAACTGCTGGTGCAGGTAAAACTGTTAAAACAGGTTTTGAATTTCCAACATTAAGAACAATTAAAACTTCAAAACCATTTAAGGGAGTTCAAGCATCATTAACTAAAACAACAGATGATACATTTGTTAGTGTTTCTCGTGGTGCAGTTAAAGATTCTAAAGGTGTAATAAAACAATTTAAAGGTTATGACTTAGGAAAGTTTAATGAAGCTGGAACAGTATCTGTAGGAAAAGTTACAACAGAGGGTGGTCATCCTAATTTATTTAATATTGGGGTTATAGAAAATGTTGGTAAGCAAGGTAAGAATATTAAATCCTTTATTCCATCTACAATAACTGGAACACCATTATCAACAACCTTCCAACAACAACCTCTAGCTAACCTAAAAAATATTGCAACAGCAGGATTAAAAACTTCCGCAAGAAGTTCAACAGTTAAAAATATTGTTGCTAGAACAGGAACTATAACTGGAACAGGTGGAATAACTCTTGGCTTAAAAAATGTTCAGCAAC
>Ga0307928_10004458_pt1 | contig 10621 bp, 23 predicted proteins | sample AceLakmetagen232_FD_201815 | JGI IMG/M metagenome (GOLD analysis project Ga0307928, IMG submission 201815) | Saline water microbial communities from Ace Lake, Antarctica - #232 | ecosystem: Environmental > Aquatic > Non-marine Saline and Alkaline > Saline | place: Antarctica: Ace Lake...
TATCTCTCCTGTTTCTTTGTCTTTTCTGTGTTCAACTACATCAAAACCTGTGAGTTTCTCTGCTATTTCTATCTCATCACGAGATTTCCACCCTTGCACATCAATTCTTTCTATGGTCATTTTTCCTATGGTATTTTATATGTTGAGAGGAATTTTTAAATAGTCTTAAATTTTCAATTCTATTATCATCCCTAATTCTATTTATGTGGTGGACTATTTCTTCTGATTTTAAGTATCTCCCTAGATGTTCTTCCATAACTAACCTATGTAATTTTACATAATTCTCTCTAGCAAGGGGATGCGTGGGAAGATGAATGGAAATATATCCTCCAGATAATTTTATTCCTCCCTTCCAACATGGATGATTTTCTCCTTTATGGCTTAATTTATTTTTTACAAGTTTTATTCCCTCTATTCTAGTTCTTACAGGGATTTTATGTTTTCTCAACCATTTCCTTATTGTTTCATCCGAACACTTTAATAATTTTGATATGTCTGTTGTTGATTTCTTCCCTTTAATATACAATTCAAATAACTTTGTTTTACTGCATATCTTTTTCTTATGTCCTTTCCAACCATCAATTATTATTCTTTCTGTTTCCATTTTTTCCAAACTTCCTCATAGTCTTTTACCAATTGTATTTGTTTCATTTTATTAACTTTACTTTACATTACAACACTTTACCATTCACAACCCATCGTGAACCAAAAAAACTTTAAGTTGCAGTTCTTCACATAATATTATTGATGTTCTCTAAACATCTTCATAGTGATAGTGAGGTTTTCTAATATTGTTATTGCTTTATCCAATAGTTGTTTTCTATAATCTTGAACTTCAATAGCCACCTTAATAGGCACATAAGCATTTCCTTTTTCTACTCTAACACTAAACCAAGCCCTTTGTTCTACTTGTTTTCCTTCAATTGTAACATTTACAACAATATTTTCCATTAAGTTTCTTGCTTGTTGTAATCTATATAAATTTCCTGCTATCGTGTTATCCCATTCAAAGTAATTATGTATTTCAGATTTAGGAGATTGAGCAACTTCTACAATTTTTGTTGTTGTTATTTCTTTCCCCATTCCTTCAAAATATTTTCCTATTATTTGTGCGTCTTTATCCTTTAATTTTCCACCATTTCTTGCTTTATATTTCATTTTCATTTCTTGCTAAGTTCATACATCCCGAAATCTCCCCCACTTTTACATCTTGGTGACCAAATTCCAATACCATAATAAAATCCAGCATAATTAATTAGTGTAGCAATATCAGTTATTGATAAATTATTTTTATCAAATTGTATTTGTAGTTCTGCTTTCCATTCGTGAAATTGTGGGGTATATTTTGTGTTACTTCCTACATTATGTTGTAGGATGTCTTGTTTCTTGAACTCAATAGGAATTAAACCATTAACCGAATTAACTATTTTTAATCCTCTAATAAGTTTCTTTGAGAACATTTTATCTCCAACAAAACTTGTGCTTTCTATCATACCTGCCTTAAATCCCGAAGATGGAAACCCAACTTTACCATTTGGTAATAAATGCATTGCCTTAGCAACTTCATCTTTAATATCTCTTACTTTTTTCTTAGATTTAGCCACACCACATTGTTTTTCTTCTATTGCCTTTAAAGTATCTTCAGGCATTTTGTCTATAAGTAGTGGTGTTTTTCCTACTATCTTAAAAACTGCTGTTTCTATTGCTATTGGTTGAATTGTTATTTTTGCTTCTGTCATTTACTCATACCCCCTTTCAATTATATCTTCTTCGTTAATTATATCTCTGTCATTTTGAATACTTGCCCCCAAAATAACTAAAATCATTATTAAAATTTCTTTCCAAAATTCTTGTTCAATAAGAGAAACAGCACAAGCATACAACAAGATAGCTATACTAACTCTTAACCACTTTTTCATTTCCAACAACTCCCTCTCCAATAGACAACATCACATTTCTTACAATATTTATTTTTTAATTTCTTATGACAAGTAGGGCAGTAATAATGTCTTCTCTCAAATAATTTCCAATAGATTGTTTTAAAGAACCATTTAATCTCATAAATAAGTCTGTAAAATCTCATTTAAACCACCCATTCAAAGTTGATTTCACTTTATGTTCAGCAGAACAATCTACATCTGTCCAAATTGATTTAGGTGTCCAATTTTCTACAATAAAAGGAAATTGATGAAACATACCCTCTCCTCTCATCTTAGCAGATTCATCTTTTTCAAGGTTTAAAAGAGAAGCAAAGGTTTCTTCGTGTCCTGTGTATCTGTTTTTCCAAATAGTTCCAAAAGAAGTTTCCCATCCAAGTGCCTTTAAAATAACAAGATTTCTTTTTTCTGCTTCTTCAATAACTTCTCCCCTAAGATATTTCTCTCCTTTTTCATCTGGATGACACATCCTCATAAGTTCAAGTATCCTTTGTGGTGTTTCGTTTTTTAATTCCATTGTTATATATTCTGAAATAATGGGTATTTGCGACTTTTTCCTTTGAGATGGACAAAATCTAGTCGCATTTATCTTGTTAATGTCTTTTGTTTTAGTCTATAAAATGTTGCTCTATGATGTCCTGTATGCTCACACCATAATTTTTGTGCTTCTCCTATTGAAGTGCTTTCTGCTAAATACTTCCTTAGTAAAATAAGATTATCTGTTTTACCTAAGAGATTAATTGAAATAGTTTTCCAATCATTTTTATTGTGTGTGAAGATGTCATTTATCTTAATAAGCAATCTAAAATCTAAGTCAGGAGTTAATTCATCACTATTCTCCTTAATGAAATCTACTACTTTCAAGTCTATTTTCTTTATTTTAGCAATTTCATAGAATAACTTTATCTTATGCTTGTAACTAAACTCTAACTCGTGAAAGAAACATCTACTTTTTACTGCTTGTAATTCTTTAGGCAATTCATTAATACACCAAATAATTTTACTATCAAAAATAAAAGAGTTAGGAACTTTTAACTTCCCACTACTACTATTGTAATGAACTATCCTTTTTCCCTCTCCCCACAAAGCACTTAAAACTATTCCTATATTTATTTTATTATCAAAGAATCCCATAGTGTCATCAAGAATAACTACTTTTCCATCTTTATTATTATAAAGGAACTGATAAAACTCTAAGGGAGTAGTGTAAGCACTTAAAATCTCATAACCCTCTCCTTTCTTCATCCCTAAATCTTTTAAGACTTTAATAGTAGAATATGATTTTCCAATACCACTCCCCCCCTTTAATATCAAACCAAATATATCCTTAGACTTAGTTAAAGTTATTAGCAAAGATTTAGTAATTGTAAATGCTTGTTCTAAAACATCTGTTGTTTTGAACTTAATCTTATTTAATGCTTCTTCAAACTCTTTCTCACTAACTTCTGTTTCTTTTTTTAGATTATCCAACTCAACTCTTTCTGCTTCCTCTTTTTCTGATTTAACAGACTTCTTCTTAGTTTCCTTATCTCCCTCTAATTTATTTTCAAATTCCATACTTCCACTTAATCCTTCAATCAAACTCTTAAACAAAGGCATATTTTCTGCTTCAGAAATCTTATCATCATAAAGGGCTTCAATATCAATTAAATCACTCTCTACTTTGTATTTTTCACATAATTTTAAGATTTTCCTCTTTGTTGTTTTATCCATTTTTTTTGTAATAATTAATTACCTTTTTTAGTAATTTTGCTTCAATTTCCATATTGATTAATCTACCTCCACCAATTTTGTTAAAAACCTTACCAGCAATATCTTTTTCTTGTTGTATAAGAATAGAAAAACTAGCATCCTTGCCTTGTATTCTTTTGTTATGTCTTGGGTTTTCATTTCGTTACCTATCGGTGGGGGTTTAAGGTGTGAGAGTAGGGAATTTTAAAGCGTGGTAGTTTTGCAACATCTCGCTTATGGCTTGTTTATTCTCTCTTTTTGGAAACTGCCCTGTTTCTCTTCCCGTCCACCCTCTCGCCTTTCGGCTTGAGTATGAATTGTTTTCTTTTAATCCTAAACATAAAGGATTATAAAAGAAAAAAAAGAAAGTGTTGTTTAAACAATAACAATCTAATCACTCGTCTTTTTCTTCTGTTGTTGTTTCTGATTCTTCTTCCGAAGTTTCAGTAGTTTCTTCTTTTGGTGTTTCTGTTTTTTCTTCTTCCATTTTATTTTACTCCTCCAATTTGTTGTTGGAGTATGCTAATATCTTCATTAAGTAATTGTATCCTCTCAAAGCAAGTATCAATCAAACTCTTAATATCTGTGTTTGTTCTTCTTTCTACTTCCTCTTGGATAAAGATTCTTGTTTGCCTTTTTGTCATTATTTCTACCATTTTAAAGTAAGGATTTTATTTCTTTTAATTCTGAAATATATTTAGTCCAATATTCTTTTTCTTTTTCTTCTAAATCATAAGTAAGATAATCTGTATCCTCTTGTATTTCATTATCAACCAAGTTAGATAAAATCTCTATTTGCTGTTTGGATAAGAGTTCGCTTAATAGATTTTTTAGCAAAACCATCTTTTCTTCATCTGCTAATTTCTCACTCTCTCTCTGATTTTCTATCATCTCATCCACTTCATAATCTTCTCCCATTTCATCATATTGTTGTATTATTTTTGAGATAAACATTATATTAACTCCTCATTGTGTTCATTCCACTCATCTTTACAATAATCATTAAAAGCATTTTCGTTTCTATCTATAAACTCGTGTCTTAATTCTCTACAAAAATCTAAAAATTGTTCCTCACTATTCTCTATAAAAGTATTAACTAAATCCTCTCTATTTTCTTCTATCCAAGTGTCAATAGTTCCATCTCTTGCTTCTTGTGAAAATTCTCTAATCTTATCTTCTCTTAGTTCAGTTTCCATTTCCTCATTTCTTGTTTTTTTATCGTAAGACAATTTAATCTCCCCTATGTGTTAAACTATGACATTTAACACATAAAAATTTAATTTCTAAGGGTTTATCATAATCTTCGTGGTGTTTATGTTCTGCTAATCTTTCATTACAAACCACACATAATTGTCCTTTTGGAATTAAAAGGGTGTTATTTGCTTTGTTTTGTGCCTTATATTTTTCTTTGTTTTGTTTTTTCCACTTTTCTTTATATTCCTTTAATCCATTTAACCTTTTTTCTTTTGAAGTTGGATTTAATTCTTCTTTTTTTATCCTATTTCCTGTTATTTTATCTCTATTTTGTCTGTCATATTCTTTGTGATAATTTGGATTATTTTCTCTCCATTTTCTATTATATTCTTTTTTTTCTTCTTTATTCATTTTTATTGTTTAAACAGCAACCTCTCTTTTAATTTCCCTTTTAATTCTGTGAATTTTTATATGACACTCTTTACACAAGAAATCAACTTCTAAAGGTTTGTTGTAATCCTCGTGGTGTCTTTCTTCTGCCTTATTTAATTTACATATTTTACACATTTTATTTTTTGGTATTTTTATATGGTATTTTGCTAATTGATTTGCTTTTTTTCTCTCTTTAATCCTATGATAGTATGCTCTATCCAATTCTGTTCTTCTTTCCCTATTCTTCTCTCGCCATTTTTTTGCTTTTTCAATTTCTTTTTCTCGGTGTTTATAATAGTATTTTCTACTTGCTTTCCTATATACTTCTTTATTGTTTTTTTGATATTCTCTATGGTATCTATCTATTTCTTCCTTTTTCTCTTGGTATCGTTTTTTATGCCTTTCTAATGCCTTTTCTTTATTTTTTAAATACCATAACCTACTTCTTTCTTTTGCTTTTTCTTTTTTATCCATTAACAGCAAAAGGGTTTATTGTATTTAAACTTTTAGGTTTCTGAATATCTCTACAATCGTTACTTCTGATATTCTCAACAAACTTCTTTAATAAGACAAGTTTTTCTTCTTTGACTAACTCAATCTTATTCTCTTTGTTTTTGAATTGTTGTATGAATATGTCTGCTTGTGCTTTATGTTGTTCTAAGTTAGTAATTTTATCTACTCTAATTATGTTTTCCACTCCCTCTTTCATTCTTACTATTTCATCTGAATTATTATAACTCTTGAAAGGCACTTCTAAGAAAAGTAAATCTTCATTCTGAAAGACTAACACTCCTAAATGTTCTACTGCCCTTTGAACAAGTTTAACAATACAAAACTTTTTCTGCTCTTTTAAGGCACTCATAAAGGAATAAAAGGTTTTAATATCTGTTTTCTTATATCCTTTGCTAATACTAGGTAAGACTAATTGACTTTTCTGAATAAAGGGAATCAAATTAACTAAGTGTTCTTGCTTGAAATCTTTAATTGCGACAACTTCCATTAATCCCCCCTCTAAATGTTCTTTAAGACTATCCGATTGTTCGTTTGTTAAAATTGTATCTTTGTCTAATCCTTTTCTTATATCACAAGAAAGCACTTCTTTCCCACAACCATCACATATTTTCTTTTGTTTAATTCTTTCTCCACAACAATTACTAAATTGATGTAATCCTGATGTGGAATATCTACTATTAGCATAATTAACCACACAGATAGGAATTTTAAGCAAACCTAAAGAAATACTTAACACCATTACAAACTACCCCCCTTTCTTTCTGCTTGAATTATCATACTTCCAAGATTAGAATTAATATGCTCGTCTAGTTCTTTCTCGCTTAAACTATCACACATACTCTTAAAATAAGTGTCATCATCTAAAAATTTTCTTAGTAGTTGTAGTTTTTCTTGTTTTGTTATTTCCATTGTTATTTTATAGATATTTTAGTATTTAAATGTTAGTTACTATTTTATAGTTGTTTCATCTAGTTTGATTACTTCCTTACACTTAGGACAATAATGATAACCCTCAAGACTTTTAAACTTCCCAAATCCTCTAAAGTAAAGACTAAAGAGTTTCTCCTTACATTTAGGGCAATTCAATTTCTTGTATATTGTCAGTTTTTCCATTTTTAGTAATCTGCTGAATTTTCTAATAGTTCTTTGATTAATGCTTGTGCTTCTATCTTAGTTAAATTTTCTATCTTTCCCTCAAACCCTAAACTTTCTAAATAATTTAACTGCTTTTCTGTTGCTTTCTCTAACTTTGGCTTAGGTTTTTCTTCTTTAACCTCTTTTTCAAACTCACTCAAAACTGCTTTTTTCAAAAAAGCAAACTTAGTTTTAATCTTTTCGTTAAGTTCTCCCTCATTTTCATAGTTTATGGCTTCATCTAAAAACTCAAGACTAATCTTGTCGTAGTTTCTGCTTAAAGCAATCCCAATGTTTATTTTAGTTGTCTTACTCATTTTATTTTTTTCTCCTGTTTTTTATCTAAGGTTATTAAAGTATCTTTCATCTGTCTAAGTAACAATCAACCCCATCAAAATTTATATTAAGGTAAATGTGTTTGTGGTATTTATCCTTTTCCATCTCTTTAAACTTCTTGCTTTCTGTGATGAAATGTTTAACATATTCAATAAACTCTTTCATTCTGTTTTGTTTTCTAAAATTAGTTATCATTCTCTTGATTTTTTTAGTTTCTAAATGCCTCTCATCAAAATGGCTTAATCCCACAAACTCAAAAGAAACACCTCTACGGGTTATTTTATCGCTTGGAATATATCCCTTAAATAGTTCTTTCCTTGTCCATATTTTTATCATTTTAATACTCGCTTTTTAAAAGCATAACACCCCCAATTATATAAAATTCATACTCTTTAAGTGGAAAATCTGTATAATCTAATTTCTTTGTATAAATTGGCTTTTCGTTTGTGTCCTCTTTAAGTGTAATTATTGCCGTGCTATCCTCATTTACTTTAATACTACATATTAAAAATTCTTCTCCCCTTAAAATATTGCTCTTGGCGTGGCTCATCTCAATGCCTAAATCACTAACCAACCACCAACATTTACATTTAGTTATTAAATCATTTATCCCACTTGTATAAACTAACTTGCTAAAAGGTATTTTAAAATATCCTTCTGTGCTTGTGTTTTGTTTTAAGTCTTGTATTATGTTTGTCATTTTTATTGTTTAAACACCAATTTAATATATATCTGCTATCTCTTTAGTTGGTTTAATATTACTATTTTTTATATGCTTTTCGTCTTGCTCAATCTCTTTTTTAATGTGTTGTTTAATCTTAAATTTATTATAAACCTCTAAGAGTAACTTTAAAACTTCATTAGCCGACTTTAAACCCTTATCTGCCTTTAATTTAAAAATCTCTCTGTGAATGTCATCAGACGGAATAATTAATTTAATCTTGTTTTTGATTTTGTTGTTTTCCATAGTTATTTAATATATATATAGTATTTAAACCTTTCGTTTTTAAATAGTTATTATATAGTAGTTATTTTATTTGTGTTTTCTGCTTTCTTTAATCTCTTAGCAAAAAAAGAGAAAAATAAAAAAAAAATAAATTTACCAAATTTGAGAATTTAAATATTTCTCTTTTGCTTGTTCAAAAACTTTTTTTTGTTCCTTGTTTAATTCTTCGTAGTTTTCAAATCCTAAACTTTGGAGTGTGTCGGTTTCTTCGTGGCTATAAGCATACTCGTGATTTCCCAATTCATAAATAAAAGCATCAAATAAAACCTTTTCCTCTTTGAATAAATCTTTTTCTTCTTGGTTTATTTCTTTAAACATTTTAATATATTTTTCTTTGTCTGTTTTTTTAATAAAACCACCACCAAAAACACTTAAAATCTCTTGTTCTGTTGTATTAAGTTTTTTTAATCCCTCTTTTAATTGTTCTTTACTAAAAGCAAAAAACATATTAAAATTATTTATCCTTTTTTCGTGCTTTTCCTTTAATAATAAATATTTATTTACCATTTTTTTACCTCCTTATACTTATATAAAATCATTTTATAACCTTCTTAAATTCTGATTCACAATTTAGGCATTTAGCATTAAAATCATCACTCCCAACCCTTACTTTTACCCCACAATTACAGATATATAACCTTAAACGGCTTCCTTTCTTCTTTTCTTCGTGATTCTGACAAATATTAAAAACTTCTTTATTTGGCTTGAATTCTAAAAGCATTTTGTTAAATTCTTCCGTTGGTTTTGTTTGATTAAATCCGTTTTTACCCTTTTCTACACTTAAATTAAACTTTTCTGCTTGTGTTTTAAAGTGTTTATTGTGATAACCATAACCCGAACAATCCTTTATTTTATTAACATTATTGATTAAATGTGCTAGTTCGTGGGTTAAACATTCATAAGGACAACACTTTTTAAGATGAATTGTATTAAGATTTATATTCATTAAATCTTGAGTAGAGTTTATAAAATGGTTATCGTGTTCTTTAGGCATAAAAAACCCTATTGTGTTCTTACTTGCTTTATTTATAGTTATTATATAATTGTTTGGAACTTCTAATTTAAACCGATTAATTAGGAATTTTATAAACTTCTCGCTTTCTTTAATTGCTGGTATTATTGAGTTGTTGTTTAAACAAGGTTTTTCAATCATTTTAAACACTCCTTCTCTTGCCGTCTGCTAAGACCTATTACCCTTAACTCTTTTACAACAAGTATATTAAGCATATCTTCTAAAGTATAAATCTTATAGTAATCACAAAGATAAACTAACTTATTGAATATGCTTTCTTTGATTGAGAGGGTTGCTTTGTTTGTCATTTTTTTGATTGAATGTGATTGTTATTTTATCCCTATTTCTATCCCTTGAAACTCAAGCATTTCAAAGGGAAAAAGGGGTTTTATAACCTTTGTACATTAACCCTTTACTTTCCCTTTGCCTTTGTTATACTTAATTGTATTACCCTATGCTTTTGGGAGTGTGATAGTCTGCCGACGGCTTGAGTTCCACTGGAAATGGAGGGGTGTATTTAGTCCTTTTTGCTGTTGCACACAGGGAGTCCTTTTAGTTTTATTTAGTGTTTTATTATACATTTTATATTTATTATATTTATTATGTTTATGATATAAGTATAAGAGATATAACTTATTATATTTCTATAACTTATTATATAACTTATACTTATTATATGGTGATTATTAATAAAATTCTACACCATTTTCTATCTTGTATGCTCTTATTAATCCTAAGCTAAGCAAGATTTGTTTTATCTTATATCTTATTTTCATTTTGTTTTCCTTGTTTTTATTTGATGTTCTCCCATAATGAGAGAGTGAATATAAAAGGAGGGTGTGAGTTCCCTCCCTTACTCACAATAGTGAGTATTAATAATTTTTAAGCATAAACTCTATTGTTTCGTTGTATGCTTTTCTTGTTTCTAAGTCCATATACCCAACTGAATAGTTTTGAATCCTTCCCATCCATTCGGTTATATAGGATATGTTTGTTTCTTGTGGGAATCGTAATCCCATGAACTTCATAAAAAACACATTATCCCAAACTTTTATTATTGCTTGTTTGCTTTGTTCCGTTTGTTTTTTGTTATCCATTTTTTTTTCTTCCTCCATTGTAATATAATAAATATAAAATAGTATATAAAGGATATGACATATATAAAATATATATTACAACACAACAATACTTATATACCTATTTTATAGAGATATTTTCTATTTGTTACTACTATAAAATACATAGATTTCACGAAACTTGAATTCTATATATGTATTAGTGATGTATATTTCTCTATAGAAAATATAGAAGTATAATAACTATAAA
>Ga0307928_10004459_pt1 | contig 10621 bp, 18 predicted proteins | sample AceLakmetagen232_FD_201815 | JGI IMG/M metagenome (GOLD analysis project Ga0307928, IMG submission 201815) | Saline water microbial communities from Ace Lake, Antarctica - #232 | ecosystem: Environmental > Aquatic > Non-marine Saline and Alkaline > Saline | place: Antarctica: Ace Lake...
TCAACTTTATAGTCTGGGTTTACCTCTAGAATCTTTTCAGCTTTTTCTACAACCTCTGTAATATATTTACCTTTTGTTTTTAAACTTCTAGATAATCCAAACAAAGTAGGAAGACCTACTATAGAATTTTTACCTGTATTATCTACAAAATCAATTAATTTTACATGAGACTTTCCTTCACATAATCTAGTACCTCTACCAATCGCTTGCATATATAATACAGAACTTTTTGTTGGTCTTGCCATTAATATTGTTTGTATACTTGGTTCATCAAACCCTTCTGTAAACACACCCACACCTAAAAGTACCTCTATCTTCCCACTTTCAAAATCTATTAATGCTTGTTTGCGCTCCGTTTTATCAGTAGTACCCACAACGTATGAAGCTCTATAACCTGCACTTCTAAAACATCTGGTTAATGCCATTACATGTTCTACATTCACTGCAAAAACTAATGCCTTGGAATGGTCTGCAATATCTTTATAACTATCTACAATTAAATTATTTCTCTCTGCATTATTAACTTCTTCTGCCAATTCTCCTTCTGCAAAATCTCCCATCCTAGTATGTACAAAAGAGATGTCTGTTTTTGTTTGTACTGTATACGCTTCAATGTTACTCAAATACCCATCTTCAATTCCTTGCTGCAAAGTGTAACTAAAAACAATCTTATCAAACACTTTATCCAACCCTACTTTATCGGCTCTCGTTGGAGTTGCTGTGCACCCTAATAAAACTCTACCATTTGGAACTTTTACCTCTCCTTTTAAAACATCAAAATATCTGAATACATTTAAATATGTAGAACTTGTTGCATGATGTGCTTCATCACAAATAATTAAACCAAAATCATTTGGGTTAAACTTTTTAATACGCTCACTTCCCGCCCTACCTAAAGTAGGAACAGAAGCAATAACAACATCAACAGCATCTACGTCTTTAATACTTTGAACACCTTGCTCAATTTCTATTCTTAAAGTTGGGTCAATTCGTTTTATTTTATTTTTAGCTTGCTCTAGTAACTCCTCACGATGTGCTAAGATTAATGTTTTCTTACCCTTATCGCGCACCTTAGAGGGCAAGTGACCAAAGATAACAGTTTTACCTGCACCTGTTGCTAAAACCATTATTTGACGTACTACGCCGCTTCTAGCTTCCGTTATGATACTATTTATACACTCCTCTTGATATGCTCTAAGCTTAAACATCTTTTTTTCTTTAATAACAATAAAATATAGTTCCTCCGTTTTCTTCTGGGTCACCAAACCCTACACGCAAAAACAGATCTCCTTGACTAGGCTCCTCCTCATCAAACTCTATCCCACAAACACTAACCTGAGAAAATTTCTCAAGCTCACGACAGCTTTCTAATAATTCATCCAGCAGTTTATCAGCTAACTTCTTTTGTTCTTCTGTAAAATCTATGTCTTTAATCATCATTATTTTTTATTATATATTATATTCTTCCATAGTAACCTATTCTATTAACAACCTTCCAAACAGTCATAGCACTTACACCGTGTTCTAAACCTATAGCTTTATATCCTGTGTATTTCTTACTTGCATAAGCTGATATTAATTTTTTAGCTTTTGCAGGAGAAACTATTGCATGAATTTTACCAAGATCAACTAACTCTAAATTACTCTTTTTAATATTCTTTGGATTTTTGTCTTTGAAAACAACCTTGTAATGTTTAGGACACTCCACACCATAATATTTTTTCCACAAAAATCTTTGTAGTGTAATATGCCCTACACCATATTGTGAGCAGCTATATGCTTGAGCTGTTGATACATTTGGATTCCAATAAAATCTTGTATCTCCCACATCAATATATTTTTTGTGTAAACTATTACCAAGTATTCTATGCTCACGTTGTTTATAGCTTTCCTTTTCAAAAATTTGTCTTATCCTCTCTCTAGTTAACCCAAACTTCTCGCCAACTTCTTTAAGTGTTTTCTTTGTCAAATAGTACTCATACATTTCTGCGTGATCTAATCGTCTTTTTTGAGGCATATTGTTTTTTATTTATTGTTAATTACATATTCAGTATATAGAACTTTTTATACTTTGTCAACTTTTTTATATGCATACCCATCAACCATCTTAAGATCTCTTTTGCCACACTTACATTTCAAATCAATATATGTTGTATCTACCCATTCATAATAAGTTCTCCCTACCTCTTCAAAAATGTGGTCTGCTCTATAGTAGTCACATTTTTTATATTTATAATTTGTCATTTTTTATTGTGAAAATTTTTTTAATATCTGCGCCGCTTTAATCTTCTTAATGGCTGCATGTCCTATAGCAACTGCATCTGCAATATCCTGATTAGGTATTAACTCAACAGCATAAGCATACAAATCTAGTACAGCCTCTTTCACTGCTTTTTTACTTTCTGCTCTCTTCATTCTTTTAATAACACCAACTGCCTGCTTTGCTTCTATTGGAGATACGTCTATAATGGTTGCATCCTTTACTGGAATAGTCGCTAAAAATACACCTTCTATAATTCCCTTTGCTTCAGTAACTTTTAAAGTTGAGTTACTTGTAAAACCGTGAGGTAAATATTGTGTTTCAATAGCTAATACAACCTCCCCGCTTAAATACTGAACTATATTTTTAAACTTAAAAGCCAATAACTCTTTTACACTAACAGAATCCTTTGGCTTAACAATTTTAGATGTACTAATTAAAATACCATTTATAAAAATTGCAATCCCACTAGAACTCCAACTAGGATCACACGCGATTATTGTTGGCAATGTCTGTTTTATATTGCTCATAATTTTGGAACTGGTGTTTAAATGCTTTAACTATAAAATTGTTTTTTAAATGCAATTCTATTCTTTCTGAATTTTCTTCTTCAATTAGTTTAAGAACTAAATGTGCTGGAATGGTTTCTTCACTCATAATTAACGGTTAGGATATCTAAAATTAATAGTATCTGAAATATGTTGTTGCGTTACTTTAAACATTTTAGCTAAACTTTTTTGAGTAACACCACCGCCTTTATATATACGCCTAATAGAATTACAATCATCTCTGGATATTTTATTATTCCAATGCTTATCCCCTGAAGGAGAATTAAAACTATTGTGTTTATATTTATCTTGCATATTTCCTCTGTGTGTATCCCACCTTAAATTTTTTACGTTGTTGTTTTCTTTATCACCATCTTTATGACATACACATGGATAATTATTTGAATTTGGTATAAAAGTTTTTGCCACTAATCTATGGTTATTTGGGAAAAACCTTTTTCCATCTTTGCATAAAGTTACCCCACAATACCCAGTATTGCGTTTAATAATCTTTAACTCTTTAAAAACATCTTCTAAAACCCGTTTCCCATGGTTACCAACCTGTTTCCATTTAGAATATACTTTACCATACATATCAATATAATATCCTTTATATCCAAAAATTTGTTTAACGCTATTTATTGCCATAATTAATAAGGTAACTTATCTTGATAGAAACTCACATTAAAACCTGTAATAGGTGATGTAAAACTGTTTCTTAATTTATTTCGTAATATATTATTCCCCGAGTGCACCCCACCTTCTCCTGTGTGGTGTTTTCTACAAAGTATACAAAGGTTTTGAATATCATTTAAGCCCCACATGGATTCTAGATCTCTACTATAGCATTCTTTATAAACTTCTTTTTTCTCTAGTAATAAATTTGCTACACCTATTTCTCCTTCTGACCTAAAAATGCGGTGATGTATTTCCATGCAATAAGTGCTACCACACTCAATGCATCTAGGTTGCAACATTAAAAGCAATTCAGCCACCTCTTTACTTATACCTTCTTTATTACTCATTTCTTAATAATTTTATATTTAGAATCCTCCTTATTAATATCATTAAAAAATAATGACATAACACACAAAGCAAACCCCCTATCCAAGCTTTCTCCTTTAGGGTAATGCTCATCTACAAAATCTGTAATACATGCGGCTACTTTTTCATCCTCCATTTTTTTCAGTTTTATAGTATAAGGGGGCGAATATAAAACCCACCCCCTAGTAAAATCTAAATTGAAACCTCGTCTATTATAACCTCCCCAATATCATCTACAACATTAACTTCTACTGGTTCTGGTAGTGGTGCTTTTTGTACAGTTGCTTTAAATTGCCCATCCAATTCTCCATCTAACTCTAAAGCTTTTTTAATACTGAACTCTTCACCAAGCTCAAAATTTAGATCATTCCAAAATATACCTCCATTGTTTTGTGGGTTTACACTTTTTATAACTACTGAATGAGGTCGCCCTATATCATTTATTTGGTTACTAATAGCAAACCAACTTCCTAGAGTTTCTTTCCCACCAATAGCCCATCTATATAAATTATCATTATAGAAAGCATAAATAGCCAATTTGTATTTAAGGTCATATGTCTCTTTGGCTTGTTTATAAGGCCCTGAAAACACAACCTCCTTAGTTGCATAATCTACTACTTGAATATCTTGGAACTTATCCACCTCCTTACAAATATATTGAGGGTATTTTTTTCCGTTTGCGTCTGTAACATAGTTTCTGCACTCAATCTGAACTCTTGTTTTAACTGGGAAAAAAGAACAACCTACAGGCATTGCCTCTTCTGTTACTTCATCTCCATCATAATGCTTTGCAGTGATAGAACCAAAAGCCTCATTCATTTCTCCTTCACTATCCAATTTACTATTGTTTAGTATAATTGTATTGAAACGAGAACGTGCGGTGGTGTTCTTTTTTTGCCATAAGGCTTGGAGTTGTGCATCGTCTAGACTTTCTAGATCAACGAATTGTCCTGTAACTGCGACTTCTTTTGACATACTTTTTTTGGTTAAGTATTTAATTGGTATTTAATTATTATTTATTTCGCCTGTTGTATTTCCTATTGTCGTTCTTTTTAATCCATGAATTGTTTTTGGTGATACTTCGGCTATAAACAAATCTACTGATCTCGTTAAATTTTTTAACATGCAATCCCTGCTACAAAATACTCTTTCTTCTTGGTTGGGAATATGGAAACTTTCATATCTGCGCTCTTTAGATACTTTTTGAAATAATCTAAGCCCATCATTTTCAACCATTTTAGCAGATAACCACCCTGTCCTCTTTGCGGATATATCTAGTAATTCTCTTTTACTACATTCATCACATATAAATTCTTGCTGTCTTTGTACTTGTATATGTTTTGGCATTCTTACTTTTGTTTTTTAAATATTTCTCTCACAACCTTAGTTCCTAAACCTGTTATTTGATGCTCTAATGCAAACGCTCCCTCTCTTAATCCCAATAACTCATCATTCATAACCTTTGTCTCCTTTGAAAGAATTTCCTCTCCGTGTAATACAGTAACTATCAACGTCAACTTTTTTTCTTCCATATTTTATTTATTATTAAGTGTACTAAGTATATTGATCTTTTCTAACTTTGTCAAGTTTTTCTAAAGTTATCACTTCCAATGTTTTGTTTATTGTTGCATGCAAATTAAAAGACGTAAAATCATAGTCTACAAAATAATTTAGCATTTCTTGCTGCATATACTGCCCAAGACCTACTAGGTATTTATGTGTATCATCTTCCCGCATAAGATATTCTTCTGTAATAACCTTTCTATTTCTAACTACCACATGCCCTTTGCCGCTCTTATCTTTTGTAACTGTATTTTTTGGCACAATAAATAATACTGATAGCACAACTGCCCTCTTCACAAGATCTCTATTCAAAATTATTTTTGGTTCAGAAGAAAATTTCACTATATCATCAGTACTAAACTCCACCAATTCCGCATCATCAGATACGCGCTCTGGGTTTATGTATGTTTTTAATCTATCTAAACTAATTAATTTGCCCATATATTAAAATAGTAATGATCCAAAATCGCCAACCTCTTTCTTCATCTCTGCCGCCTCAACTTTAACCTCCCTCTCATAATCTACACCATGAGGCTCTTCAATAAAAGTTGTTAAGTTCTCATCAAACCTCATACTAGCACTCCTACCAGCCGAGCCATCTCTGTTCTTAGCAACTTTAATAAAAGCTTTCTGCCGTTCAGCCGCATCCTCATTCTCACTATCCCTACAAACAAATAATACTTGGTCGGCATCTTGTTCTATAGCCCCTGAGTCCCTCAAGTCTGATAAGGATGGTATATATAGTCCTTTCTTCTGTGTGGCTCTTCCAGACCTATTTAAATGCGCCAGCAGCACTATTGTAATATCTAGCTGAACTGCTAATAACTTTAAATCTCTAACAACTTGAGAAGTTTCTGCTGTTATGTTCTTTGAACTCCTAGCAAAATAATGTAAATGATCTACAAATATATAATCCACACCAAACTCCTCTTTCACTATACGAGCGCACTCAGCTAATATTTTATATTTAATTGTTCCTGACCCATTATACAAATAAATCGGAAGTCCAGCTATGTTCTCAAATCCTTTTAATGTTTCATCTATCTTATCTAAAACCTCAGACGGATCTTCAATATCTTTAAAGTCATCATTAGTTAATTTTGCTTTTAACATCAAAGTTTTTTTCGCAATATCTATTGGTGGCATCTCCAAACTAAAAAAGAATGTTGGTAATTTTCTTTCTGATAAATTCAAACACACATTTAATGAAAAGGATGTTTTACCTACAGAAGTTAATCCACTAACAATAACTAGTCTACCCTTTCTCAAACCTCCCATTAACTCATCTAAACAAGCGTAACCTGTAGGCGCCCCTAAATATTCCCCCTCTACTAATCGCTTTCTTAAATCATCATTAAACTCTGATATATGTTTAATTGTATCCTCTTCAACACTTCTTACAACTTTAGCATTCTTAACTACCTCTAGAAAATCTGCTTTGGTATAGCCATCATCTACAAAATAATTGGTTATATCTGTTTTCTTCCTACCACTTTTTAAAGGCAGTGAAACTAATTTACATCTATCCACGCCCAACATATTAGCCGTATTCTTAGCCCCATCCTTTCCTGCTTGATCTGTGTCATAAATTAAATAAATAGTTTTTACATCTTTCATTTGCTCTACCCACTCTTTTGCAAAGTATCCAGCCCCTAGTGAAACAGACACCACATTACGCATCCCTAATTGTATTAATTGTAGCGCATCAAAAGCCCCCTCTGTTATATATACTTCTCGCAAAGGTTCCCTTAGCACATCACCATTAAATAAAACAGCCTTACACCCTTTCTCTTGAGAATATCTAGGGCGCACATCTTCTTTCCCGTCTAAAGCAGGGTCTCTACGATACTGAATATTTACTAATATATCTTTTTCATAAAGAGGAATCGTTATTGCTTTCCCATTTGAACCTATCTTAAATCTCTTTAAAACTTTTTCAGTTAATTTTCTATCTTCTAATAAATAATCCCTGAACTTTTTTCCAGTAGACCATAAACTAGCAGCATGTTGAATAGGGATATTATAATTTAATGTTCTAAATTCTTTTTTATTAAATCTTTTTTCCTCTGTACTGTACTTAGATAAATCAATTTCAGAATCTCCCATCAACTTCCTAAGCTGGTTTAAATTCCCGCTTGCACCACACACCTTACAATCCCAAAGCCCTGATTCATAATTAATAAACGTATGCCCCAATTTATCTTTACCGCAAGCAGCACAAGGCATAAAAGTAAAATGCTTATTACCAGTATCCTTGAACTCTATATGCTTATCCTGAAAATACTTAGTCAGATAGTTCCTCATCTAATTCGCTGTTAATAAGTTTGTTGAATATTAATGTGCTTGCCTCAAATCTTTCCTTACTATCACCCTCGTCTTGAACTCTTTTCCATAAAGGTAAAGCTATCTTCCACAACATTTTTTTAATCTTTTTACTACTAAATTCAAATTCCACTGGCCTATAAACTTTAAAATAGTTTCTTCCATTACCCATCCATAATCTAACCCCAGAGCTGTGGTTTAAACAACAACCGTCCGCAGTCCAAAAATCTTCCCCTTTTGTTAAGGATCTCGTAAGAGTTTCAAACAATGCCCTTTCATACACCTTTACATCTTTCATATTTTTATATTAGTTAATACGTTTATCTGTTTTTGAAAATAATTTAATCTCACATGAATCACCCTTTACTCTAGAATATACCGCTTCGCTTATACTAGCCTTTAGATTTTCTGGTGGGAAGTTACTAGTGAATATAGTTATCTTTCCGCTATTCCATCTATTGTTAATAATCATATATAGCCGTTCTCTAACCCACTGACTAGACTTCTCGTGCCCTACATCATCTAAAATTAAAACGTCTGCATTTTTACAACCATCTAGTATCTCTTTTGGGTTCCCCATCCCTGGGCGTAAAGCCTCTAATAAGTCTGTAACAGGCCAGAAGTATACCGACTTTTCTCTAAGTACTGCAATTATGGCTAATAATATGGCAATGTAAGTTTTACCTGTTCCTGTCGAACCATGTATATATGCCCAATTATCCGATGTGCTCTGATTATCAATTATCCCTATTAAATCTTTTAAACTAAGATCTTTTGGTGCTCCCCAACCCGTACAGGTGTACAGGTTTAAAAGTTTTGAACTTATATTAGATGCCTTAAATAATTTTAAACTCTTATTAAAACTCTCTGCCTCAATAAAGCAATCACAATATTTAAAGTTCACTCCAAAGCCACTTTCTTTAGGAATATAAATACATCCGTCCTTACACTTATCACACCCGGGTATCATCGCCTTCATTAAAGATAGCTTTTTCCTTAAACTTTCTAAGACTTTCTCTGTTAAATTCCTCCGCTTCCCTAAGTTCTTCTTCTGAATAGCGGTCTTTACTACTGTTCCCATTTGCTGTTGGGTTATCGGATACAAAAGGCAATATATTATTCTCAATAAATTTAGGTTTCAAAAATCTACTGGGAGATAATATTGCTTTCTTTTTCATGTCTAACTTTAACGACTTACACCAATCATCATTAGCAAAGTTATTTAAAGCCTCTATAAATTTAGATACATATTTTTCTGGGTAGTACTGTTTAAATATCTTCAAAGACTCTGGTAAATATTCTTTCACAGCAGGTGTCTTATCAGAGCAGTTCTTAAATATCAATTTTTTGTATTCTTTTAATACAACTTTTTCATCTTTTGTCAAACTCGCAACCCCAGAATTTCTAACCACTTTTTCTGGGATACTAGAAAGTCTAATACTAGAGATATTTTTTGGACTAGAATTTGGAATTTTTTTAGCAGCAGCCTGCTGTTCTTTATTTTCTAATTTAATATTATTATGTTTATTATATAATAGGTTTACTGTACTAAACGGGTCGTTTACTGTACTTAACGGGTCGTTTACTGTACTTAACGGGTCGTTTACTGTACTTAACGACTCCAATCCATCTGACCAATCTAGTAAATCTATCTTAGGTAGCAGCGATATATATTTTTTTCTTTGCTTCACATCTATATATGATATTATAAATTTTTCTTCCTCTAGTTTTTTTATTATGTGATTTATACCACCTTTTGTTTTAATGCCCAATATAGGCATTTCAGATAATACATGGCTGTAGCTAATCCAAGTATATATTTTTCCACCTAACTTAATTCTAGACATTTTTGTGCTTTGTGTAGTACACATGCCTTTAATAAATTCTAATATAGCCGCTTCTTTTAATGATAGTATTGGTGCTACTTCATATAAAGCTTTTAAATTGAGGTTTAATGTATATTTCATAATTTAAATTTTTAGTTACTAAACACATTGCTCCCCCCTACAAGACAACCGGCAAGTTGGAAAAAAAAGGGGGAGGAATGTATCTAGTATTTAATTAGTGCCTTTACGCCTTGTAAATATAAGTATATATAAATTCTAATCAATATCAACAAGACCTATGAAAATGGACTTGATATATGCTTCAGCTATTTTCTTAGTTTTAAATCTACACACATCAGAATTATTAGATGCATACACTTCCCAAGGGTTTTCTTTATACAATTCTACTATTGTATTTTTAGAATTAAAACAAATCAAAGACACATACATATCAAGTCCTTTTACTTTATAAATATATTGCCATTTTTTAAAAATTGACCCGCCATACTTATCCATTATCTTTTTATACTCAGGGTCTTCTGCAACTTTCATCCACTCATCCCAACCCCCATGCACTTGTTTTCTACAAATTATTTTCATAATAAAGAACGTTTAGCTGATTGTTTTCTTAGAAAATTTAATTTTTTTCCAAATAAATGCTTCATTCGTTTTCGCCATTTATTTCTTTTTGTACCGTCTTTAGAAGTTGGTCCAGATTTTGATTGCATTTGTCATCATTGTTAAAGGGTATACTTATCCATTTTCCATAATCACCAAGTGGTTTTCCGCCAAAGAAAATTTTATCATCTATATGTACAGAAGGTTTTAGAACCTCTGGATACATGTGCACACCTTTGAGTTTAATATCCATTCTTGGAGTAGGTTCCATTCCTGAAGCAGTTATTGCTGGGTATAAATCTGGGTCTGCACACCCAAAACTCATAGCAAAACTTTCTGTTGGTTGGTCTTTCATAGTTCTAATATAGTGGTTCCTTGCTTTAAGGAAGTCACGACTCATAGACATAGTATTTTTTATTTGTGATACCACCAGATTTTAG
>Ga0307928_10004461_pt1 | contig 10619 bp, 12 predicted proteins | sample AceLakmetagen232_FD_201815 | JGI IMG/M metagenome (GOLD analysis project Ga0307928, IMG submission 201815) | Saline water microbial communities from Ace Lake, Antarctica - #232 | ecosystem: Environmental > Aquatic > Non-marine Saline and Alkaline > Saline | place: Antarctica: Ace Lake...
TTTAACATTGAATCTTGTTTTAAATCTAAGACTTCTAATTGTTTAACTTGAAAATCTGTTTTTAATTGAAAATTTGGAACAAGTGGAGATGTTTTTAAAGTCATTTCTCCAGAGACCATCGGAACACTCATAGAAGTAACTTCTTGGACTTCATACATTCCTGTTCCTGCAAATTTGCTTGAGACTAAACCTGTTCCACCAAACATTCTTGGAATTGTTGCTAATGTATCTACCTTTACTTCTGGAGTTACCTTTACCTTGCTCGGTTTTGGTGGTTTTGGAAATGTTACTTGTTCTAATACTTGTTTTTGGAATGTTTTTGAAAAAGGAGTTCTCTTAGTTCCTCCTGAAAGTAACTTTATTGCTTGTCCTCCTTCTTCAGATACTTTTGCAGGAAGTTCTAAAATCATCCCACTTATATCATCAATTTTTCCCGCAGCTCTTCCAAAGGGTTTTGAAATATCTTTTGAAGTTCCTTTTGCACTATATATTCTAACTCCAGTTCCTTCTGAAGTGAATACTAAATCAGAAGCGAATATATTTTGTTGCCTACTTAAACCAGAACCAGCTCTTCTAGATTCTTTTCCTATATCTCCTAACATCCTTTCACCAATACCAATTTGTGTTGATTCTTTTACTGCAAGAACATCTCCCTTAAAATAAATAGATTCTGGGAAAACTTCTGAAAACTTTTCTAATTGAAACTTTGTTACCTTAGATTGTTTTGCAAGTTTAGCTAATTCTTCTGCACTTAACTTAACTTCTACATCACCCGCACCATAATATTTTACATTTACTAAATTTCCTTTCTTTCCAACCCTGCCAACTTTTAGAATATAAGGGTCTCCAGAAGTTATTGCTAGTCCTGCAAAAGGTTCAGATACATAGGTTTGTGGTTTTACTAACATCCTTACATTTTTTTCTGTTACTGGTCTCCTTAACAATTTATCTATTCTACTTTGTTCTACAATAAATTTACCTTCTGTTTTTTCTACTGTTTGAAAGAAAGATGTAGCTTTACCATCAACATTTTTTCCTAAAGAAACAAACTGTTTGTCTGCGGGTATAGTTCCTTCTCCAATTTTAATTGGTTCTTTAAGAAATTTAATCCCTCCTGCAGCTCCTTTAATTGCAATACCACCAGCAAAAAAAACCAAAGGAACTATTGCTTCTCTACTTAGTCCAGTTTCAACACTTGCAGTTATTTCCCCACCATATTTTTTTTCAAATTCTTCTTTAGTTAGTTTTTTTTCTAATTCATAACCTTCTTTTAATTGTGTTAATTGTTTTTCATATTCCAACTGATACCCCCCATATTGTTCTGACAATTCTTTTTTGATATACCTTTCTGGTTTTGCCTTCTTCTCTTCTATTATTAATAATTCTGAACCTGCATAAACTATTGGTGCAACGGAATATCCTATTATATCTAATGCTGCTCCAGAAACTACCCCAGCACCTTTAGACAAATATCCCCCAGTTTCTAAAATATTTTTTGTTATCTTTCTTTTATTTTCAGATGTTTTAAACAATCTTTGTGATATATCTCCCCAACCACCTTTTGAAAAGGATAACCCTGATTCTACTCCCTCTTTCGTTGCAAGTAATGTTTCTCCAAAAGTTATTTTTGGACTTCCAAAACCCCCAATAATAGGAATCTCTCTTATGAAAGTTGTAGTTCTTTTAACTGGTTTAAAATCTAATATCGGTGATACTACCTTCTTTTCTGTTATGTCCACAATATTTTCAAAACTTCCCTTATATTGTGCTTCTTCTATTTTCTTAATTTCATCAGGAGTTGGTGGTCTCATGTATGGTGTTGCACTTTCTCCTGTTGGACTGACGGAGATAAACATTCCACTTTGTGGGTCATAGATTTCTTTCTTAGTTTTATCCCTACTACCACGACCAAAATCAGAAACAAAGTTAGAAATAAATTGTTTACCACGAACCAATACATTGTCGCTGCTAGATAGCCCAAAAGATAAGCTAGTGATTCCATTTTGTTCAGAAGTATCTTCTGCTTTTAAATCCTTACTTTTTTCTGGAGTGGTAGTTTTTATCATCTTATCAATTTCTTTTCTCGGTGTTGTAGGACTACTGAAATCTATTCTTGTATTTTTTGGAACATTTTCAAATGCCATTGATTGTTTACCTCCTTCCTTAGAAGTATATGTTTTAGTTTTAATGTTGTATGTTGGAGTAGGACTAAATTGAGAAGTAAATTGTTCAGAAGTATCTTCTGCTTTTAAATCCTTACTTTTTTCTGGAGGGGTAGTTTTTATCATCTTATCAATTTCTTTTCTCGGTGTTGTAGGTAGACTCGCAACATTTGGCACTCCCACCAGAATATTTTCTTGTTTTGCTTCCTCCACTTTAGCTCGAAGATACTTTTCTGTTGTCTTCGTTGTCTGTCCAGCCCTATCTTTTGTGAATGTTTCAGTCTGTTTTATGTCTCCGTCTTTTCCTTTAGTAGTAACCTTTACCGTTTCCCTCCTATCTAACCCGAATGTTCTTTGAGGTGCATCAAAATTGTGAGTCATTCCTTTCTTGAACTTTTCTCCAAGTTCTTTTGGAACATTAGATTCTTTTCCCTGAAGATACTTTTTAACCTCTCCCAACCTTTCAAGCTCTGCACGTGTAGGGTTTAATCCAAGAACAAAAGGCTTCCCTCGTTTTGATTTATCATAAGCACTAAACGAAGATTTCCAAGTTTCAAACTCTTTTCTTTTTCTTTCTTGTTCAGCTTCAACAGTTTTAATTTCAGAACTAATCCTTTGCAATTTTCCTCTTTCAATTTGTAAACTTTTTTCCGTTCGACCCCTTTTAGGAATGTCTCTTAATGTTTGTTTTCTTAATTGTTCTTGGGAATTTAATCTTTTAGCAATCCTTCTAACTGACTGTTGTCTTTGTGCTACTTGTGTTTTTGCTTCTTGTAAGGTTGTCATTTTTGATTATGCTTGACTTCTTAATGCGGTTTGTGTTGCCATTTTATAGTAATTTCCTTAACTTTTTATCAAATTTAAGATTTAATAACTCATCTTCAGAAATAGAAAGTTTCTTTAGTTCCTTCTTTTTAAGACTAAAGTTTATCTGATTATTCTTGCTATTCTTAGCTATGCTAAAAAGGTCTTTAAGTTTCATAGAATTTACATGTAGAAATGTTTTATAAATGTCGTTCATGATTTAGCGAAGTTCTAATTTTGCTAAATCTTTGTTATCTTTGATAACATTCTGATTAAAAGAAGTTCTTTAGAATTTGGGAGACTTCCTGTTTCCTTTTAATCTTTGTTAAATGACCGAATGAAGTGAGGCAAACTCGTAGAGTTTGAGTTGAGAAAAAGAGCCGACTATACTTTTAAATATAGCCGACTTCTCTTAAACTTGGAGGTAAAAGAGTATGAAAAGATATTACATCATTTCTGGAATTTGTCTTTTGTTTATTATAGGTCTTAAATGGATTATTCCTGAAGTTGATAAAATGCCTATAACAATTCTTGCAGTTATTGGAATAATCTCTGCTATATTAGGAATTTATAGTAGATAATACAATAAACAAAAGTAGACAAAGCACAACCTAAAAGAAAACCAGAAATGAAATTATGTATACTCTGTCGGCTCTTTTCCTTTTTCTCAATTTCATTTAACATAAAACTCTATATTTTTATTGTTTTTAAATCTTTGTAACCATTCTTTAGTTATCATTTATTATAATCGACATTTATAAAAGTTGATTTACATGTATTTCTATGAATTTTATTAAAAGTGAATTGGATTCTTGATTAAAAGAAGTCGCCGAAGGAGATTTGGGAAACTTCCTGTTTCCTTTTAATCTTTGTTAAGTGAGTTTGCTGAAAGCAAACCAAATCTTTGATTTGAGTTGAGAACGAGAAATTTATAAGGAATGGATTTTTAGTTATCTTATGAACTTTGATAATGCTGTTATCGGAATTGAACTTACACTAATCCTATTTCTTCTATTTTCTAATAATGTTTACAATTCTACAAATAGTGAAATTGCTAAATTGATTACCCGCAGTTTAGCGATTCTATCACTCGTAGGATTAGTGTTATTATGGTTAACGCTGATGTAATTATCAAAGTTGCTGTTATAAATCCATTCCACCAGCTTTTCTTCTTCTCGTTCTCAATTTCATTTAACATTTTCATTATTTCATCCAGTCCAAATCTCTGTCTTGATTATTTCTATCTGTTTTTATAACCTTACAACCTAAACCATGCTTCTTAGCAATAATTCTCATTACTTCTGGAAAGTCTTTCTTTAGACACTTCCAATCTTCAATCTTTCTTCCATTCTGGTCTTTGACTGTAAGTTCAAATATCTCTTCTACCCCAAGTCTTATTTTACTAAAGGAGGACATTTATACTGCTCCTGAAACAAAGGCATAAACAATTATTGCTACGAATCCAATTCCAATAACCCATTTAATTATTCCAGACATTTGTGGCTTTTGTTTGATAGCTTCGTTCTCCATGTTTGCTAAAAGTAACTTATATCCCTTTGCGTTTGTTCCATTTGTTAATGAATCTACAAAATGTTCCATAGCACTAAAAGGTTCTACACTCCACATTGGTAAAATAATTAATGGATTCTTTCTTTCTTGTAAAACATATCCTGATGCTGCAAGTCTTGGTAATCCCTCTATCCAAAATGTTTGGTCTTTAATTTGAACCTTATCGAAAGATGCGTTTCCATTTTCATATATTTTAAGAACAGTTACATAGTTTTTCTTCTTCTGGCTTTTTCCTACCTTCTTTCCAAAAGGATACCTAAATTTCTTCTTGTCTTTTTCTTCTCTTGCTAACTTTTCATTTTCAACAAATTCCTTCACTTTTTCTAAATCTTCTTTTATATTTCCCATTTTTTATTTACCTCCTTTCATTTTCTTCTGAATTGTTAGTTTTAGTTCTCAAACTTGAGAATAGTATGTATAAACAGATTGCCACAATATACGACGCAAATGTGGCATATCCTTCTCCAATTGGATAGTTTAATTTGAATATGATTGGCTTTACTCCTATTGCCAATATTACAGATATTCCCATCGTAGCGAACATAGTAAAACAGGATAAGAAAGCAGATGCCACTCTTTTAATTATTGATTGTGAAACTTCAATTAATTTAACATCTTTAGTTTTATTTTTCTTTTTATAATGTTGTTTGGCAAAGATTAAGAATACATAAAATGCTCCTAGTATTACTCCAATAAAAATTAAGAAAGATACTATATCAAATATAATTGAAATTGGATTTATCATTTTAATTGTTTTTATTAGTGCTATTTATATCTCCGCCAGTTTCTTCTACACTTTGCTTTCCGAACCATCCCTTGTTTACCTTTCTTCTTTTAGTAGCATCTGCAACTTGCTTTGTAGTTGTTGTAGCCTGTCTGATTAAGAATCCTTCTCTTGAAAGACTTGTGTTTACTGTTTCACTTGCTGACCGTTCAAAGTATTCTTTAAAAAAAGGATTTTCTATTAACATATCACAAATTCTAGCCATCTTTAATGAACCACGAACATTCCACTTAGGAAATCCTAATTCATTCATCTCTTTGTCATCTCTTAGATTACCTAACTTAGAAACTTCATCTATATTTTTTGATTGAACTACATTGACTAAGAAAGTATGAACATTTTGTTTATCTTCTTGAGTTGGAGCATTGTCTTTCATAGCTGATGCTATCTTCATTATTGCTTCTTCATCACTCATATTTTGGTCTTCTTCACTCATTGTTTTTTGCCGTTGCTATTTTAATTGCTCTTAATAATGTTGAAAATCCACCAACTACTAATAAGAATTTAAAGAATATGTCAGTATATCCAAACCAGAATCCCCAGAATAAAACTACTGCTATTGGAGTCATCAATCTAATTACAACATCACATCCACCGAATATTGCTAAGATTATTTTTAGTAGTTTATTCATTCAATTATCTCCTTTGGTGAGAGTAACTCTTTTACTTCTAGGAAAAACTCTGCTAAAGTCCTGTCTTTTATTTTGCAGTAAATAATTATAATTAGTGATGCCATTATAAAAAATACTAGTAGGTTGCTGAATAAGTTGTTTTGCCATGTCATTATAGTTTTTTTGGTCTGAATCCTTTTTTTTGTATTATTGTTGGAACATAACCAAACTTTTTTAAGTCGTTTATTATGTAGTTTATTTTTTCTTCTTCTGTATTGTATGATTTAATTTTATCTTTGAATCTTTTGATTGCTTCTTTTTTCCAGTTGTCATTGTCTTTTAAGTCTGGGTGTTCTTTACAAACACCATTGTACTCTAGTCTTAGATTTTCTATTGGAGCTAATGCTCCCCCAAATTCTATTGTCCTAAAAAGGACATTATTTGACTCCACCCTCACTTCAACCATCTTCCCAGCGAAGTCAAATATTACGCCTATCATTTTTATAGAACACCCTTTTTAATCTGTTCAACATCATTAGCAATCTTTACTAATAGTTGTTCTGTTGAGATTATTTCTTCATCTGGAGTCTTAACAGCAAGAGCATGTTCTGTTGGAACTTGAACAAGTCGATAGCATTCTTCCTTTTCTTTCTTTTCTTCAGTCATTTTTTTCCTCCCTTTTGAATTTATTTATCATGTTCATATTGTTAGTAATCAAAACAAAATCTCCCCCTTTTATCTTCGAGTTCTTTGGGATGATTAGATACTTCACTTTGTCGCTCCTGACTAATACTTTTTTTATCTCCATTTGAACACCCCCTGAAAAAATGTTTTACCATGATAATTTATGATAACAAGGTTTTATAAATGTCGATGATAAAATTTGATAACTAATCATAATACAATTTTTGGATTGCTGCTCCAATAGCCAAGGTTGCACCTACCCCTATTTCAAAGAGTCCGACTCCCCAAGTCATAAACATATCTCTAAATCCTGCAACTCCATAGTTTATTGAGTATATACCAATCATGATTAATCCCATTCCCCCCATTACTAAAAACCAATATTCTTCTGCTTTGAATCCCAACATTATTAATCCACTAACTAATGCTAGTAATACAATATAGAATCCAAGAGTTCCAGTAAATCCACTTGGTGTTACTTCAAAATTATATGTTGTTGTCTGTTCACAGCCATCAGAATAAACTCTAACTTCATAAATTCCTATTTGGTCTGTTAAATTAAAGTTATAATAAAATTCTCCACTTCCAGAGGAAGTCATGTTCTGATTACTTAGTTTTACTGTAGAATCTGGTGCGGAGATAGAGGAGAGTGTTATGTAGGTTGCATCAGCACAGGTTTGCGTTACCCTTACATCGTCGTTCTGTTTAAATGTTCCCATAGACTCACCTGCAGAGATAAAGGTCAAGCTAAGCAACATAATTCCAAGCATCAAGAGATATATTTTTTTCATTTTAACTCGCCACACACTTTTTATAAGAATTAAAATTCTGTGCAGTTAATAAACATTCTTTGAACCTATTATTTTCTTCTTTTAATTCTGTAATTAAAATTCTATTATTGTGTGCAACATAATCTATACTCATTCCTTCTTGTCCGTCTAAGGTTATCTTTTCTCCTTCAAGCAATCTATCTTTATCCAGTTTTCCATCTTCCGCGAATAATTCTTTCTTGCTTGGCAAGAGGTCTAATAATTTTCGGGATTTATCTTTTGTACTTGGAGAAAATGTTATAAATCCCTCTGCAAATACTTGTCCATTAACTCTCAAGGAATCATCTATTGTTTTTATAGAGTATCCGATTGTTCCATTTTGTAAATTATAAATATCAGAAACTTCGGCAGCACTTAATGCTCTATCCCAAACTGCAACTTCATCTACAGAAGCGTTTGCAGCACGATTAAACCCAGCTCCAACCCCCCATGAACCTACTCTCAACTGGTCATTTGCAAACCCATATTGTATATCTCCAGAAGAAGAAGTAGTTCCTTCTAAATCTCCATCTACATAAATTCTTATATTTGCACCATCATAAGTACAAGCTACATGGTGCCATTCTCCTTCATCAATAGTGGTTGTTCCAGTTGAACTAGTTAATAAATTTGAGGTGTTTCCGATTGCACAAGAAGGTAAACTATCTGTTTCTTTATATTGTAAAGTATAAGATTGGTATGGTGGAGTACCTATAACACCTTTTGTTAAAAATATTGAACCATCTGAATTAGAACCATTACCATTTCTTTTAACCCAAGACATTAAAGTTATTGTATTTGCTGGTTCAAGTGTTGTAGAATCATCAGCATAAACATAAGTATCTATTCCATTAAAATTCCCAGAATAAGTTCCAACTTTAGAGCTTGTTGTGAAGGTTGCCCCACTTGCAGTTCCATCATTATTCTCTCCAGATAAATCCTCCCAATCATCATTCATGTGCATTAATAAAACATTACCAGTCATATTTATCCCAGTTAATCCTCCTACATCATTAAATTGGTTATTTGGGAGTGGAATGCTTGTTTCATTGGCGAAAAGATATTCTAAATAATTACCAGAAGAATCACCAATACATCCTGTAGAATCACAAATTAATCCTGTTGTTGTGAAATTTCCAGTTCCACTAAAGTTATTTGCTCCAAAAGAATAATCTGCTTTAGATTCATAAGTAGAATTATATACAGAATCATAACCTGCATAAGTTGCGTTGTAAGTAGTTGGAGAATATCCATCCGTCTGATTGTAAGCCCAAGTGTTGTAAGTTTCATTATATGTGGAAGTCCAAGCGTCTAACGGAGAATCTAAATCATCCCAATAGTTTGAACCATTAACATTAAGGTTTGCTTCTTCAGTTTGTAAAATGTATGTTGCGTTTGCAACTTCTGAAGTTAGGTAAGAACCTATCGCTTGATAAATTGTATCCAGCCAAGATTTCAATGATGTTGTATTTACACTAAATTCTGTTCCTACTAAAGAGAGATTACTCCCAGCAGTATATTCTGTATTTCCATCAGATTGATTATATGCCCAAGTGTTGTAGGTTGCGTTGTATGTTGAATCATAACCTGCGTAGGTTGCATTATAGGTTGAATCATATCCAGAGTAAGTTACATTGTATGTTGAACTCCAAGAATCATTATTTGCATCAATCTCTGTTTTATTATAGTATTGAGTTTGAATATCTGTCTTGTTAAAGTATTGTGCTAGGGCGTCTGTAATCTTTAGGAAAGTTGCATCAAACCAACTGGTCATGGAAGTATTTATTGCGTCTGTATAATCTATTGCAGGGGTAGTTTGATTGTAAGCCCATAACTCATAAGTCTCATTGTAAGAACCACCCCCAGAACTCGAACCAATACATCCTGTAGAATCACAAATTAATCCTGTGGTATTAAAGTTTCCAGAGCCATTGAAATTATTTGCTAAGAACAAATAATCTGCTTTGGATTCGTAGGTTGTGTTGAATGTTGAGTTTGTATATCCGTCACTTTGGTTGTATGCCCACAATTCGTAAGTAGAATTGTAGGTAGCATCATAACCTGCATAAGTTGAATTGTATGTTGAACCTGAATAGGTTTGATTGTATGCCCACAAATCATAGGTCTCATTATAGGTTGTAGGAGAATAACCATCTGATTGATTGTAAGCCCATAAGTCGTAAGTTGAGTTGTATGTTGCATCGTATCCTGTGTAGGTTGCGTTGTAAGTAGAACTCCAAGAATCATTGTTAGCGTCTATTTCTGTTTTATTATAATATTGATTTTGAATATCTGTCTTGTTGAAGTATTGAGTTATAGCATTTGCCATTGATAAAAAGGTGTTAGTTATCCAAGATGATTGGGAAACATTAACTGCATCAGTATAGGTATTAGATGGGATGGTTTGATTGTAAGACCAAGTATCATAGGTCTCATTATATGTTGAATCATACCCTGCGTAGGTCAAGTTATAAGTTGAATTTGCACCAATATCATCTGTGAAATTACTTAATGAGGTGTAGCCCCTGTCTCCTAAATCATCTGTAAAGTTTGAAAGGTGTGTGTAACTAATGGTTTGATTATAAGCCCAGAGTGCATAAGTTGCGTTGTAGGTTGTTGGAGAATAACCATCAGTTTGATTATAAGCCCATAAATCGTAGGTCGTATTATAGGTAGAAACCCATGAATCTAATGGGGAATCTAAATCATCCCAAAAGTTTGAGGAATTAACATTTAAATCTGCCTCTGTGCCCTCTACAAAAATATCCCTCGCATAACTTTCATTCCAACTTTCATTATCAGTAACTTTTGCGTCATAAGTAACATTGTAAGTAGAAAACCAGTTAGGTTCATTATTATCAATGTAAGTCCATAGTGAAGAATTTACATTTAATATTAATGTCGTATCATTGAAAACTTGTCCCGTGGTAACATTGATAAATTCATTTGGATTATCTATTGAATAATAAAGTGTATCAGCCAAACTCTGATTCCAAGAGGAGTTTGTTGATGAGGCAATTAACACATCTATTTCAGATTCATTATAAAATTCTAAACTCATAATGTTACTTGTAGTATTAACTGAAAGGATTAAACTTGTATCATTGTACCTTTGGTCTGTTTTATCTAACTTTAAATTATCAAGTGCGGTGTAATTGTTTTCAATATCTGCTCTTAACTCTGTTTCAATCTCTGT
>Ga0307928_10004462_pt1 | contig 10618 bp, 10 predicted proteins | sample AceLakmetagen232_FD_201815 | JGI IMG/M metagenome (GOLD analysis project Ga0307928, IMG submission 201815) | Saline water microbial communities from Ace Lake, Antarctica - #232 | ecosystem: Environmental > Aquatic > Non-marine Saline and Alkaline > Saline | place: Antarctica: Ace Lake...
ATGCAAGGTTGGCAACGTGGGAATCGTAAAGAGTGATCGCAGCACCGTCAATCGGGAGCGAATCCTGCTGCTGATAAGCACCGGACGAAACGATTGCCGGGGATACCGTAACAGATGCGGCGTTCGTGCCAGGAGTGACGTCGGTAACAACCGTGAATTGTTGGAGCTGACCGGTCGTTACCTTGCTGACGGGATTCACCGCATAGTCGTTGGCAACCGTGAAAATATCACCGGCGGCAAGTGCACCTGCGGTATCTGCGTTGAAGCCATCGACATACAAGGTTGAGGTATTTGCGACCGCACTGGAAGTGACATAGGTGTTGCCACCAGTACCTACAGCAGCAACATCCGAGCCCGTACAGACCAGGAGCGTGCTGGTATCGTCCTTGGCTGCACCGACAGTATGACGGGCGATATTCTGGTCCTCGTGGATCTTCATGCCTGCAAGAGTCGCGAGGTATCCTTCACCAACCATATCATCGACACGGTTCTGGAGGAACAGCCCCTTGAGGTTGTCAGCCAGTGACCAGTTCGCAGCCGGATCGAGAACGAGGCGCCTCGTGTCCCTGGGGACAGCGCCTTCGTCGAGTTTCTGCGCAGCGGCACCGAGAGCGGCGAATGACGCAGGGGTTATACCAGCGGTGCCAGCGGCATTGAACACATTCTGGTAAAGATTGGCGAGACTGATATCCACCTCGTTCGCCAAGACAATCGCGGCGGGAGTGATATACCGCTTACTGAAGTCCTCGATGGACAGAGTTTTGTCGGTCGAGCTGTAAGACATCGGGACCGACCTCCACTGATCGACATTAAACGTCACGTTGCCTTCAACGATGGTGTTCACGTTTCCGGTAACGTTAGCCTCCTTGACCACGGCGAACTTGACAGGTTTGCGGATCGTGACTGCACCGCCGGTCTTGGCAAGGAATTCTTTCTTGAATTCGCGGTGAACCAGATTGCCGAATACCATGTGGTTACGAAGCTGGATCAGCGTCTCTTTCGCGACCAAAGATGGAGTAATATATGTTCCCATGATTTTCCTACCTTACGTTTTTAATGGATGTTTCTTTCGATGTGCGTCATATTCTTTAAACGACATATCAGCTTCTGCTTTTCTGCTTGCACTCTTGCCGCCATTCAGCGTATCAATGGGCTCAGGTGTGTTGGTCAGCTTCTTTTTTGAAGCCGGGTTATCATCAGTGGCATCGCTTTCATTATCGGGATCAGGGTCAGCCTTCGACCCGCCTTCGGCCTTGATTTCAGCTTGGATTGTTGCCTGGATCATGCCGATTTCAATCCCCATGGCTTTGTCACTTAATGCCGCGATTCTCGCAGACTCATCAGGATTATTCCCGAGATGGTACGCAATCTCGGCAGCAATTGGCGATTCGATTACCGTGTCATACAGAGGTGCGGACATTTTTGCCTTGGCAACTTCGTCAAAGTCATCATGCCGGGCTCTCGCGGCGTCGAACTGTTCTGCTACTTTCGCCTCTTTCTCTTGCTTGGCAGTAAGTCGCTGTGCTGCATGTTTATCAGCATCTGCCTTGTCATCCTTGGCCTGCAATTCTGCGCGGAGTTTATCGACCTCGGCTTTTGCTTTTTTGTCAGCCCTCCAATCAACCTTCGCTTCCTGGAAGTCATCAAAGTTGTCGAAGTCTTCTTCTTTCGGCTCAGGAGGTTCGGCTTCAACTTTAACCTTTTCCTGAGTCACGCCCTCAGCGTTGTCCCTGTTGAGAACGTCATTGCGCCACTTGTCAAGTTCAGCCTGAACAAATTCGAGTTGTTTAGTTGTAAACTCGGTCTGGTCAACGGCATTCTTGGCAACTCTCTCAGCGTCCTTCTGCTTCTTGACTGCTTTGTCAATGCGTTTCTGGACGCCTACTGGTGTTTTGTCCTTCGCCGGTTCTGCATCGTCATCCTTGGCATCATCATCACCATCATCGGTCTTCTGGTCATCAGCCTTGGAGTCGTCTGCATCTCCGTGTTTGTCGCGTTCGCCTGAAGCTGCATCAAAATCATCATCAGCATCTTTTGATTTGTCTTCAACTTTTGTTGACTCATCTGACTTCGCTGCATCAGCGTCGTTGTTTTCACTGTCGTTGGTCAGCGATTTAACGTCAGGAGGTGTATCGAAGGTCACTGATTCGTCAGTCACCAAGTGGCCTGCATCCTCTGTCGTCGATTCGTCTGTTCTTGAGTCTTGCATTTTCGATTCCTTTCAAAAGCCTGGTGATAAGTCGCCAGTAACATGCTCGGCGTGCCGCACCGATACGGTTTACGCTGGTACTGCTTCTTGATTCGCAGGCATGAGTTCGCCTGTTTTAAGTCTCAGCTCTACTTCTTTGGTGTCAAGTTCGATTTCGTTTATCTTTAACTGCACCTGCTCCTGAGCGAGTTTTGTTTCCTCTTGCTTTACTTTCAATTCGGCAACAGAAACCTTGGCTTGGTCCTCAGACTGCTTCGTCTGCATCTCCATTTGTTGTGCCTGAATAGCTGCCTGCTGCTCCGGTGTCGGACCCTGTTGCTGTTCATCCTCCTGCCCCGGCTTGGCGTTCCTGATTTCAGGTGGTATCAATGCCTTGACTCGTGCGGCCATCACATCAGAATTCTTCCAGTCAAAGTTCTCAAGCCACAGATCGCCAAAGACGGTCATCATGTCTGGATTGGCATTGATAATGGTCATCATGGCTTCGGCGGCTTCCAAGCGCAGCGTGTTATACCCCGGACCTACCGAGACTACGACATCCATCTTGCCAACGCTCATATCGTTCATGATGCTTTCAATGGCTTCAGTCTGGCCATCAGGAGTCTCCATCACTGGCTCATTCAGCGTGATAACACTATCCTTGCCGTCTTCACCGACGATTCTCACAACCCTCGTTGAGTCATAGACTCTCGGGATCATGTCAACCATCACGCGACCAAGATGGGTCATCGCTCTGGCGAGATTGTCTATGTAGCCAAATACTGAGTTATCGCCTTCCTTCTGACGGGCGAGAATAGCGCGACCTGATGTTGCGTTGGTCTTCTGCCCGAGATTGTCACCGTACATGCCAATGGTGTCTTTGATTTCCTGTGCGGCAATCGCAGATTCCTTTGTGATGCCTTCACCAACCTGCGGTGGCGCCTCTCTCGTCGGTTTCAGCTGCGGATTTTTCGGATCGACATTATAATAAAGCACCGACCGCTGTTCAGTATTGGCGTCATGCCACTGCTGCTCATATCCCTTCGTCATCGCCTTTGTTGCGATATACGGGGCTTTCGGCGCGAGTGCCAGCATCTCAGCGGCAGTGGTGCGCCAATAATTATACATCCGCTGCGCATCCTTCGCGAATCTCACGATGCCACGGAAATCGTACACGCCATCGAGATTGTTGTACTCTCCCCAGATCGGGATCAGCGTGATGTATTTCGATGGTATCTCTGTCGGGCCTTCGAGGATGTCGCCACCAGACAGCTTCATCCAGTAAACCTTCTTTGCCGTTACTTGGCGCTTCATGCGCGGCTTCACTGCTTTCCCGGTCTCTGGGTCTATAGGCAGCTCCCGAACGACCGTACCATCCACATCATCAAGCTGGTAAATCGTGTATTTATCCTTTACGCGGTAGTAATACTCAAGGATAGTGGTGGTCTTGCCTTTGTCGTCGTTGTAGTAATAATTCCCCTCATTCGCGGGAATATCACTCACGGCCTTACCGGGGAACATATCTTCGTAATCACTGATGAACATCGTGTCCTTGTAGAACGCGAATTCACAGGTGTCCTCGGGGTTGAATGGGTCCATCATCGGATCGAAATAGCAAGCAAACGGGTTCTGAACCGGCTTGATAACTAACTCTTGGTCGAACGAATCATCACCGACATACCTGGTGTTGAGACGAATAGCGCCGCGTCCGCAGGTGGCAGTGTTCTTGATCCCTGTGTCATATGCGATGTCAGCGCGGCTCTGGTTTTCTACATTCTTGATAATGCCGTTGTATGTTTCGGCCTTCTTTGGATCACCGGCATCATCGACAGCATACACCTTGATTGCAGGCCGATTCTTGCGCTGGTCATTCACAACCTGGCTGATGAATTTTGCAAGTTGATTCATGACCAATACAGGGCGCCGAGCAGCGGTACGCTCTTCGAGAACGTCTGATGGCCACTGGTCTCCGTTGGCAAACCGAAGATCGTTCATCGCCTTCTCGCGGTTATCTCTGTCATAATCGACAGTATCTTGCCACCGGTCCTTGGCTATCTGAAAATTCTCAGGAGTTGCCTGGTCGCTTGGCTGTGAACTATTCATTATTGGCTTACCCTCGCGGTTTTCTGCAATACCTCGCAGTTGCCGTCAGTGTAGTTTCCGGTTTCAAACCCAACTCTGAACCACGCATGACCGACATTAGAATGGTCAGTGACTGCGGTAGTGCCGGCGATTGACTTCGTTTCAATGGTTGTCCATCGTGTATCAGCATCATTCGGACGGGCTGGATCGAAAGTATCCAAGAGCCACTGCACTGAGAGAATTCCACTGAGTGCGCCACCGCTAACTGTCACGTTGTCGATATCAAGAACGTCATTGACGGCTCCGTTATTCTGGAACACGAGATAGACGGTGGAGGCAGTCTTCGACTTGAATGTGTCGGCATACGTCGCGGCAGAGCCGATGCTGACAGCCGCAAGCACGTCACCGGCATATACAGCTCCGGCGACCGGGACTGTCGTCCCGATGGCAAACTTGGCATTTGCGAGCGCAGGAACGTCGGTGGCAGCCACATCGAGGGAATAATCATACAGCGCACCAGGAACAACCGTGATTGCCTGATAAGAATTGCAGAACAGCGGTGTAGCAGCAGGTTGCGTCAACCTCATCACGTTTGATGCCGCCGTGATCGTGCCGTACACATTGGCGGTGCCATTCTGGCCGGCCCACCCAGTGATGTTCCCGGTGAAAGTACCGTTCGTCACAAGGGCAGTACTCTCGGGCCCCACTGATTTCGCTTGAAACATGAAAACTTCGCCTGGCCCCACCATCTGAGGTTCGGTAAACTTATTCTCCGCAGTCAATACTTTTCTAAGAACGTCACTCCGGTTCATAATCCTTCTCCTGCTATGAGATAATCTTGTTTGTCTTGGCTGGAGTCGCCGTTATGGACGACACCGTAACTCTTTGTACGCATGGCACATGAGCTTATATTCTTGGCAAAAGAAAAGACGGCACAGTGAAGTAGTGGCTCCACTATGCCGTCAATTCTTTTTCTTTTCAGAAGTGTCGGGGGATCAACCCGCACACCGCCAATATTTTTTATTCCATTTTAAGCGCCCATCCATCCACCTTCTGATTGACCACTAAAGCTCTGGCTACCCATCCTCCCGGTGAGAATGGGCGGTCCCGCAAGCTCCATTGATTCCATCTTGTAATACAGTGCCATCGTTTGAAATCCATCTGCGTAATGGCTGGCCCAGTCGTGCACCGCAGTCTTTGAGAACACCTTCATTTCTTCATTCCACCGTCTCCGGTACATCCCGAGTGCCGATATCCCTACGTCACACCCTTTTTCGTCGAACCACAATCTCGGGAACAACTGTCTCGATGCCTCAGTGGCAATCGTCTTATCAATAGGTCTGTTCACAATCTCGACTTCAAACCCGAATTCTGACAGGCTTACAGCCAGTGATTCAGCGGTATTATTGAGCATACGTCTGTTTGCGCCATCATGCGGCAGTACATGTACCCCGAAAGTCACTCCGTTTTGCACCCGCCATGTATTCAATTCGTTGACATAATGTACGAGACCTTCACCACTTGCGCTGTATACTCCCAATGCGTGTAATTCAGTCCCAATTTCCTGCACAAGCCAGATTGTCGTAAGATCGTTCACCCCGATATCCCAGAATGTATTCACGACTGAGTTGCAATCAGGCGCCACCTTCGTGATTCTGTCATTCGCCCTAGCATTTCTCAATTCATTTGCGAAAATTGCACCGTGGACCGCGGAATCAAAATCGCAGTAATATTCCTGATTTATCGTCTCTTCAGACTTCCCCTCTTCCCTTTCACGCTGAATCATTTCTTTTGATATCGTACCGCCCATTGCGAAAGTGTCTTTAACAGTCTGCTTCGTACACCACCATAACGGGTTGCTCTTCGCCATATTGTACAACTGATACCCATGATTATGACCAAATGGGGTATTATGGCTTATAAAGCCGTTTGAGAAGAACGAATGAGTGTCTGGTATAACAAAATCGCACACATCACTTATACCATGTTCAATCGACACTATTTTATCGTAGTAATAACAATCATGTATGACGTTACTTACCACTATATTCGATTTCTTTAGTGCTATTTCCCTTAATTTTCTATATGTTACAAAATTATGCCTTTTTATATCTGGCATATTGATCCCAACTGCAACCTCGTCTCTAACTTCGTCGCTCGTCCATTGGTAGCAATCTCCATACCAATCTCTATTTGATTCTCTCAGGTGCTTCGCTCTTTTTTGTTTGCGTGACAGATAAAAACCTATACGCTGATAATAGATCCATGCGCTATAACCAACTATTTCAAGCACGAATACGGTTGAATGCACCTTCACTTTTTTCGTTGGCCTCACATCCATAGTTCTTTTTTGTGAAACGATACCGTAGTTTAATAATAGTACCTGAATATCTTCCATTAATTTTTCTGATACTGAGGCACAAGATACTCCGCCTCTTTTGGATGCACACCCATCTCCATCAAAATATCCCCGCAAGAATGCGGATACGTGCGATTCAGGCATACCAAGCAACATCTCTGGGATATCTTTGTTATGAGCACCCTGTTTCAGACCAAACCACTTGAAAAATTCCACCATTTGCTTGCTGCAATAAATATAATGAAACTCGTCATATTTTTTGAATCCGAAATTAATCAACCTTTTGTGGAGCTTTTTATCATACTTCGTCGTTATTGTTATAGCACCGTCATCCCGCATTGACCCTTCCGCCAACCACAATCCCATGATATAACACAATTTCTTATCAGCAGTAATTTTGAGATCGGGCCTTCTATTGCATTGCGTCAATTTTGACGGTATATCATCCCCCCACTGCATCTGTCCGCGCTGAATAGGCATCCTGTCACCAACTACCCATTCCTCTGCTTTTCTCCACTCATTCCCCGTCCATGTTGGATGGTTTGGTGTGCTAGTCAGTTTATAGCCACTCCCCGTTGTAATCGTAACAACGTTGCGCTGTTTTGCCTTATAGAACTGCTCTGCATTATGTAAACCGCCAAGACCATATATATTCATATCCAGTGCAGTGAATCCTTCTTTTGCGTCAGGGCAGATACTCCCAATTCTTTTCATGCCGTTCTCGGTCAGAACAATGGTGCCAGGAGCAACGCAGTAATTGAAAATTGCCCACCCTCCATTTTCCAACAAAATCGGACTGATTACTGTTTCCCAAGCCATCGGGTTCTGCTGGCTATACTCAGAGAAAACAACTCCTATCGGGTTCTGGCCACGCATTGAATTGTAATTATCGCTACCCAAAAGTTGTAAAACGGATCCATTAATTGCCTTAATCTGCATATCGGCCTTGTTCGTACTCGCCCTCAGCTCTTCCGGGAAGTGGCCCATAAACGCAAACCCGTCTCCATCGATGCCGTCCCAGATCGTTCTCTTCACTTCCGTAAACGCCGGCATGATGTACCAGTAAGTCCCGACGCGCTTAAACATCTCCTTAATCATCACATTCAGACAAGTTTTATCTTTACCAGCCCTACGGTGGATAACGCTCACAATCCGGTCGTAGCCGTCAGCAATCGCATTGTAGAGCCCACATTGATACGGTCTCGGCGTGAACTTGTACGGCAGAATGATCTTTTGACGATTTTGGTCCAAATTATTTCCCCTAGTTCGGCGCCGGTCTCTCTGGATGCTTCACCGGCACATCAATCGGCCAGTTGTATCTTATTTCTTTTTGACGGGGCAGGGCGCACCATTCTGTTGCCGCTTACCCTTGCTATGTGTGCTTTTTTGATAGCTGTCCTTATGCGGGCCAGTCCCATCTCTTTTACCTTTTGTTGTTCTTCCCATCTCAAGCCTCCTCGAATGATACACGTTCGGCATGCTCTGCTTTCTTGCCGATGTTAAATTCGCTTACAGGTCTGTAGTACCCCATAACCCGTGTCCAGACCTCGCATGGTTGACGTTCCTCATCCTGAATCGTGATAGTCCTATTCCCCACAAGCTCTTGTACCATTTATTACTCCTTTTTGCCCGGTATTGTGGATACCTACTACAACGTAAGGAACCCGTTTTCCAACTTAATGAAGTGAAGTAATCCCTCAGTATTCAAATTACCAACGCACCATCTTTCAAGTTCCAAATAAATTTCCCATCCAGGCACAAAACACGGATATAGCTCATTCCATTTAAGCCCAACCATGTCATCCCCGTTGACCCCGATCATCACTTGCCACCTTGTTCATAAGCAAGTACATTTTGTCGCATATAATAACCACAATTGACGACAAGCTTGTTGCTATTTTGGTGGATAGAAATACCCACACTTGTTAATAAGTATTGATGTTTAAGTTCGGCAATAGCTGTATATCATCAAGTGAGAATTCGTTGCAACCCCCGTTTGCATCTTTCTCTTCATTCACGACTCACCACTCCACTCCACTATAAAAATAGCCACAATCATGTTTATAATCCACCACACACCTGAAAGGTGCCCCCCCCCGTCACTCCACTGCCTCTGGTCTTTTCGACATGCTTCCGTTAATTGAAACGCCTCAATCACAACTGGTTTCTTGCGGTACTTTGCCATCGTCTTTGCCCTCAAAAGGTGGTAATGCCCCCAGATTTGGTCTCTGGATATTATAGGGACTTATTGATATAAGCACCCCCGATCTCACACAAAAATTTTACCTGCCCCCCCCCTCTTTATCCATGCTATCTTGCCCTTATCCGCTTCCCCTGTGTCCACCTGTTTAGCGGGCTTGGCCCCGAAGCGGTCGTGAATGGTCACATCTACATTGCCGGTGAGCTTGGTGTCAACAGTGCTCTTGTCCTGCCACCCTGCCAGGTTCTTAAGCGCGAACTGGGCGAACGTGGGGTTATATGCGCCACTTAGGGCATTGGTGGTTATGTGACGAGCTACAAGATCACGAGCGCGTGCATAAGCTGCCCGGAAATCCGGATGAACCTCAGTCCATGACATAAGTGTGTCATTGCTTACACCGATGTGCTGCTCAAAGTCTACAAGGAACTTGGGCGGTGCCGGGACCGGTTTCTTCTCTTTGGTAATCTTGGTGCTGCCGCCTCGTTCTGTTTCCCTGGTGATCTCTTCCATGATGAAGGCTGGGAAGGTAAAGAAGTCTTCAATCATCTTGCAATACTTCGGGTCATACTTTGATGGTCGACCTACGGATTTTTTATCATCCTGAGCGGTAGTAGTGAGCTTATCAGAAGCGGAAGAAGATTTCATAACTAACAACACCTATTTCTGTAGTATAAGTAATATTACTATCGCGGGCACGCACGTGAGGGAGTGGCATTTCGGTGTGCGAGAATCGCGGCATTTTGGACGGATGAAGTGACGATAGATTGGTCATGAGCTTCGCGGGCTATTTTGCGAAGTGTGCAGGGACAGAGGTTCGTGGTGCGGATGCGGGTATCATTGGCCTTATCGGTTGGGGTTGGCCCAGGTTCGAGGTTGTAGACGCGACCAGTACCGTTGCACATCGGGCAGTTGCGGCGAGGTTTGGCTGGTGCGAGTTCTTCGTCGTGTACATTCTCATGTAGGCTGATGAGAAATTCTTGGGTGCCTATCATTGGATTGCACCTATTGGGATGATGTGACCTCTAAAACGTCGATTGCTCCGCGACATGGCGCGTTGTGTGGCCTGTAGGGTGCGGTTGACGGTGAGCAGGAGAGCGTTAATCTGGTAGGGCGTAAAAGCTGGATGTTCACGGATGATGCCTGTGGCGATTTGTGATGCGGTGAGTTTCCCATTACAACGTGACATAGTAAATCCCCTTTACACGCTCTCGCTCTGGGCTGGTAGTAATACCGTGCGGGTTTTCCCTGCCCTTACCCATATAATAAACACAAAATAGCGAATTATTTCGAGTTTGGGGACATTTATTTTTAGGTGGCTTTGTAAGGTGGTGTTAATGCAGCGGATGAAGATTTCCCTTGACACGGTGTTTATTGCATGTTATAATCTACGTTATATCGTAGTAGCGGGACCTAAACAATAACATGGAGGGTTATCATCATGTGGAACAAACCGACAGGGAAGCAACTTGCAAAGCTACCAGAATTCTATACCACAGAGGAAACACCCGCAGAAGAGAAGACAATCAAAATGCATTTTTTCATCGGTGGCTCTGACTGGTACGTTGCCGAGTATGACGGTGATGATACGTTCTTCGGCTTTGTCATTCTAAACAGTGATTATCAAATGGCAGAATGGGGATATTTCAGCCTGTTTGAGCTTGACCGGGCCAAAGACAGAACCGGAATCGAGATCGACATAGACTTATATTGGCAGCTGGTGAAGTTCTCGGAGATCGTCACAATCAAAAAACACATCCTTCAAACAGTATAGCAAGGTCGAAAGGGGGAC
>Ga0307928_10004463_pt1 | contig 10615 bp, 11 predicted proteins | sample AceLakmetagen232_FD_201815 | JGI IMG/M metagenome (GOLD analysis project Ga0307928, IMG submission 201815) | Saline water microbial communities from Ace Lake, Antarctica - #232 | ecosystem: Environmental > Aquatic > Non-marine Saline and Alkaline > Saline | place: Antarctica: Ace Lake...
CTCCATGAAAATACTTCACACCGTCTAATACAAAAGTATCAGCAATGGGTCAATCTTCTTCTGGAATATCATACAGTTGGTGGAAAGTTTTAAGGAATGAGTTATCAAGCCCAATCTCTTTTAATACTCTTGCTGGTATGCTGCCATGATTACCCTGAATCAAATACATCTGTGGGAAGGCTTCATGCCACTTTTTAAGCTCTTTCTTTGTTGCCTCCATCTCTTCAACGATTGACATTGCATCAGGCTCTGAAACGAATCTACTGGCCATGTGGTAATCTACGCAATCGCCAATATTTACAACACGTTCTACATGATACTTCTCAGCCACGTCTTGGCAGAATGCTAAATACCCTGGATGATTGAATGGTGCATGTAGATCCCCTATCACCAGGGTCGGTTTAAATTCCGGTTCAATCTTAACGCTATTCATCTGCCCCACGGTCTTTGTAACTAAACCCCTTGAACAGCTTACAATGTCTGCTATTTCCTGGTGGGTATGAGTGTAAGTTGTTGTGCTTTCTAAAATGTTTAATATGTGCTGTTTCTTGTTCATCTGTTAAGTCCTTCATAAGTTCTTCTAATTCTATTGTAAGACGTCGTCTCATTTGTTCTATCCTTATCCTGTATGCCAGTGCTACTCTTGGCCGTTATATTTTTATTTTATTAATCTGCTGAAGTTTATTAGTTTTGTTGGGAGATCCTTGATATCTGGACCATAGAATTCTCTTACCCCATCATCGATCTCCTGCTGTAGTTGGATCAGTTCGAGTCTTTGATCCTCTACCTCCTGCTGCATGGAGAGTACTGCTTCTGAAACGTTTCGTTCTTTAACCATCCAACCCCGCTATAAGTTATCTTCGATTCTTAATAAGCTTGATTTTATAAGCTGCTGCCGCATCCTTTAGTTTCTTTAATTCAGTGTGATTGGTTCTTCTATTATTCAATAGTAGGCTGGTATATGTAATAACCTTGTCGTAAACCCATATGCAATACTGGACAGGGTCAATACTCGAGTGCCACGTCTTGCGATACTCTTCCCGAAATAACTTGAATAGCCTATGATCCATACCGACTAACATCTGTTCTTCTATGCCCACTCTAAGCTCCTTGAGTTCAGACATATTTACCCTATGTCCCTCATATCCGAGGAGTCTTGATTTTAGCTTCACTTTATTAACCTCGCATCTGCTGGGGTCTTCCCCGGTGTAAATTCTGAGTATTTAAACTTGATAGTGATGCCACGTTCAATGCTTTTGTCAGGTGTTGATAGTTGAATGGTGAATAAAGGCCACTTGTCATTCCCGAGCATCAGATAGGTCCCTGCAATGTTATTCTTTACAACAGCAGTACCCTTCTTCCAATACTTCTTGGTGTAATAATTGTTAGAGGTATCCTTTATAAGTGATGCTGTTTTAATACCCTTACAAGCCCGTTCAAGCTCTTCGTGAGTACTACATCCAACCCACTCTATATCGGCTTCTTTCATCACCTTATGGCCATCTAACCAGGCTATTTCCCAATCTGTTAGACCAGAGAATTCACGGTCCAAGTTATCTGTGTTGAACTTTACCTTTCTACCATTCTCACCGAAGTAAATCAGGTTATCTTTCTTGATTCCAACCTGGATTCGATCTCCTTTAGGTAAGGGACCAATGTGAACAGGGAAGGTGGGCTGATCTAAGCTACTATCATAATTCAATAGTCTTGGCATATCTGGCCTTGCGTTCTTTGCTTGCCATTCTCCCAGGTTGAATTCCCTGGTGTTGTTGTAGTACTGGATATGCTGTTTCTGTGTCAGCATCACCATATGGATCGGGTTCGCACAGGATCTATTATGGCAAACATGGTGGATCTGCATATCACTCGGAACCTCTTCAAGATCATGTCTGAGCATGAAGGCCAGACGATGTACAAGTAGGGTCTTTCCCTTGTATTTGATGCTGTGATACCCATCCTTATTCTTACCGTGTGATACACACTGCCAACAGCCATCAGCAGTCACCTCAACTTCAATTGCTGAAGCCTTTTTAAATGGAAACATCCTATAAACCCCCTATCATTATTTACACATCCTTACCAAGTCTTTAACCAATGCCAGACATCTTCTATTTCCATCTGTTCTAAGTCTAACCAGGGGCTCTGTGTTCCAGTTTGTAAGCACTCTATAGATAGCACCTTTATAGAACACATACTCAGCACTAAATCTATAAGGCTTCACTGCTCCGAGGTCCAGCGCGCTTTTATTCACATAGGTCTTAATACCCTTAAGTGTCACGTATAAGAATTCCCGTTTAGAAAGGATCTCCTGTGTGTCTGTAATAAAGTACCGGGGGTGAATCCCTTCAATATATTTGTTGATCTGTTTTAATTTCATGTTAATCTATTCCTTTAATTTAACCTGTGGGACATTTAAATAGGCCAAAAAAGCTGTTATAGATGGTAGAGGTGCTTTCACATACCCTACCATCTATAAGTGCATTTAAGGCCTACTAATCATCGTCATTATTATCTTTGTTATCTTCTTCTACTGGAAGTATATTAAGACTATCTTCCGGTGGGGTGAAGGTGATTGATAGACCGAGGAAACCCTCATTACCTCCCACATTGAAATCCATGCTGGACTTATCACCATACTTAGCATCATTAATAGCCGCACGTTTGTTTAGCTGATTAATCCTCATCTTATCCCGAGTGGTGGTAGATGTGTTGATCATGATCTTTCCTGTACCAGGATCAACCATTAGATCTCTACTATCATCATCAGCAATGTCCTGAGCTTTTTCTACCATGAGGAGTGCTGAATCAATCCTTGCCTGAGCCACATCTGCTTCCATAGCCTCATCAATATGACACCACTTGAACATTGTTACTGTACTTACTCCAAGGTCTTTACCGATCCTGGCCAATGACCACCCCTTCAGAATTCTATTTAGTATTTTATCTCTGTCCCTTTTACCAAGGACCTTAACTGGTCTTCCCATTTCTATTTCCCTTAAGTTATGTTAAAGGCGGGGACCAAGCTTAATTGATCTCCCACCTATTGGTTATTTAACTACTTTACCATCTTTAATATTTGGTCCGTTGGCATATCCTCGTGCAGTAGTACTACTCTTGGATTTTTTAACGGCTGAGAATGGATTAGACTGTGTAAATGCAGATTCATTATTCTTACCTTCCATTCTAACCTGCGCTCCTGAGGCTTGAACATCTGTAGAGCCTGAGCCTGCTTTTGCCTTCTCCTTTTCACGTTGCCTTATTTTAAGTTTGAGTTCTGGATATGACCTAAGGATTGAATCGGCTGCCTTCTGCCTCGATGCTCTAAGAACGTCTCCTACATAGAGCTGGAATCTTGAATCTGTTCCAAGAAACTCATCATCCTTGAAGGTACTATACGTGTCATCGAGAATACTCTTAGCCTCTTTACCTGCTAATTCTTCAAACTCACTCTGCTGTACATTTGATAATTTAATTCCTTGAATCTGTTTCGGTACTGTTGTTAAAACCATCCCTGATTCAGCAATCATCTTGTTAACTGGATCATTATTGCTGACCGAGGCCTCAATAGGAGATATAAAATTAGGTAGTCCCAAGGTTTCTTTAAACATTCTCGGATTTCCCCATACATCTCTTTTAGGTGGCATATCTTCACCCATACCAACAGAGATTTTAAGTCGATTCATATAAGCGCCTAATTCATTATAAACAGTATCAGGATCACCTTTACGTCTAACAGGATCAATGTAATTACCTAAAGACCTTCTGGCGCCACTCAACGGAACTGCTGTGTCCGCAAAATCCCGAACATACGCTGCCCATTCTTTTGCGTTACCTGATGTAATTATTTTCATTAGGCGAACACCTCCCTGAACAAACGTCTTCTCCGTAAACTGCCTAGCCGTTCCAGCAAGTGCCGCACCAATAGCTTCACCCATTGTATCCCCGGATTCATCCAAGTCATGTAGTGCGTTATCAATCTGCGCCAAATCGGCAGCATAGCCCATCAAACTTGCGATAGGCTCAAACCTCGCATATGAATAGTATGTATCACCAAGCTTCACGCTATAGGGTCTCCAACCAGTCAACTCTAAGGCCTTTCTTTCTTTATAATTTGCAGGTCCACTCCCTGTTATATTACCAGCTTTAGTACCAACAAATACAGTACCCATAATACCAGCACCCATAGTCAATCTTCCCATTACCTCTGCTGCTGCCTCCCCGCCTCCCATTAATGCGGCGCGCTCAGACTTAAACATAAGGTTGGCAATAGGTACATGTTCGAGCCCATAGGACAGAATGTTAGCTGGTGTTTTAACGAAAGGCATAACCCAACGCCCACCAGGTAACTGCTGTAACTTCATAAAGGCTTTTCCCCCTCTACCAACATCATTTGTGAAGGTCTGTTTACGAGCTTGGGCAACACCCCCTTCTACATACTTCGCAGGTGGGTTCGATACAAACTCTTTAATAAATGCTGTATATTCATCACCTTTCAAGCCGTTCTGCATGGCTATATCTGTGGCTGATTTCTGCAAATAAACCCTGTTGTTAATTCCTTTAAAGAATGTATCACTTTTCTGCAAAGCCCATCCAGGAGCTTCAATTACCCCCTTATCAATAGCCTTTCCTAAACCTTGAGCCATCCGTCCAGCAAGTGTTTTAGCAGGTTCCCCATATTGTACAGCACCTCTACCAAGTGCCTCTAACTTAGATCCTCCACTAGTTAATGCCGCGTCTTTTGTAATACCTGTCATTAATTTCCAACCGTCAGATATTCCCTGAAAGGATGCAGCCATGTTCGCATTAGCCGTAGCCAAATGAGCGTTCTTCGGGTCAAACAATAATTTCCAACCTTGTGTTGCATACTCTTTAGGGATGCCCATCAGGATGGTACTTGAGTTTGACACAAAGTTGGCAGCGTGAGTCGCAGGGCTTGAAAGCAAACCGTTGATCCACACCTTATAAGCATAATCAATCTTACTTAATTTTGCGACCTGTGTAATAACTTTAGAAACTTGATCAGGATTCTTACGAGCAATATCGTCAATAAGTATTGCCTTAGTTCTAAGATCTCGACCTTTACCACTCATAACCTCAGATATTTGTTCACTCCGCTTCATTGCTGCTTTATCAGAAATAATCTTAGCTTCTGTATCTACTTTAGCAAGCGTTGCTTCATCTACAATAATATTGTCAGCGTCCTTGATAATATTACCTTCTGCATCAACAACTTTGAAGCCTTTACCAATCTTTCCCTCAGCAAAGTTATCAACAACGCCTTTCTTAGTCTTCTTAAGAATGGCTTTTGACATGTCATCAACAGTCTCACCAGTCTTAGAATTAATAATCCTTGCTCCTGTAACTACTTCTCCCTTAGTGTTTGTTACAAGCCGTGGGGTAATATCATCAGATAAATTTACTGGTCTTCCAACATCAATTTTCCAAGCTTCCAACCCTTGTCCATTAGCTTCCCGCCCTCTTAGAATTACTTCTTCGAGATCAGACTTAATAGCCATTGATCTTGCAAACTCATAAGCAGATTCTTTAGTATTCGCCTTCAGATGTGAGCGACTTAAAGCTGTAACTGAGTTGTCACAAGCAATAAGAATCTTTTTAGATGTTGCTGCTTCTACGTTTGTCATTGGTTTTGTTACGTCTCTACCAAGATAGGTATTGAGATCAGCCATCTGCGCTTTAGAAGCCGCTTTAACCTGCTCATGTGTTGTTCCTTTAACAGAAACCTTCATACGAGCTTTCTCACCCATATCCTCAACTAACTTCTTCAATCCCTCATTACTATCAAGTTTGGCTGTGTTCAAATAAATCGCGCCATCCTTGTTAGTCATTATTAGCTCATTGAAATCAGCTACCACAGGTGCCGCTTTAACCTCTGCAACAGGTTTAACCGATTCAACAACCTTCTCACCCTTTCCAGTTTTAATACCCGCTTTCTGAGATAGGTCCCCAACTGCATCTACTTCAGACGCTGTCATGCCCTTCTTCATAAGATCTTTCTTGATCCTACCACGCTCAACGTTTACGACCTCTTTAAGTGTAACAGGTGCTGGTGTTTCAATAGTATCAACAATACCAGCCTTCACAGCCACGCTATCTCTTACATCAACAACCTTACTCTTTCCAGTAGGTTCTATGATTTCAATAGGTTCATTAATTTCACCTTTAACGACGCCATCTTTAGAGACGTTATCGTTTGCTAAAGGTTTTGATTCATCTACAGCCTTAGCCACAGCCGGATCACCTTCAATAGCTTTGGTGACATCTTCCACCTCATCTACAGATTTGATAAGACCTTCGTCCATCTCCGTAATTGCATTTGACAGATGGGTTTCACCACTTGAAACTTCCATAGGGTGAACCATGTCTACTACCGCTTTTTCTTTAATCACAGCATTGGTTGCTTGATCAGCCAGTAGTTCTTCTGCTGTTTTAGATGTTGCATAATTGTCTGTAAGTTTTGCCATTCCGGCTTTCTTAGCTTTCTTCAAAACTCCTAAAGTACTTTTTGCTAATGCACCTACACCAGCTAAGCCAATGTTGGCAACAGCGCCAATTCCTAAACCTTCAATAGTTGCTTTGAGTTTCATCTCATGCCAAGACTCATTACCAGAATTGTTGTCAGCCAAGTAATCTGAAACAACAGGCTCAAGTATTGGGATTTCATTTAGCAGAACGGAGATTCTGACGTTGTCTTTATCCGTATACATAAAATCTGCAAATGCCCCAGCGCCTGCACCTTCTATAGCTTTCTCGCTGAGAAACATAGACACCGAACCTGCTTTACCTGATGATGAAATCTTCTGTGTAGTATTACCAACGGCTTTAGCTACTTTAGCACCAGCCGATGTTGCTTTTGCTGCACCTGCTGCACCTTTAATAAGCCTTCCACCCAGATACATTTCAATACCGAAGGCTGTTAGTGATCTCACTGCGCGGCCTGCGGGTGTCTTCTGCGCATCTGCTGTTAAAGCGCCTTCAATATTATCAAAAGCTTTATTGATATCTTCAGTAGTTCTTCCGCCAACCCTCTGCTCTGCAATATCTTTTGTTTCTTCCGGCCCTAAGTATTTCAGGGATAAGTTACCTTCTTCGTCGATGATCTGCAAAGCACAGTCAGGAAGACCTGCTTTATCCATGATGTACCGCATACCGTCACGAGCGGAGTCTATTGTATCTAAAATAATGCTTGCTGCTTTAACACCACCCATGTGCTGGATAATATCCACACCGCTTGCTAACACGTCACCAGGTGCGTGTATTAAGCCAGAAGTTAAGTCATTACCTGCCTGTCTACCTTCCTCAAGCTCAGCATTCTTTTTCGTTGCAGGCTGGTTGTTAAGGCCCTCAATGAAAGCGTCTGCCTCAGGTCCTTCAGGAAGTTTAAAGTTAAGCTTGTCCTGTAGCACGGCGGCTGCATCACGAACAGCAGTTTGATCTCCACCATTCAAAGCCATTGTCGATTTATTAGTCATCTCGGAAGGTTTATTAGCTGCCGGAGCTTCTTCAGACGGGATATCAAGAGGATCAACCTGATTTAAAGGTTCACCTGTTCTCGGATCATAAGCCCCCTCATTCATAGTTGAAGGTGTTGTTTCAGGCGTGGCTACATTATTCTGCTCTACAACATTAATATCAGGTGTAACCCCATCAACGCCTTTTGCTGCCTCTGCTCTTTGGTTCATATCTACCTTGTATAGTTTTGTCATGTGTACCTTTTAAATTTATTGAGTTTAATTACTCTGTATCTGCGTGTGTTATATCATACCACAACGAAGACCACCAACCCCTCTCTTCATCCTCCTCAATATTTACGAGAGTAGGCATTTGGTTATTCTCTATATTAGGATCTGGGTTGTATTTTCGTTTGTAATATGCAAGTTTATCTTTGGATGTATCATACATTTCCTGTGTGATAGACCCTCTATTCTTTTTATCTTCAATACTGCGTAGAGTTGCTTCATAATTTAACTGACCGTTACTGCCTATGATCATGTATTTAGAAAAGACATCAAAGAAATCTGACTCATCATTCGCTTCGAAGTCAGCGGTCATTCTTATCCCACTTTGCAATAGAATCTCATCTGCTATTTCTGGCGATGTTCCTGCTTCCACCGAATTATCTCTGATCTGTTTCTGGATAATTGCAGCCTCTTTCCTTTTCTTAATATTCCTATCTTTCCCATATGGGTTTGCTTTTGCAAAGACCACACTATCATAAGCATCAAAGGAAGCTTTTCTTACACGCGCCTCATTTGTATTCTGGTCTTTTGTTGCCAGATTCATATTAGTTCTATAGTCTTTCTGTGAAAAGTCCTTAGCATTCTGAGCCATATAGTTTACAGCCTCAGCAGGTCTACCATCGTTGATCAGGTATTGAACCCTTCCAAGCATTGTCGGATCAGTATACTCAGCAGGCTCTTCACCATACATTTTCATAAGCTTATCTTTTTGCGATTCACTTATGTCCATCTTGTTTATCTGATCGGGTGTATACGCAACAGTATTTGTATGCATCTCAGCAGCCAATGTACTATAAAGCAAGGATTGCTCTTTCTTAATATTAGCTTCAACTTCCTTGTTTAGATTTGTATAAGCTGTATTACGCGCTTTAATACGCGCTTTAAGAGGTTTAACTACTTTTGTTTCATAAGCAGCAGCACCTATCTCATTACGTGCATTGAACTCAACAGACTGCCCGCCTATATCAAAAGTCTTAGAGTAAGTACCTGTAAGAATTTTACCTATAATCTCAGGAGATGTACTCGGGTCGGTTGCTAATGTGTTAATACCAGCAGTGAAGAAGTTATTCATTACCTCTTGCTTACGTTTCATTTTATCTGCTGTATTGAAATACCTTCTACCAGTACCGGGATCAATACCATTTGTGAGTAGATCTACCTGCTTTACGGATTCATTCAATTGATTCAAACCATTTGCAGCCTCCTCAGGATCATCTGAATACATAGCAGCACCAGCCGCCTCTGCTTTAAGTCTTTCAATATCTAATGAGTCATCGAGAATTTCTATATGCTCAGCGCGTACATTATTATAATGAGCATTAGCAATTGGTTTAAGGTAGGTTTCCTGCTGTAACGCCATCTCAGTTTCAGTAGCAGCAGCTAAACCTTCAGTCATTGGGTTACTTTTCAAACTACCAACAATCTTTTCGCGGATCTTTTTAGACTCTGCTAAGAAAAGCTCAGGCTGATCAGCATATATTCTGGATAACTCAGCCATTTGCATTGTTGTTTCTTTCTTAGTTTTTAGTTCTAAAGAAGACATAGCAGATTTGTTATAAGCATCGTTACTATGCGTACCTAAGGTTTTCCACTCAATCTCCTTATCCGTAAGACCATCCTTTGTTCCAGCAGCCTTGGCCTCAGCGACCTTAGCTTCCCGCCATTCAGTTAAAGAGGTGTCCACCTGTTTGTTTAGTTTAGCAGAGACTGTATTCAGCAGCTCAGCTTTAGATAGATCAGCCTCAATAGGTGTTGATTTTAATCTACTTCTCGTGAAGTCTCCAATTGTTAAAGCCATGTTATTTATTAACTCCTATTATTGATATTTTCTTCAAATCTATTATTGGTTTAGTATCTGTTAATACTGGGCCACCTTTATATTTAAGCGTTAAAATCCCCAGTTTAGTTGCGGCCTTACATATTTCCGCCAATCCACGATCAGCAACTTTTATATTAATTATATTCAATTCCTGCATTCTATTATATCCTTTATACTGCATCATTCATTCCCCTCAATGTTCACAACGAAGGCATCATATGCTTCATATGCTTCATCTACTGTGTCATAGTATCCTACGGGCTGGTTGGTCCCAGCATCGCTCTTAAACCAAACATAAAACGTCCCACTATTCTGGTGGCGTGCGATTGATTTGTGCCTAATTTTAACCTCCTGGTTGATGGTGTTTCTCATGTTGAGGTCATTATACTTTGACCGTAAGGTCCGTAATTCATTAGGTTCGCTGTAACTCATCTCTCTCTCATTCATTTTATTAGATCTCCACTTTATTTATATTATCGATTGTTCCTTGTAACAAGGCTTGGGCAATTCCATCATCAATACCACAACACTCCATATGAGCGATGACATAGTCTAACTTTAGCTTAACATTTTCCAACTGTTCAACTGCTTTTTCAATTTTATCTTTCATGATATATCCTTATAATTTGGTGGTTATGTTATTATGTTTAATGTCTTGTTCCAACTGTTCGATTCCGAGTTCCAGCGCCTCAATGATATCTGAGTCCAGCAACAGGACCAGATTTTTAGCTATAGCCGATCTGATAGCTCTGATTTTAGATTGTTGCCAGAATCGGTGGGCGAGCTTGACCATCTCACCTGTGTCTTCTCTGGGATGGTTGGTGCCGAAGGTAGCAGCGATGCGTTGACCGTTTACCAAACAACGGGATTGTAAATAGCCTCGGCCTTTGTTGATAGAGACACCCAATGGCAAATCACCACGGGTGTTGCCTCCATCGGTTAACAACAAGTTGATAGCATGGGGAACGAATCGGCAAGTTTCAGAGCTGTATCGTTTGTTTCCAGCTATCATTAGGTCCTTGTCGAGAGCTCGACTTAA
>Ga0307928_10004464_pt1 | contig 10612 bp, 10 predicted proteins | sample AceLakmetagen232_FD_201815 | JGI IMG/M metagenome (GOLD analysis project Ga0307928, IMG submission 201815) | Saline water microbial communities from Ace Lake, Antarctica - #232 | ecosystem: Environmental > Aquatic > Non-marine Saline and Alkaline > Saline | place: Antarctica: Ace Lake...
CGCGGACGGATACTGGACGCCAATGGGCGCGAATGGGACGTGGACAGATGTTGACTAAAACAAAACTGATAATTGCGTGTCTACTGTGTTCTGGGGTTATCGCTTCAGGGCTTGGCGTTGGAGTTATGGGCACGGGTGGCGGGATTACTAGGGTTGCCCCAACTGAACCAGCCTCGTGGAATCTGACCGCCGTCACCACTGGGGACTCTCAGGCGTTCGTGGTTAATATTAACAGTGGCACAAACGTTGATATAGACGTTGACTGGGGAGACACTGGGACTAATAACTACACGACTACAGGGGTAAAATCGCATACTTATACGACGGCGGGTACTTACACGATCAAAATTAGCGGTAGTTTTGACAGCAATACTGGTAATATCCGAATAGGGAATGATGTTGCTACTAGAGGAAGGTTATCTGCTACATCTATAATAGGAGGAGTTACAGGGTTATTAAACTTTGAACGCACCTTCTATGACTGTACAGATTTAACCTCTATTCCTACCGACTTGTTTAGATATAACACGGCAGTATCTACAAATGGGTTTTCGTACACCTTCTATAGCTGTACAGGTTTAACCTCCCTACCGACTGACTTGTTTAGATATAACACGGCAGTATCTGCACAGGGGTTTTACTCCACCTTCTGTGGCTGTACAGGTTTAACCTCTATTCCCACCGACTTGTTTAGATATAACACGGCAGTATCTGCATCTGGGTTTTCGTACACCTTCTATGGCTGTACAAAGCTCCAGTTAAACTCAACAATATTTTGTGCCAGTGGGGACGAAGATACAAGATTCTTGAATCAATCACCAGATTTTACGTCTTGTTTTGATATTGCCATCTTCAGCGGGACCAAAGGCACGGCCCCTGCGTTATGGGATTATGATTTCGGTACAGGCACGCCAGTTACAACTGATTGTTTTGACGGACACAGCACAACGAGCGTAGATAACTGGGCAGACGTACCGTCCGCATGGGGCGGCGATTAATATGAGAAACTTTCACTAATGGCACTGACAGATAGAGACATCGACAAGTTGAGCACTGCGTTAGCGGGTAAACTCCATGCACAGTGCCCTCTCGGATTGATGACGGAAGACATCGCCGCGATCCGTTACGTCGTGGATCTACTTCAGGATTTGAGTCAACCTTCGAGGGTTGCATCAAACTTCAGCAAAATTCATGGATATTTTTTGCTACCGGCGAGGAAGACACTCGGTTTTTGAATCGTGTTTCTAGTTTCGCTAGTTGCTTTAGGCTAGGTAGCACATTTACTGGTACAAAAGGAACGGCGCCAGCATTATGGGATTGCGATTATGGCACTGAAGATCCTCCAGACAAGACACAGATTTTCAGGGATCATGATACTGATTCTTTAGATAACTATGCTGCTATTGAAGCAGCCGGTTGGGATTAAGGGTTCATGCTGGCAATCAAACAAAGGCAGACCGTAGCCGAAGGCAGCTCCCGAGATAGTGGAAGAGGTTACACCAAAGGTGTAGTGTAATAAACCAAGAGATTAACGGCACAATACAAAAAAGGGCAAACACATCATGAACTGGCAAGAAGCACAAGAATGGGAACGAAACTGGCACGGCGACTGCGCCAACAGTTTCTATGAAGAGTCAAAGCAACTTGGTTACGCCAAGCGCATGGGGTTGACTATGACGCGCGACGACAAGACCCCGTATAACCTCGACCTGAAGGGCGCATCCGTGCTGGACATCGGCGGCGGTCCTGTTTCTCTCCTGCTTAAATCTGTAAACGGTGGCAATCTCGTAGTCGCCGACCCGTGCAATTATCCTGAATGGGTGAAGTCTCGGTACGAAGATCACGGCATTCAATGCGAACGCACCCGAGGCGAAGACCTGGACACCGGAGGTTTCGACGAAGCCTGGATCTACAACTGCCTGCAGCACACCGAAGACTTCCATGCGGTCCTCGCCAACGCTCGCAGAGCTGCGAAGATCATTCGGATTTTTGAATGGATTGACTTTCCGATTAGTGCCGGCCACAATCACATACTGCGCGCTGCGGAGCTGGACGACCTCCTCGGTGGACAGGGCAAGACAGAAATGCTCGACGGAACTGGCGGTCTTAGCGGCAAAGCCTACTTCGGCATATTCAAGGGGGACAGCTAATGCCTACCTCTCACCCAATGCTTATCACGCCTGTCGCGACACAGATCCTTCAGCTCCAACCCAAAAGTGTTTTGGACATAGGAGTTGGATTCGGGAAATGGGGGTCGCTCTCACGAGAGTACACCGACGTCTGGAACCAGAGAGAAGTGAAGGACTACGAAACAAGGATCGACGGGATTGAGATATTCCCAAATTACCGGAACCCCAACTGGATCAACTACGACGAGATCCACATGGGCGACGCGCAGCAGATCCTGCCGACATTGGAATCATACGATCTAATCCTATTCCTTGCCGTTCTGGAGCATATCGAGAAGGCCGAGGCCCTCGAGTTCCTGGACGTATGCAGGAGCAAGTGCAAGACACTGATATTCAGTTATACGAATACGGCCCAGGGGGCAGCGTTTGGGAATGCCAACGAAACGCATCTGTCCACATGGGCGCCAGAGGACTTCAGTTTCCCGATAGAGCTACTGGCTCAGAGGAAACAATCTTTCGTATATAAGACTGGGGGTGTTTCGTGAACAACGCCAAATTGAAAATAGCAATCTGGACACGCACCGACTGGGCTTTTGGTCGCGTGCATAATGCAGTCAAGAAGAGTTCCGCGCATGACGTGGACGTTCTGGACTGGCGCGGGAATCATGACGTAGAGGTGCTTCGCCAATACGACATTATCAACATTCCTGTAATCCAAGCTCACCACAGCTTCTGCAAAAAATACCCTGAGTTGGCCTACAAGACCTGCTACTCGGTACGAGGAAAAGCGGAACTCTACAATTACGACCCAGCCACCTCTCAGCGTCACAAGATTACGCGGGAAGAGGTCGACACTGGCGTGCTGCCGAAAAGCGTTGTCGAATATGTCAATGGCACAGGGATGGCCTCCTGCATCTCACATGAGCTAATCGACCTGTTCGTGGACCAGACAAAGGCAAGCATCTACGCGGTCCCGTGTGGGTTTGATCCAGACGAGTTCGATCAACCGATAGAACCACACCATACCTTTACCGTTTTGTGCCCCTGGCCCAAGAGCTTCCCGTATGACTCTGGCCACGAATACAACGTCAAAAGGTGGGATCTGCTCCCAGAGATCGAGAAGAGACTCGTCGACGCCATCATCCTTCGCCCTGAGACAAAGCTCAACATGGACGAGATGGCAGGATTCTACGAACAGGGAGACGCGATCCTCTGCCTTTCACATTCAGAAGGGAACCCGCTTTCCTTAATCGAGGGAGGCGGCTGCGGACTGCTTCCTATCTCCACTTCAGTAGGGATCGCTCCAGAGATCATCCAGGACGGGGTAAGCGGTGTAATCATACACGCCAAAGCTGATCGCGACATCATCGAAGAGTGCGCCGTGAAGATCAACGCTCTTGCCAGGAACAGAGCAAAGGCTCTTTCCATGAGGACAATCTTCAAGGACTACATGATGAGGAACCGGACATGGGACAAGGTTGTCCCCAGGTGGGACGACTTCTATGAAGCCGTTTTCTCAAGAATAGATAAGGTCGCACACCCACGGAGCGTTCAGCGCAGATCCCCCAAGAGGCGGTTCCACCTTCTCGGCCTGGTGCATCTACCATGTTCCAAGAAGTACATAGGCTGCGCGTTCACCCAGAAAAACCACAAGCTGGCGCGAATGCTGATGTCTCTTGGCCACGAAGTCATCTACTACGGCGCCGAAGGTTCCAACGTCCCCTGCACCGAGTTCGTCCAAACGCACACGCTGTCGGACATTCGCAACGAGTGGGGATCTGGAGACAACCGCTTTGAGATTGGCTACGACTATCTATCCGTAGGATTCCGTCACGACTTCAACAAGGAGCGGACGCATACTACCAAGAAGTACGACGTGGCCTGCATCGAGCATATCAACCGGATCAAGAAGCCAGACGACTTCCTGCTCGTCACCCAGGGGCGTTACCAGAAACCCGTCGCGGACGCCGTAGGGCTGTTCCTGACGTGTGAACCAGGCATCGGCTACCGCGGCTCCTATGCGAAGTTCAGAGCGTTTGAAAGCGCATTCATTCAGAACTTCACCTATGGCAGCTCTCACCCGTTCAAGTCGATTAACGGGAACCACTACGACAGAGTGATCCCGAACTACTTTGATCCAAGAGACGTGACGTTCAGCGAGTTTAAGCAGGAGTATTTCCTATACGTCGGTCGCGTGATCAAGCGCAAAGGAGTTCAGATCGCCGCAAAGATAGCTGCGGCACTGAACACCAAGCTGATCATCGCAGGCCAGGATGGCTCAGTGGACGACCAGGGATGCCTTGTAAACGACTTTAAGCTGGCTCCTGGGACATGGGAGTACATTGGCTTCGCAGACGTTGAGAAGCGCAAAAAGCTGATGGCCCACGCCCGCGCTACTATCGTGGCCACTCAATACCTTGAGCCGTTCGCCGGTACACACGTTGAGTCGATGCTCTCCGGTACGCCGATCATCACGACGAACTTCGGCGTCTTTGGTGGCGACACGTTCACTCATGGAATACACGGGTTCAAATGCGACACGCTGGACGACTTCGTTCGCGCCGGCAGAAAGGTTCGCGACCTGAACCCATACATTATCCGCAAGCACGCGGAGCAGTTTCTCATGGAAAACGTGAAGTGGCAATATGAGAAATGGTTCGACGATCTGTACGACGTTTACATGTCAGCCATCGTCAAGGGACGCCCTGGCTGGAATCTGATTCGAGAAGAAGCGCCAGCATGGCGTGACCACACCTAAAGACAGGAATAGGAATCATGGCTGAAGGCAACGTAATTCCAGTAGCAGTAGCGCAACTTCCAGCAGATCACACGCGGGAGGTTGCCCCCTGCGGACAGGTTAGGGCCGTCACTTGGTCGCTGGTCGCCCTCGTTACCGTCTTCGGGTTAGGCTGTACCCTTTTCGGCATTAGCATGTACAGTGCGGCCAACGAGAGGCAGACGTTAAAAGTAAACGTCAACAAGTTGAGCGAGAAGGTGCAGAATTGCGAAAAAGCTACAGTCAGGAGCGACGAACGGTTTACGGCTATTTCTAAAGGGATAACACGCATAGAAACGAAGATCGACCAAATGGACACAAAGTACGAGAGGAAGAAGCAAAGATGAGGACAAAAGTAGGATGCTGGATGTTGATCGTGTTGGTAGGAATCCTTATGATGGGGGTCGGCTGTCGAAGCGATAGAGCTGCGCGTAAGCTAGATCCTCCTGGCATGGCGCGACCGTCGCCAGCGATCGAGCAGTCAGCAGAAACTCTCGGGCACAGCAGTAATGTGATTTTTGCTGCTGCCGCAAAAATAGGGGCAATAGCCAAAGGGATCCTCACTAAGACGAGCGAGCCTGATACGCGAGCCAGCTCGGCCGCTATCGGTACTGAGGTCTCTGTCATAGAAGGGCAGGCTCCGGTGACGGCTAACGCTGTTGCCGGTTTGAAGTCGGCAGTGCCAGACATAAAAGAGATAGAAACCCTTGCCGCAAATAGTCAGCAGGTGATTGCAAAGTTGCGATCTAAAAATAACGTTCTTCTAACTAAGTCATTATCAGTTTTAATTCTGACAGGAACGGTGCTTGTAGCGATATCCATATTCCTATTCATTACAGGTAATCCGAAAGCTATGGCTGGGGGTATTGCCGGTGGCGCTCTGATTGTCACAGCGATGGCCGTCACAGTTCTAACCAAGCTCACAACACTGTTCGTTTGCATTGCCGGTGCTGGAGTAGTCGCCATTGTGGGTGCGCTTATCTATCATGGGTACGACTACTACAAACAGCAGAAGGGGCTACGGCAGGTTGTTCAATCCGTCGAACTTATCAAGGGGTCAGTGTCCCAAGTTGACAAAGACCTTCTGTTCGGAACAAAGTCCAGTGCTGGGTCTATCCAGACCTTGCAAGATCCAGATACCAAGGCATTGGTCAAAGAGATCAAAACCGACCTGAAGAAATAGGGAACTCGCGACATGAACGTTTCAACAATCACCAAACTTGCAGCAAAAATGATGGGAGACGCAGGCGGTAGCGTCTGGGCTCCTGCCGTAATGGTCGATTACGTCAAGCCAGCCGTGAACCGGCTCCTCGACGACCGGCCCGACCTGCTCTTGGCTACAACTGGGTTGATCGCCCAGGACACGATTGTTGAAGCGTTGACGTCGACGTCGGAGCTGCCCGACTCGATCACCGGAAGTCACTCCCTGGCACTGTCGCACATGGTCTGCCACCTATGTTACATTGAAGACGCCGACGAGACAGCAAACGAGAAACTGGCGGCTGGACACCTCGCACTATACGAGAAGGCGGTAAGCTGATGAGCTTCATGGGAACGCAAGAGTTTAGCGGGATCATGCCCAAGGTTGACGCCAGCGAGCTTCCGTTGTCCGCAGCGCAAGAGGCTTCGAACGTTGATCTGACCGGGGGAAACCTCAAGGCGATCAGCTTAGACTCGCCGTACTATTCGCTGAATGACGGCGCTGATGTGCTGGATCAGATACCCGCGGGAGAAGTCGTGTCGATCAACAAGGGGAACGCCCCATCACCGAATAAAACTCGCATGATCACCAACCTCCGTCTGGCCATCAAGGTTTATCGCTTTGTCAGCTATCTGGCCCCCGATACGCAGTTGTGGGTCTCGACGAAATACACCGAAACGGTTACGATTACCAACACGGAATATACTGAGTACGGCATGCGAATCGAGTGTTCTACCCCAGCTTTCAACGCGTTTGTTCAATTGCCGGGAATCCGGTACGAGGTGACGGGGAATCTCTTCCAGTTCGTTTTTACAGAGGGAAGCGGTGGTCCAGATTCTACGAAGACATTCCCCGCAAACGCCGCTCTTTCTCCTGATAACGCTAAGTTTCCGCAGTGCTACATGCCATACTCGGATGCTGCCGACGTGGTGTTCGGTCACTTCCAGACGGTTCGGTGCGATGATCCGTCAGCGCCTGAAGAGTTTTATGATCCTAGTATCGCAAACCCGCTTGGCGTGCCGCGTCCCATCCCAAGAAACGGTTTGCCCACCGCGGTCACGTTCTATGTGGACATGAACTATGACGTGTCCACACGGCGCTATACGTATTATGTCGCCTCAGGTTATGATTCCGAAGGTCGAGAAGGACCACCAAGCGACGTTACTGACGCCCAAGTTGTACGTCCGGGGGAATATCTCTATTTTCTTTACAATATTTCAGCGGCTAATCCTTATTCTGCCCGAGTTTATCGTTCAGTAGATAGTCGCGATGGCTTCGCGGCTATCGGAGATGCCCCCTCTGGTTCATTTACAAGGATTGATGATACGAACACAACCCCTCTCGGAGATGCGCTGCCGATGTACGGGAATCCAAAGACATTCAACAAAGGGAACCTGTTGCATCCCGCTGGCTTCGGGGTTGGCGCGATTCTCAAGGAACTTTATATGTCGGACGCCTACCGACTGCACGCGTGGCCAGAAGAATGGAAAGCCGTGTTCGACACCAACATCATGGCGATCCAGCTCATTGGAGCCAGTATTGTGGTATTCACTGAAGGACCAGGGGGAACCGACGGCAAGGTGCTAATGCTGACCGGCAGCGAACCGCAATACATGGGACGTTACGAGATCATATCCACCGCACCAATGCTGAACAAGCTGTCCATGTGCAAGATTGATCAGTCGTTGTTCTACGTTTCGAACGACGGACTTATGGCCGTGACGTCCAATGGCGCCGAGAACCTCACGAAGCCCCATTACTCGCGCGCAGAGTGGATGGCGCTGACGCCAGCAGGTTACGTCGCTGATGTCGCGGACGCCTCGATCTTCCTGACGCACGCCACTTCAGCCAACCTGCGCATAGACCTCAGCGAGAACCTTGCCCGCGTATCGACGTGGACCGCGCGAACGAACGTTGACGGCTCCTGGAAGAGCAGGAAATATTCATTCCCGACACCGGTTCGGTTTACCAGTGGCAGGATCATCAGCACCGGATACCCGGTCAACCTGATCATCCACGACGAGGATGCCGGGGTGGACTACCAGTTGGACATCACCGAGGCGAAGAGTACCAGGCTGCCACGGGCTACGCGTTCCCGCAACTGGTCCTTCACTGTCGAGGTTCCCAAGGACGAAACGATTGATCACGTCGCGATCGCTGGATCCACGGCAGAGCTGGCGCTCATCAACCGAGTAGGGGAGTAAATGCCACAGCCACACCAAGACAAGCCGAGAACCGTTTCTGGTGGACGTGGCGAGTTTTCTCCTGAGTTGCGCGAAGCGCTTACTCGCCAAGCTGGAGAAATTTCAGCACTCAAGCAAGATCAAGCACTGCTCGAGGGAAGCAATCGCATCCTGACGGACGACGTTAAGGCCGGGGTGAAAGCAGCTGACATCGAGAAGAAACAGCGCACTGACCTCGAGATAAAACACAACGCCACCGTCGCCAGCTTGCGGAAGCTCGACAATTCTCATAAAGGCACAGTGCAAAATCTCGATCGCGTACATGAGTACAAGGTCATAAGCGGAGCCCTTGAAGAGATTCCCGCAAATAGCGCCATGGAAATCGTCGGCAAGCACGCCACAGGAGAAATCTTCCTTGTAGAGAAGCCGTCGGCGGACTCACTATCCCCGGGGCTGGTATTGTTCACTGGTCCCGATGCGATTCCGATAGCCAGCCAAGGCACCGCCTATTCAGCGATCGACTACCCACAACTCGTGATCGTCGGCGCTGTTTCAGGCCCTGTCGTCACTGGGGACGTTATGGGAACCATGGCGGACGAGTGGTTCTTGGAGATCGGCAACGCGGGCTTTGTCGCACTCAACGACGACACAGGGATCGGCGAGGTCCGCGCGGACGCAAGCGGGGGAGCTAGTAGCGCGATGGTAGCGATAAAGATCACATCTCATCTCAGCTATAATTCATATCTTGCGAATGTCTACGGAGACGGGCCAGACGCGGCCCCTACCGAAACTTTCGTTCAAGTAAAATGCTTACAGATTGCCAGCACGGAAACAATTAGCAACGGCAACCGATTCTTGGCTACGTTCGCCGTGTGGTCCACTGGCACATATTTAACCTTTGAATCGCCCCGGGATCTTGAGTAATGAGCTACGCAGTTCCAACATCATGGACAGACGTTGACGCTGGCGGGAACGCCGTAAGTTGGATAACTCGCGCAGGAAAACTGTTTCGGCCTGGATATGAAATGTTGCGATTAGCCCTGACTGAACGAGGCGACGGATGTGGTCTCGATCTCCCGACAATACTATCATCCCCTCGTGGAAGCCACACTATTTACGATGGTTGGGTTTCTGCTTTTCAGTCAAGGATGGACGACATTATTGCGAGATATTGTAATCACCTCGATAACGGCGGTAGCTGGGATAATCATTCCGCTCCCCCGTTCTGGACAGAAGCCACAATCCTCGCGGCCGCTGGTGAATCTTCTAGAGAACCTCCTCGACTATGTGCTGCGTGGAGCCTGCAACAATACAAACTACTAAATTTGCTACGCTGGTCAATGTCTACAGTTCTACCCACAGTGCCTATCACAGGATCACCGACACCAAATGTAAAAGGGTACAGACATGCACCTACTTGGGCCAACGCACAAACCAACTGGCTCGCAACCCCGTGGGCATGGATACATCCTTTTTACGCTGCTAGACACCTAGCGATATTTGAGTCTCCTTTTGGATATCGGATTTCTCGAACTCGCATGACATACAGATTTTCTCAGTGGCTCTCTTCCTCATACTCACACACGATACACATATATTGCCCCTTCTCTGCCCCCTCCTCTTACACTTATGAGAATAATGATTACGCCGTAGATGAAGATAACTGGGGACTTATACATAATGACGTCACGCCGGGACTGGTGACTTCCGTAGACGTTACCTTGGGAGATTTTGAAACAGTAACCGTCAGTGACCCTACTGCGGGGTGGAACGGTTGGACGGTTGACTCCCATTACTCAAATGGATACTACTATCTAACTGCGCGAGCCGTCGTCAAACATGATGTACCCGGGGGCTTTGCGTTCATAGTATAGCCCAAGGATCAGCCTTTAGGTGTTTGGCTTCCTTTGCTGTTCAGAGATTTTTACCATAGATTGCCACAAGTTAATAACAGGAGTTTTCAAATGGCTACGCTATTCCGTCACCGCAACCGCCGCACGAGTCAAGACAAAATCAAGCAGGCCGGCCTACGCGCTGCCGGACGATCCAGGGTCGGCGGTCGCGGACTGCTTGCTCGCACCAGGAACCTCGACGGATCCGCCGCCGCCGAAACTCGCATTGCGGCCGCACGCCATGGAACTCTGTTGCAGCATCGCCTCAAACAGTCGGACGAGCGGCACAGGCTTGACATCGACAGGGGAACCCAAGACCTGACGCAGAGACAGGAATTGCAACCTCATCGCGTGCAAAGTGCTGGACTGATCAATCGTGCTACCGAGCAGAACATCGACCAAAGCGCAGAGCTACAGCCAGGGCGTGTAGC
>Ga0307928_10004465_pt1 | contig 10611 bp, 24 predicted proteins | sample AceLakmetagen232_FD_201815 | JGI IMG/M metagenome (GOLD analysis project Ga0307928, IMG submission 201815) | Saline water microbial communities from Ace Lake, Antarctica - #232 | ecosystem: Environmental > Aquatic > Non-marine Saline and Alkaline > Saline | place: Antarctica: Ace Lake...
ATTAAAATGACTGATTCAGGTATAAAGCCTTTAAATTATGTAGGTCCAGGTCCCTATAGAAGAACAAGATGAAATACTATTGTACATGTCCTGTTAAAGACTGTTGTAGGTTTAAAGATGGACTTTGCACTGACAGAATATTTAGATTTACGACAGACTCTGTGGTAAAGGAATCTATAGAATGTCATTACAGTAAAAGTGAGGTTTTAATGGCTTTAGAAAAATTACAAGGTAAGGATACAAAGAACCCAATACAATTTTTACATAAGATTGTTTAGATAAACTAAAGTGAATAAAAGAATATATTGCCAACATAATATTAAATACTGCCCACGTTATAATGAAGGACATTGTAAAAATAACATCTTTTTAAAGAATGGAAATGAAATAGAATGTAAATATTCACTAAATAAATTTGAAATGAGCTTAATAAAATTAGGCTTAAACTATTCACGAAAAGGGGAAACATATATCCCACGATTTTTAACATGAATGAAAAACTATATTGTATTGTACACACAATGCCAAATGGGGAAGTTCTAGTTGGTTTTTGTTGTCGAGAATATGGAAGTTGTCATAACAAATCTCTAAATTGTATACGTAAAGATTGTAAATTTGCTGTAACTAAAACTCAATTAGCTTTATTAAAACTAAAGAATAATACAAAAACTTATAAGATTATGCCAGCCAAATTTAAAGATCCAAGCAAATAATTCCATCGGTTTTCAAAATAGAAAAATAAAGTTTCCCCTCAGTTTTCAAAGCAAAAAAATTTCAAGGCTGTCCGAACATAGGTTTTCAAAAGCAAAAAAATTTCAGGTCTGTTCCCACATAGGCTCTAGGGGAATTCTCAAAGTCTGTATAAGTCAAAAATCAGCCCACCTTATGTAAAGATTACATTATGACAAGGCATCAGAATCTCAAAGATCCAAATTCTGTCAGAATCTACAAATCTCAGGAATTGAAGATTCTTTGAAATCCACATAAATTCTTGAAAGCCAGGATGTCGATGCTGTGAATATTAATATTTCTCAATGTTATATCATATTAACAAATATTAAAAAGAAATCGTGAGAAAGGTGGGAAGGCAGTGGTAATGAATAATTGTAACGGTGTAAATAATTGTAATAAATCACCGTTACGGTGTAAACAATAAAGGACTTGAATATAATACAAATTAGTAATTAAGAGTATTACTATATTATAATATTAATTATTAATGTTAACTATTTATAGATTTTAACTATTATAATAAAGACTATGGAAAGAGATTATCTTGAACATTATTTACAAGATTTTAAGTGGACTAGCTATGATATTTATAGATTAGTTAATAAAGCTATAACAGTAGGTAATATTGAAAAAATAGAGGAAGGAATTATTGATGGAATAGATTATGTGAAAATAATAAAGCATAATCAAATCTTTCGTTTTAATTCTCCAATTACAAAATCTGAATTTTTAAGAAAATATAAAGTTAAAGGTACATTTATTAAATATTATAAAAATCTTATTCTAATCCTTCCTATTTCTGTAGCTTTAGAAACACTTGAGAAGTAGTTATAATGACGATTGTGGACTTATATTTTACGCTCCCATTATCATAATCTAGATGTTAGAATGGTAACTAATATAGATTATCATAACCTTGATTTGATGGTATTAAAATAACAATAAATAATGGAGCAAATAAGGATTAAGAAATGCCTGAAGAATTCAAATCAATTAAGTATTGGATTTTCGCAATGACTGTAGCTTTACTTTATGGTGGAATAGTATATATTATTGCAATTCATTGTCAATAAATAAAAAAAGGAAATAATGTCTAATAAATCAATTAAGTCAAGATTGCTTGATATTGTTGACCAATGTAAAACTCAAAGAGAAGCAGCTTTATTGTTAGGTGCTTCTGAACAATATATCTATATATTAACAAGAGAATTAGGAATAACTAAATGGCGTCAAAAAAATAGAGATCATAAAGATATTAAAACAGAAAAGAAAATATGTGAGGAATGTGGAGAAATCTTTTATAGGAAGATATTAAATAATAGTCCGGGTAGATTTTGTTCTAATAAATGTAAAGGGAAAAACTTAGGAGATAACTATGGGTTCGGTAAAACAAAAAAGAGATAAAATTAAATATTATAGAACATTTAAGAAAGGTGAACTTGTAATATATGATGTAGATGAGAAAAATGTATTTTGCGGGATTTTACTTAATAGTCTTAAAGTAGGAAAACCGGCTAGAATTAAAACTTATTATGTAAGTGGTGTAAGTATTACTAGAGTCATAAAACCAACAAAATTAAATCATCCAACTAAAAAACAAAAAATAGAATTTACATTAAAGAGATTAGTTTTGAAATAATGAATAATATTACAGGTTCACAACAAACTATCAGCAATTCTTGGGATGATGCAATTAGGACAATAGCAGATCATTATGCTATTTTAGAATATGAGAATATCATAATAAGGAATTTAGCAAAAATGGAAAATGATAATTTCAAAATCCCGGATATAGCTTATGATATTCCGGTTAATGAATTTTTTAAGTGGTATGATACCAAATTAGATAAACAATGGAATGGAATGTCAGATAAAGATAGATTTGCATATTTTGCTGAACTACCAGATACTAAATTAAATAATATAAAGAAATCAATCACTAAAAATTCCGATTTAGATACTTATTCTAAAGGTCCCTCAGGTCATAAGATATATTATAAAATGTATGAATTCTCTAATCTAGAAAATGATAATAGACTTCTTCGAAAGTTGATGCAAGAATATCTATTGCGTAAGACAGTGGATAAATTACAAGGTAATGAGAAAAGATATTCTTTAGGTGGAGGAACATTAAAATAATGGAAGATAATAAAAAAGAGAAACTAAGAAGTACAATCTGGACTTTGATGAGTCACGAGCAAAAAATGGAGTCCTTAATGAAAAGAATATCTGAAAGAGTTAAACCAGCTTTGGAAGATTAATAAATTATTAAATACTAATCTTCTCTTTTCCTTCCCATAATACACTGAACATAGACATCGGATTTACTGGAATTGAGCAATTATGAACCACAGCAAATTCTGTAGTATAACTTTCATCTTCTTCCACAGCTAAATTATAAACTTTTCCATCATAATCAATTTCTTCTATGGCAATTATTTTAGATAATTTATTTCCACAGAATTCTTTGATTCTTTCTTGGCATTCTTTTTTATTATTTATAAATTCTTTGTCAGTAATAATTAATGTTTCATATCCATAATCCTTAAAATATTCTATTCTGTCTAGTTTTTTCTTTTCATCTTTATGCCAAAATTCCCCATCTAATTCAATAATTTTCTTTTTTCCATTTATATTAATAAAATCAGGATTTTTTCTACCTAACCAAACATCACCATTACCTGTAAATTTCCATTCATTTGGGAAATTATCTTCTAGAAATTCAGTCATTTCTATTTCTAATTTGTTGGGACTTATACTCCAGGATTTTTGTACCTTTTCAATAAATTTTTCATCCTGCCATAATTTATTGAATCTAATAGAACTTTTCTCCCTAAATTCAGGACTTTTAAGAACTTTATTAATTTTTTCTCTTTGAGAATTACTATAATTTATGTCTTTCCAAAGATTTTTTTGTATATTACTATGTTTTACTTTGAATTCTGGAGTTTGACAACCTAATATTTGCTTAAGCCTACCAGTTTCTGTTTTAATTCCCCCAGTTAAATTAGGATTTTCTTTCTTTGTTATTCCTCTAACTTTACTAGCTTGTGATATTGTACCTAAATTTCCTGAAGCTATAGTTTGCCCTTTCCTGTTACCAGGAACTTTATATTGACATTCTTTACTACAATATTTTGAATTACCACTTGTTTGATGAGAACCTTCAAAAACCGGAGTATTACAATATTCACAATTTATCTTATGTTTATGATATGAAATTAAACCATTTACTTTTAGATTTTTAAGAGGAACCCAATCATAATGTGAACCTTTATGTGTTCCACCATAAGTTAAAGCTCGAACTGGATGTTCTTTAGTAGCTAGAAGATAACCGTCTTCTGTAGTAATTTTTATTATTTTTTCATTAACTTCTCTGCACATAGTTTCAATAACTTTTTTCCATTTTCCAGTGTGTGTCAAAACATAATCATTAATAGTAATATCTTGAATTTGTTTCAGCCCTTTTTTAGTCCAAACTTTTTCGTTTTTTGCCAAACATACTGTAACTTCCAAAAGGTCTAATTCATCAATCTCAGTAAATGTACTCCCGTGGTTAGAATCACTATGTTTTTCCTTAGAGGTACCCGCTACTGAGAAACTTCGTAAATTTCCTTTTATGATTTCTTCCCAAACTTTATTCGCTAATTCAATATCATCCCTCAATTCAACAACTACTTTCCACCCGACATCATCGACTTCAGTCTTATGAATCTTACCACTATTTGGATCTGTCCACTTAGGTAAGACTCTGCCTATAACTGCATCACTATGGAATATACTAATTACTCGATATCTATCATCTGCCATAAATCTCTTGACTGCCTCACGTAAGGCTGGAATAGAGATCTTCTGATTTTCTCTATCAACCATAGCAACTGATGCATAACCTGAGATAATGCGTCTATTTATTAATACAGGAATAGAAGAGATAATGTCAGAGACCTCGTCATCCTCTATGTTACGCTTTTCTATTTCTCTTTCGAGTTGATGTAAAATTTCTTTCATAAATAAGCCTTAATAACCCTCAACAATAAAATATACTATTTCTTTACCTTATTCAATTATACACTCTTTCACTAATTAAATGAAAATATTAATCCAGCTTTTAACTATTATAATATAGATAGGTAAGAAGATAGGGAGATAGTAATGCAAGAGAAGAAACGTGGAACTTACAAAATAGACGAAATGCTGACTCCATTGGAGAATACATTGAAAGCCTTGAAAACAGCCTTCCCTATTGATATGGCATTGGCAAAATTGGGTGGAAACTATGAATGCACTGATCATAACATTAAATTAAACAATATAGGAATCTACCCAGCAAATAAACTTAAAGGACATACAGATTATCATAAATGTTTTGATAGGGTCATATTTAATATTGCTCTTCCTTGGCAATATGGTCGTAGACAAAACTCAAAATCCTGGAGTGTACCAGTACTTAATGGAGCAATCTCTCTCTCTTGGATCCATCGGGTTATGACAGACCTTGTAAGAATTCATACTGCAGAATATGCTGTAGAAAATGCCAGAAAGGAAGTTATTAGAATAGAAGAAAAAAGGATGGAAGTTGTAAGAGCAAAAGTAAAATTACCGAGAGGTTGTTCTTTATATAGTTATACCAAGGAAGATTATCAGATCACAATCAGTAGTCTTGATGAAGAAGCTGCTATTAAGGTTGGAAATTTATTAGAAAGATTTTATAATAGTTAAAGGGGGAAAAGATTGAATATTAATGACCAACGGAAAAATGTAAAAGAAATTGCTGATAGTATTATTACCCTTGAAGTTGAAAGACGTAGAAACATTCAAAATAAAGAGTTTAAAGACACTCAAGACAAAAAAGAATTTGATCACTGGATGCTAAGACCATATTGTGAATTTGTTGGGAAAGCCTATATAGATCGAAATGAGGTTGCTGATCATACACTAATCTCTATTAGAGTTGAAGGAAATGCAGGGAATACTTATCACATCTCTAAAAAAGTACCTAAAAATGTTAAAACATACTTCCATAATGAATGGCCAGAACCAGTAAAGCGAGAATTTCAAAATACAATCAATGCAGTAACAGAATATTTTGTTGAGTCCAGACTGAAACAAAATCCAAATTTTATTGCCAATGTAATAACAATTGATAAACCTTGGGGAACAAGTATCAAATACCCAGAATGGGAAAAGTCAGCAATAGAAAAACTTTGTGAGTTCTCTGTTGAAGAACTTAAAGCAGCAATAAAAAATACAGATGATTGGAATAGTCACGGTGATGGGCAAGAACAACTTCTTAAACAAGCTCTGAATTATAAAGTACAATTCAATGTCAAAGATAGAGAGAAAATTGACCTTGCGAAAGAATGGAAAACAGCAATGGCTATTGGTAAATTAAAGGGAGGAAAGTAATGCAATACATTGAGAAATACGTTATCTACTCTGCAACCGGTACCCCTCACATTGTTAGTCTCTGTGATGATGGATCTTACGCCTGTGATTGTATTGGCTGGATAAGTCATTACCCACGAAATAACTGCAAACACATTCGCGAAGCTATCTATAACAAGCCCACCCCAATAAACCGTGACAATTGGGAATCTCTTAAAGGTAATAAGCAAAAAGTCAAAGCAACTCTTGCCTTTCTTTCCAAAATGGTTGAAGCAGAAAAATCACAGAATCCTGGGAATGTAGATTAATGACTAGTAAAAATAGAATGTTATTGATTCTTGCTATTATCCTAGGTGTCATTGGAGTGTTGTCAGATAACATCTCAGCTACTATCTTCTCAATAGCAATGTTATACTTTATATGGAGAAAATAAATGATTGAAATGAATAAAAAAGTACTAATTACCGGAAGTAGATACTATACTGATGTTGAGACTATTGCTGCTTGGTTAGCTAAACTTCAAGATTGGGGTTATGATACACTAATTGAAGGAGAATCCAAGGGAGTTGACTTCATTGCCAGATTTGAAGCTAATAGAATGGGATTTTTGATTATGCCTTTCCCTGCAAAATGGAGTGAATATCGAAGAAAATATCCAATCAAAGAATTCGGGATGAAGTGGAAATCAGCTGGTACTGATAGAAATACTCAGATGTTAATGGAAGGTAAACCTGGCTTAGTTGTTGCTTTTCACAAGAATATCAAGGAATCCAAAGGAACTAAGAATATGATTAAGCAAGCAGAAAAGGCTGGAATAGAAACTATCTTGGTAGATGATTGAAATGAAATACTATAATACAAAGAAAGATAGAGCTTTATGGAAGCTAATCTATGGTGATCACTGTTTAATAATGACAGAGAACGGAATCTGTGATGAATGTTATTATGGAAAACCAAATAAAGAGCCTAAAGATCCTTATAGAATTTGCAACCACCCAGATTCTGCAAAAATGGAATTCCAAAAAACATGTACTGAATATTGTTGGACAGCTAAAAATGAGTTTTAGTTATAAATTAGCAAGATCTGATTTTTTAGTAGGTGATGCTGTAACCTTTACTCAAATGGGGCAATATGGTAGGAAGAAATCAACTGGATTTGTGGTCAGGAAGAGAAAAAGAAAAGCGAGTGTGAAAGTAACTCAAAACAATGATGTATACTTATTTGCTATTAGATATTTTTCCCTTCAAAAAGCCACTAAAGAAGATATATTAAAAATAACAATTGAAAAAATGGGAGAATTATGAAATTCATTTATACGTGTAGTAAGTGTGGTCATTCAGATAGTGTAGACTGTATGTTTGAACCTTTAGAAGATAGTGAAAGTCCTTATTGGATCTGTCTCTCCTGTGGTGGAAATATAAGGAAAAAAGATACAAAGGTAACAAGTGCATTATAATAGTTAATAAAGCTCAAAAAAGCTTATGTGAGGGCGACTTTAAAAACATAAATTAACTATTATAATAGCCTTTATGTTGTTTTAGATAATGGAAAATATCATTGGTTTTTAACTATTATAATAGATTAGGTGCAGAAAGCCGGGATTAAAAAAAGGAATTATAAAGAAAATACTATGAATGAGAAAGCAGCAGTCATTACAAAGAAGAAAGAAATAGTTACTGATAACACAATTCCAAATACCTGGGATACCTTAGAAATGAGTTATTCAGATACTGATGCACAAATCAAAGAGCTGAATAAACAGAAAGCCACGATCAAAAAGACTATCTTAGAGAAGTTTGAGAAAGAGTTTGGGCATCAAGGACAGAGCATAACTAGTAATCTCAATGGAAATAAGCTCCAACGAGTCTTAAACATACTCCAAGATATTGATGAGACTAAATTAAAGAATGCTATTAGTAAAGATATATTTGAATCAATAACTCTTCCTAAAGTTTCAATGGAATTATTCCACTCCGCCGTAAAAATGGGTTTTATCTCCGCAATTCAAGTCAATGATGTTACTACCACCAAAGAAGTTGAAAAGATAGTTGTTTACAAAAGCAAGGAATAATTTAGAGAATTAAAAAAATAAGATAAGAATAGATTAAAGGATAATCTATAACATAACTATAATAAACATTTATTAAAACCCGGAAAAATAGTTTCAAAAGGAGAATCAAAAATGGCTAATGGATTAAAAATAGCAAAGACATTCGCAAAACTTCAGGGTGTTGAAATCAAAGCAAAGGAATTGGTTGATGAATGGATTTTAATAACATACGATATTCCAGTCACCGAAGCCGGTTCTGATGCTCGCCAGAAATTCTTAAAACAAGCTCCCAAAATTGGAGCAATGATGCATTCACGTTCCGTCTACTTAATGCCAAATACTCAGCAATCTCAATTAGCAGCAGTTGAATTATCCAAAACAATGGGGGCAGAAGTTTATATCTGGACTTCAAAGGTTGAGGGTGAATTTGCTGAGCAGCTCAATGTATTCTATGATAAGAAAATACAAGATCAAATTGATACTCTCAATGACCGTCTCGTAAAGGAAGAAAACCAAATCAAAGAAGAAAGATTTGGAATGGCTGATAGAATGCATAGAAAAACTTCCAATCTCTTCAATCAAATTCTTTTCACCGTCGCCCAAAGAGGAGCAAATTCCGGAGTCATTCAGAAATTGACTACCATCGACAATAAATTGAATCCGCCCATCAAGAAATAAATCACAGTTAAAAATAGATTGGAGGTGATTGTATGAAGTATTAAAAAACATTAAAAAAATTAATTAAAAAATAGATGAAACGATTATATGAAGCATTAAAAAAACATTGAAAAGCATTAAAAAAATAGAATTAATTAAGGGGGATTATTATGTAACACCAACAAGAAAACACCGATTAATAAAAAGCTGATTGCTGGTATTATAAAGTCAGTTTGCTAGTTCTGAGTTATCAAAAACTAGCGTATTTTATTTCTTATTATTTTTTATCATTATCGCAAAAAATTATACATTATAATATCTATAAATACATAAAGGCTATTATAATAGTTAATTAATATCATTAAAACGTACTTTAACAGATGAATAAATTGGGTGATAAATATGGGATGGTACAAAATGGATAATTATCAGACTTCACTTATGGCCAATGCACTTTATGTCGCTGAAATTGGGTGTATAAATGGATTAGTTTGGATAATCAAAAATCAATGGGATGGTAATTTATTTGCGTATATGACAGAATCAGAATTTAAGAAAGCATATCTTACAAAAAATAGATTTACTAAATATGTAAATAATTGGATTTATATCTTACCTATAGAATTTGCATTAGAGAAAATGACAAATAATCTTCCAGAAAATTTCAATGATTAAAAAAATGAATAAATACAATACAAAAATGGACAGAGCAATTTACAAATTAAAATATGGTGAAGGATATGATAGTCCTGTTCAATGTAGAACTTGCTTTTATGGAGATGTTCAAGTTTGTCAGCATCCTGCTTGCACAGACGAGAATCAGTTTTTCAACGAGGCTTCAATTAAATATTGTTGGACCGCGAAAATAAAGGAGTAGTTAAAAATGGAACTAGAAGAAATGATAGCAAAATTAGATACTGACCAACTCGGTGACTGGTTTTCTGATTGGTATAAAGAATTTTATGGATTCCGTCCACGACACGTAAATTTTACTGACAGAGATGCAATCATTGAAGCATTGAAAGAACTCAAAGATTTGGATGATGAGAAGTAATGGATACAAAAGAAAAAGGGAACCTAATCGGGTTGATAATGAGCGAATTGAAATTAGCAGCTTTTCAGGAAAGAAAACAACACGATGAGGGAGATGTTTTCTTTAGTCTATGTTTTAAGAACGATGAAGAATTATTGCATATTGCAAAATTATGTGGAGTAAAAAAATGAAAGACATCAAAGATTATATCGTTGTAGAAGTAAGTGAATTGATTGACAACAAATGCCCTATCTGTTCCAGTAATTTAACAATTATTAAAAGTTATTACTCTGAAGGTGTTGACAATGAATTGCTCCATTTTGTTGATCGAGAATTGCTTTATACCGATGCAAAATGTGAACATTGTGGAACTGACTTTCGTATCTTCAATGATTAATATTAAAAAATATCATTAGCTTTTAACTATTATAATGGATTAGGTAGAGAAAACAGGAGAATTATTATGAAATATGAAGTAACTGGATTTGTAAGAGTCGTCTATAAAATTGAAGCTAAAGATGAGGATGAAGCTTGTGACAAAGCACAAGAGCATTTCTTAGATGAACAATGTATGGACTATTCTGAATTACTGGATTGGACAGTTAAAGAGGAAAAAACTATTTGCTTGGATTGTAAAGCAGATTGTGACAAGTGTATCGACTGTGTAGATGGTAGCCTATACGTTGATCCGGATGCTCCAGAACATAATAACGACAGATAAAAATAGAACTCAATAAGGAAATCACTTATGAG
>Ga0307928_10004469_pt1 | contig 10606 bp, 11 predicted proteins | sample AceLakmetagen232_FD_201815 | JGI IMG/M metagenome (GOLD analysis project Ga0307928, IMG submission 201815) | Saline water microbial communities from Ace Lake, Antarctica - #232 | ecosystem: Environmental > Aquatic > Non-marine Saline and Alkaline > Saline | place: Antarctica: Ace Lake...
ATGGTTTGGATAATTGGGTGGATATGGATTTTGTCGATTCTCTTTATGGGGCATCATCTATGACTGTTAGTGCATGGGTGAAAGAATCTTCGTATTCTGGAGGGCACTATATTGCCGCGGAAGGAGATGTTGGTGGAACTAGAATTTTCGTGTTTTGTCTTTTATCAGGAGACCCTTATTTTGTTGTTTATAATGGATCTGCAGTAGCATCTAGTACTGCGAGAGAGACAAGTGGTATTACGGATAATGATTGGCATCATGTTGTTGGAGTATATAATGGAACGAATACAATGGTATATCTGGATACTGTAATTGGTAGTGATATTGGAAGTCTTACTGGAGAAATTGAAACAAATGAAGGAAAAGCGTGGCTAGATAGTCTTAAGATTGGCGCTGCTCCTAATGCTATTGGTGATCCAGATGGTAGTTATTTCAATGGTTCAATAGACGATGTAATGATTTTCAATCGGTCTTTATCTGTTGAGGAAATCTCAGACTTATACTCAAACCAATCAGCTAAACATAATAATATCTACTACACAGACTATCAATATATAACAAGTGATACGAATTATACTTATACAATCTCGACAGAAGCAGATTTTGTTTTACCTGATTATAAATTAGAAGCAGGGAATAGTACAACGAGTTTTTATTCTCCTATAATATCAGGAGATGCAAACTTTACAATTAATAATAATGTTCCAGTAATAGATACTTCATTCACAGTTTCTTTGCCCATAGGATATACAGAAATAAATTTTAGTTCTAATAATAAAACTGTTTCAAATCTAGAGGCTGGTGGACAGAATACTATAGATGGAGTGATAGAAATAACAAACACAGGAGACGTGGGATTAGATTTCTATTTGATTTTAAATCAAACTATCGCAGGGTTCATCTTATTTGGAGATACAGACAACACTATATTGAATAGTAAAATTATAAATACTACAAGTAATTTGATAATAGATAACCTAGGAACTTCAAGTTCGCAATTCGTATGGCTTTGGTTGAATTGGACTGACAAAACACCCGCGACAATCCAGAGTAAATTAAATGGTTCGGTAACTCAAAACTAAATTAAAAAATGGAGGAAAAATGGAAAACAAAATATTAATGATTTTTGTAAGTGTCTTTTTAATGATTGGAATGTCTAGCGTATCTGCTTTGGATGCTGACACTCCCTACACCGTTACTGTTAATTATATTGTTGGTGAAGATACATCTTTCACTGTTACCCTAGCAGGAGCAGAGACTACTATTGATTTTAATCCGGCAACATTAGATAGTAAAGAAGTAGAGCCAGATTCACAAGTCGCAGGAACTTCTACGCCAATGTTAACGATAACTAATGCTGGGAACGTTGCTCTTAACTTCACTAATTTAGTTACAGCAGCACAACCATCTTGGGTTGATGTTTCTTACAACAATGCTAATTCAGTTGACTGGACACAAGAAGTTACAGACTCGGCTGCTTTAGTTGAAGCAAGTGTAGCTATTGCGGGAACTGTTGACGTGTACTTTTGGGGAAACTTTACAAGTGCAGTAGCAGGAACGACAGCAAGAACATATCAAATAAATACGACGGCTGCGGCATAACTATAAAATGAAAGAAAATATAAAAGTATTAGGCATAGCAGTAGTTGGAATTATAATATTGTTCGGGATATATAATATCTTTCCAGTTACCGCTGAAGATACTTTAATAGAAAGGTTTGAGGCTATACCTGAAAGGCCTGACGATTTTGATGCGTATACTCGAGAGATATGGAAAGGAGGAATAGTAGACTTATGTAGTTTAGAGGATAGTTATTGGAAACAACCAGAATTCTATGGTGACAGTTGGACAATATCAAAAGACAAATTTTATACTAATCCTGATTATTCTAGGTGGGGAGTTTATGGACATGGAAATATTCCTAAAGAGATAAGTTATTCATTTTCTAAATTAAACAAAGGTGATGAATTTGAATTGTGTTCGTTTTTCCATAATGGTTTTGGTGTGTGGACATATCAAGGATTTGAATTAGTACCATGGGAGTCAGAATATTTTGAAGTAGAGATAACACCTAACGAATTTACACTTTCTCCAACCTTCCCAGTATTCGAAGATGGCTGGGTAAAAAAGATACAAGTTAAAATAATAGCAAAGAAAGATATGGAAGCTGGAAATTATGTTTTAGGTTTCAATGTTGCTCCTCCGTCAAATGAATATGGAAGAAATAAAAATATAGAAGTATTAAAAATACAAGTAGACAAAGAGAAATACAAAAAGGAATGTTATAGTTTTTTAGAAGATGAAGAAACATGCAACAAATTAATCAATTTACGAGAAAAAAAATATGTTAATGGTGGAAGCTATCAAACCTCTGAACCTATATTCAAATTGGTGGTGCATGTCCAATGAGATTAAAACTTTTTTTATTAATGTTTGTTTCTATCTTTCTTTTAAGTTTTGTTTCTGCTGATAGTCAAACCTTTCAAATGAAATTTATTGTTCCTGCTCCCGATATAACTCCACCGACTTTTACTAATCTAAGAAACTTTGACCATACAGTTAACACGAGTTTCTCAGAAGACTTTGATGCAACTGACGCAGTGGGTGTAGAATGTTTTGGGTTAAATGATACGAGTATTTTTAACATTGATTGTTCGGGAACGGTAACAAACGCAGTTGTTTTAGATACACTTACAATTTATTATTTAAACATGTCAGTTAATGATTCAGCGGGGAATACTGCTTACGGAGAATTTTATATAAATGTTGTTGCAGCGTCGAGTGGAGGGTCGGCAAGTATATGTCTTTACAGAAAGTTTGGATTTTATAACTTAAGATATATGGGACTTAAATCAGAACTATGCGTATAAAAAATATTATGGTTATTATGTGTATGATAGTTATCCTAGCTTCACAGGTGATGGCGGAAGAACCTTCAACCACATTGGGAACTTATATGAAAGGAGAATGTGTAGAGTTAATCCAAACATGTTCAAGTTGTTCGGCAGTAGAAATATTAGCAATATCATATCCTAATTCATCTATAGCAGACTCGTCAATAACAATGGGCAAAACTGGTAGCAGGTATAATTATACCTTCTGTGACACGGAAGCTCTAGGGGTTTACATTGTTTCTGGTGAAGGAGATGTTGACGGGACAGATACAATATTCGTCTATGATTTCGAAGTCACATACTCTGGACAAAAGGTTTCTCTTTCTAACTCAATGATTATATTTGCATTGCTTGGATTAGCTGCAATATTCTTAACAATCTCTTTCTTCTTCAATAAAGACTACTGGATGCTTCAATCATTCTTTCAATTCTTAGCCGTGCTTGCTGGGCTTATTGCAATTAACTCTGGTAGGATAATAGCAAGTGAAAGTAACGCTTTAGGAATCATGGGAGACATGGGATTATTATTAATGATTGTAGTATTGTTAATATTTTTCCTATGGATTTTTGTTCGAGCATTCAAAGAAATAATCGCAATTTTTAAGAAAAAAGGAGACTTAAGATGGGAATATTAAAGAAACCACGAACAGCTTGGAATAAAGGTAGAAAGATGTCTGAAGAAACTAAGAGGAAGATAAGCGAAGCAAAAAAAGGAACGCAGTCTTGGAATAAGGGGGTCCCGATGTCTGAAGAAACCAGAATAAAAATGAGCAAAGCTGCAACTGTTAAAAAGAAGTCAAAGGAGTTTTGTGAGAATAGGAGTAGATACATGAAAACAAATAATCACTTCAAAGGGAAAACTCATACGGAAGAATCATTGCAAAAAATGAGAGAGGCAAAGAAAGATTCTATTCCCTGGAATAAAGGCAAGACTGGAATTTATTCAGAAGAGACATTAAAAAAAATGAGAGCATGGAACCCCTCGGAAGAAACACGAAAAAAAATGAGTCTTGCAAAAGGTGACGACTTCGTTCCGTGGAATAAAGGAAGGACTGGCGTTTACTCAGAAGAAACGTTAAAAAGAATGGGTGATGCTAATAAGGGGAACTCTTATAGAAAGGGTGCCCATCACACAGAAGAAACTTTGAAAAAAATGATGGGGAAAAAATTCTCTGCGGCTACTAGAAAAAAAATGAGCATAGCGCAGAGAAAAAGAGTTGTTCCTTTTAAAGATTCAACAATAGAAATCAAGGTTCAAAAATTCTTAAACAACTTAGGAATAAAATTTAAACCACACAAATATATGGGTGAAATAAAATATGCTTACCAGTGCGATATGTTTGTTCCAGCCCAAGAGGGTATATCTAATAAAACCGTGATAGAATGTGACGGAGATTATTGGCATGGGAATATAGATATAATTCCAGCTTACAAACTTCCACAACATAGAAAAGCCCAACGTTGTTTAGATTATGAAAGAACGGCTCAGTTAGAGGATGCTGGATTTACAGTGATTAGATTACCGGAATATGAGATAAGAGAAATGGATGAAGATAAATTTAAAGAGAGGTTGTTGGTATGTTAAGTAAAATAAATAAAAGAGGCCAGGCGGATTTTATTTCTCTCTTTTTTGTTTTAGTCGTGCTGTTTGGAATAAGTTTGTTCGCCGTTATTTTATACAATGCGTACGATGAAAACATAAAAGACAATCTTAACGATGCACTTACTTCTTCAACTCCTGTCGATGCTAATGCTAATGTAACCAAAGTTTTAGAACAAACCAGTGGGGGAATTAGAATGCTCAATCCGATGTTCCCATTGTTGTTAGTCGGGCTGTTCGGGTTTGGATTAATCATGGCCCTAATGGGCAAGTCTCATCCAATCTTCTTATTCATAGGTATTGTTATCTTAGCCGTGGCAATAATTCTAGCAGTTGTATTTTCAAACACATACGAAAGCATTACGAGTAACGCAAACTTTGAGAACGCGGCAGAAGAGTTTGGGGTTATGACGCTTGTAATGAATAACTTACCACTTACAATCTTTATATTATTCTGTGCTATTGCTGCGGTAATGTATGGGATGCGAACTCAGCCAGGACAAGGGGGGGCCTACTAATGAATAAGAAATTATTAATCAGCTTATTTATAATGAGTATTTTTTTAGTATCAATTGTAAGTGCGGCAGAGTGGGACAATGTTAAAAAAGTAAAAGATAAAACATTTGATGGTAAGAATGTTCAAGGAAACAAACTATTAGAAAAATATAAACCAATCGAAATTAAAAATGCTCTAGGATTAGGGATAACATTATTTGAAGGTTATATTTCTAAACATGATGAAACTTGTGGAGTAGATTGTAGTTCTACAATAGAAATTAAAACTGGAAAAGATGGCGTTTTAATTAACGAAGTTGTTTTCAAAACATTACAAGAAGATGAGAGTTGGGTTGAACAGAATGTAAGGAGTTTTCAATTTAGTTACTATGATAAAAAGAATGAAACATGGATTAATTATAATTTAGGTGATGAAATTAAGAAAGGAACTTATACAATTAAGTTAGAGGCAAATAAAAATCCTCAAAGAACTGTTGATTGGGTTATTAAAACAAATGGAGAGTGGTTAAATTCTTGGGCAGTGTGGCAAGGAGTAAATGATTTAATTATTTCTAGTAATCAAGAAGTTTGCGGAAACCAAACAGGGTACAACAATATTATAATTAATAATTCAGCAACGATAACAGTATGTACTGATGGTAATATTACTTTTGGTGCTTATGGAAATTTTACTATGGAAAGTGGAACTATAATTAATGGAATTACATCAGCCCTAACTACGGGAATTGGTGGTGGTAGTGCTAATACTGGGGTTTCTGGATGTGGTGGCGGTGGAGCTGCTCATAATTCTACAGCAGGAGCAGGAGGAGGGACTTCAGGAACAGCAGCTAATTGTGGAGGTGGTGGAGCTGGAGCAACTTATGGACACTATGATTCTCAAACTTCAATAATGAAAGGTTCTATTGGAGGAGGGGGTGGTGGAAAAGGTGGTAATTGGATAATGATTGAAGCTAGAAATATTAGTATAGCTGGAGAGGTGAATTTGAATGGGTTGAACGGAGCAGCTGGTGGAACATCTCAATGTGGTAATGGTGGAAAAGGAGGAGGCTCTGGTGGGCAAATAATAATTAAAGGTAATAGTATAGACATAGACTCAGCGGATATGGATGTTTCAGGTGGTAATGGTGGAGCAGGGCAATATAATGGAGCATGTTCTGGAAGTTTCGCTTACGCAGGAGGAGGAGGAGGAGGAGCAGCAGGAGGATTGATTTCAATATTCTATGAAGATAGTATTTCAAATACAAGTCTAATAACAAATGTTGCAGCAGGTTCTGGAGGAGCTGGTGCAAGTGCTAATGGTGGAACTGGAGCAGCAGGTGCTGCAGGAACAGTCGGAACAATATATTATTCTCAAGAGGCTGTTGCTACTGAAAGTTATGGTTTAATAAATTTGAACTCCCCAGCAGATAATTATGAAACTACAATAAGTAACAACCTATTCAATGCAACTGCAAATGTTATCGGTGGAGCAACGATAGTCAATATGAGTTTATGGACAAATGAAACTGGAAGTTGGGCAGTAAGAAATTCAACTACTGGATTGAGCGGTACAACAGAAACGCAAACTTGGACAAGAAGCTTATCTGATGGAAGTTATTTGTGGGGAGCTCAGGCTTGCGACAGTGAAGGAGCTTGTGGGTTTGCAACTGAAAACAGAACTATAATAATTGATACACTCGCGCCGTCGTTTGTTGTAGAAAACCCAACTGGTCTTTTGGGTTACGCTGCTGTTGGAGATAATGAAACTTTAAATATTACAGTTGACGATATTAATTTGGATTCTTGTTGGTATAACTATAATGGAACGAATGTTACTATTGAGGGGTGTGTAACTGGTGTCAAAAATTCAACACAATTTATCTTAGAGAATGATAATTTGAATATGACAATTTACGTTAATGATAGTTTCGGGAATTTAAATTCTGAAACTTCTACCTGGAGTTATATTATATTAGAAATTGCACAAACTTATGACGCGAATGCTTATGAAACAACTGCTAATGAATTTTCTATTAACATAACTTATAATAGTTCAGTATGGAGTTCTGTAATAGGAAGAATGGTTTATAATGGAACCTCTTCATCTGGCACAGCATCGGGTACTGGTGATAATATAATTTTTTCATACGACACAACAGTGCCGGTACTTACTGCTGATACTAATTATACATTCTACTGGTCGTTTACTCTTACTAACGTTACTGGTTCTTATGTTTATAATTCTACTACACAAAACCAATCAGTTTTTAGAGTTAGATTTTCTGAGTGTCCTTATTCAGACCAGCCCCAACTATTCTTTAAAACATTTTCAACATTAACTCCTACCTCAGTAGTGAATGCTACATTCGCTTCAGCATGGACCATAAAAAATGCTGATGGTGGAGCTGCTGTTTTTACTCGGTCCTTCGAAGATACCGCTGGTACTAATTCTACTTGGGGCTTTTGTATAACTCCGAACAGCACAAATTATACTGTTAGCGTCGACGTTACAGTTGACGCAACTAATTACACTGCTACTACACATTTTATCGTCGACACTGACTATACCCAAACTACCCAGAACATATCGTTGTACTTATTACATGATGATGATTCTACTCTAACAAAGATTGTAATTAGAGATAGAGATAGCCAGCCAGTTAAAGATGTTTATACTACAATTCAAAAGTATGATGTGGGTACCGATACTTATTACAATGTTGCGATGACCAGGTCAGATAATAATGGTGAAGATTTAGTTTATTTAGCGTGGTACGATTATTGGTATAAGTTTATAGGAACACTGGATGGAACAGTTGTATTTACTGAGGGGCCTAAGAAGATAAGTGAAACTCCTCAAACATTTCAAACAGATGAATTAGAAGATTTACTCTATGAGAAGTTTAATAATATTATTTATACTTTAGTCTTTAATAATGTTACGAAGAATTTTGTATTAACTTATGTAGACCCATCTGGAGAAGTAACTTCTAATTGTTTAAAAGTTCTCAAGAGGTCATTAACAGGTGATTTAATAATTTGTGATAATTGTGAAACAAGTAATTCGGCAACGATGTATTGTAATATTGCTACAGAAGGAAACGGAACATTCGTTGCCATATATTATGCCAGAGCAAGTTCTACAAACTTTATTGATTTTATAACTCAGTTAGTTAATGTACAAGCGCAAATTTACGACCAAATTGGAAGCGATAATGCAACGGGAATGTCAATATTGATTGCAGGAATAGTTGTAGCATTATTTTTAGTAACTCCTGCTATGGGAATTATTGGTGTAATATTAGGAGTTTTTTTGGCAGTCTTTTTGGGATTTCAACCGCTCGATTATGCTGCACTGGGTAGTATTGTTGTTGCTGGATTATTAATGGTATGGGCGGTGCAAAAATGATGAATAAAAAAGCAACAACAACTATGACAAGTGTGTTTATAACCATACTCATAACAATGGGTTTATTTTATGGTATGTATACTTATGTTAATAATAATTATGTAGAGTCTGGAGTTACTGATACTATTGGTTACAATCAATCTTTTGCTGATTTAGAAACTTCCCAAGATGATTTAAATGATAGTGTTACTAATCTACAAAAAAAAGGAGAACTTATAGCAGAAGCAGATGGGGATGTTCTCCAAATAGCTTGGAATGGTTTAACTGGATTAGCATCAACAATAAATGTATTCTTTAAAGTTATTGATGTAGGATTAAATGTATTTGATGCTATCATTCCAGCTTTAGCATTTTTGCCTGTATGGGTAAAGACATTAGTAAATCTGGGAATAATAATAACAATAGTGTTATTAGTTATTGGAGCCTTTAAGGGGGAGACTAAATCATAATGGCGTGGTCACTTCCAACTAACTTTACGAATGCGGATAATGTAAGTACAGCCGTAGATGGAATAGGAAGCTTATTCGAATACGCTTGGTACGCTACAAACAATGCGTTTGGATTAGGGATAGTATTAATTATATTCCTTATGTCATTTGGGGCGACATCTTTAATAGGAATTGGAAGAGCGTTTGCATCAGCGTCATTCATAACATTAATTTTTGCTCTTTATTTTACAAGGATTGGAGCATTGAGTTCAACAGTTCCATTCATATTAATAGCTATGACAATAGTTGGATTTTTCTGGGCCAAGAGTGAAAGGAGTGTTAGTTACTAATGGCAAGCGATATCGTCAGGCTCGAGGTTCATAAAAATCTTAAAGAAGTGCTAGAAGATTTGAGAGTTTCTATTGCTACGGATATGAAACTTCAATTTGGTTTGGATGAAATATCAGTTCCAAGAACACTGTCGTCACAAATATTAGCAGCACAACACAGAGGACAAAAGGCAATTCATATTAAGGTTAGAAAGACTGGTGTTGGTCGAGGAATTTTAGAGTTGCTTTAATCTTTGTATTTTCTATCTGCTTCCTCATGGCATTTTTTACATAGTGATTCAAATTCTTCTGGAAAATTATAACCCTTATGATGATGGCGGCTTATAGGCGTCCCCCCACAGTGTTCACATTTATTTGCTAGTGGGAATTTGTTGGTTATACTTCTTGCTTTGATTTTCTTTTTGTCAGCAGCTGCATATTCTTTCTTCCAATGGCCAGGGTCTTCGGATAACTTCTTTTCACGGTAGGCTTTGCATTTTTCTTTATTCTCTTCTGGATTCTTTGCATAGTATTATCTGCTTTTAATTGCTAATGTTTTTCTCATTCCAGGTTTATTTTTATATTTCTTTTGTGATTTTGTTATTGAAAATTTACTACCGCTTTCTTTTCTCCATGCTTCTACGTCTTTAGCTTTTCTTTCTGCTCTCCACTTATTTCTATAAGCATTCATTTTATCACGATTGTTTTTGGAATATTCAGCATCTCTAATTCTTTTCAAGTCTTTTGCTCTGTCTGTTTTGTTATATTCTTTTTTCTTTTTGAGTAGTTCTTCTTTGTTGTTTTCATAATATTTATCTTGAGTTGTTTTGTTTTTTGCAGCTTCCTTCTTCCAAAAGTCTGGGTCTTCTTTTAGTTTTTTTATTCTCCATTGTCGACGGTATTCTTTTCTTGCTTCTATCACTTCTGGCTTATGAGAATATTCTAAAGCAATGAGTCGTTTCTTTTCTTTAACATAATCACGTTGATTATATATTTTCTTTTTTTCGTATATTACTTCTTTGTTTTCTTCATAATATTTCTTAGAAACTTCTACTTGCTTATCTTTATTTTCCTTGTAATATTCTTTCCAATATGTTTTATCTTTTGGTGGCATACGTTGTAATGGAGGTTGAGTTTTATAAACCTACTGGGGGTTAGAGGGGTTGCTTGTTTTATATAATAATTATTGTTAAGTTTCATAGGTAAAAAAAGGGGTTGACACGCACATTTCAATTTCTCGACGTTACCTACCAAATAAATATGGAAAATACAAACATGGAATTCAAAATGAAGAACTCTGCTGTTGACCTAACTGACTTAGCGATCGGGATTGTGGTGCTTGGAATAGTTGTTTCGATTGGTGCTACTATCTTGCTGAACGTAAGAGATACTAACACAGAAAACGACACTGCATACAACTTAGCTAATAGTGCTGCTACTGGTCTAGCTG
>Ga0307928_10004474_pt1 | contig 10599 bp, 15 predicted proteins | sample AceLakmetagen232_FD_201815 | JGI IMG/M metagenome (GOLD analysis project Ga0307928, IMG submission 201815) | Saline water microbial communities from Ace Lake, Antarctica - #232 | ecosystem: Environmental > Aquatic > Non-marine Saline and Alkaline > Saline | place: Antarctica: Ace Lake...
CTGGAATAGACTTAGCCAGATAAGTTATAACTCCCAATCCCCACAAAGATACAGCTCCAGCTACCATCTGGTTGTCTTTGCTAAATGCTGTGAAAATATTAAACCACTCCTGAACCTGCTGTATAATAGATATAAACATTAAGGCAACCTCCCTTTTCTATTTGTTGATATTTTGTATAGCCAGATATTGCTTGTATATCTCATTGCATCTTGTCTGATCATACTCGTCTTCGGATAATTTTTCTTTCATAACCTTGCATACTTCAGTTTCATAATACAGTATTCGTCTTAGAAGAGAAATCTGATTGTAGTAGGAGTTCTTTTGATTCTTAACATCTATTGCAGAATTATTTATCAGATCTTCTTCATACGGAGAATAGGAATACAGCAGAATCTGTTTCTCAAAAAGAGCCGGAAATCTATATACTTTCTGAATCTTGGTTACATATATTGGCTGGCAACTGACTATAAAAAAACTAATCAGAAATAATATCAAATAACGCATTGCTTTTCTCCGTCCATAAACTGTATTCATCCCACATAGGTGTTAGGTCAGGACACTTGTATACAGTAGTGATGCAGTCTTGTTCTGCGGGTAGACATTCCTGTGTAACAGACTCGACCTCTTTTTTAATCTTACCTTTTATACGGTCTATCTTTTCGTTCTCTGCTGTGTTCTTATGGCACTCGGTCAGATCCTGAAAGTATATTTTTTCTTTCTCAGCACATTGATCTTTTTCTATTTTGATCTGTTGAGTGAGAGATGAAATAGCTGTCTCCTGATTTTCAATAACCAGATGTTGTTCTGTTATTTTGGCTTCAAGTTTAACTATATCTTTCTTCAAAGACCTGACTCTCATCTGCTGGATACCAATTATGATCAGAAGCAGTGCTATAAAATACAAAGTTTTATATTTCCAGATATGTTTTAAAATACTAATTAAGATGAGTGGCATCTGTATCTCCCATTTTTGTCATGATTGCTTTGAAGTAGGTTTCACAAACAACAAGTTTAGTAAATCCCATAGATTGCATTCTGGCAACCGGAGTGCATTTGGTATACTTTTTGCACTTCTCACAGGTCTGAACTGTTTCGGCCATAGCATAGGTATAAATCAAAGTAAAAGCTTTCTCTATCTGTTCCTCGGTAAATCCGTTTGTGATCATTCGATCATGGTAGGCTTTTTGAATCGCTGCAATAATTATATGCTCTTTATTTAATCCGGTTGCCACTTCTACCATTGCCACTGTGGTCTGCTCTTTCATAAGCTCGTGAATAGCTGCATTCATATCTTCTGGAGTAACGATGTTAAGCATCATCTTTATCTTCTCCTCTTGTGACTTCTATGTATTGCAAAACCAAGGCTGTCATATAGATATCAAGTTGACCAATGTATCCAAGCCTGTCATCTATCAAATCGTCTTGTGAACCAGAGAATGGAAGCCTTACTCCCTCTGGGAAAAGATATCCTTCCTTCAGTGTAAAAATCCATTCCAGGCTACCATAGGTAAGTCTGAGATTCATCTGATCAATGGAATTGGTTTTCTTGTTTAGAATCTCTCTGGTCACATGATGTTCGTCAGCAGTATCTCCAGTGACAGCAATCTCTTCACCTGAGTCTTCTTTCATACAAATCTTAGATTCTACGACCATTTGGAAACTTGTATCACCAGGTATATCGAAAGACGAACTATTAATAAGTTGTCGGTAAAGCCATGTCAGAAATCCTCTACCAGTGCATGATTCATACTGACCTATTAAATAGCTGGGGTCATGATTTATAAATGTTTCTCCGAATGATTTTTCCAAGATCCCTAGAACTTTTCCCAGAAGACGATCACCTTTCCCAAGAACATAAGCCTTGCTGGTAGTATAGTCAAAGAAGAAGTGGACAATACTGGTCTTTGGAGTTGATTCAGATCTCATTTTTGTGATGATCATCTCTCTGATGTCATTCTTTTCTATTTTTGAAATATAGTCATCTTTTCGTCCCAGCTGATTAACATACTGATGGTATTCTATTAATATCCTTTCTTGGGAGTAGTCGTAAAAATCTCTCCTCAGTGCAAACACTTGGTATGACCCGATGGTCATGTTGTTGAAGTTTTCGCTTTCGTAATTTTCTATCGGATCAACGAATCCAAAACTCTCATCTATGGGTCGTCCGGCAATTGGAACAAATCCATTTTCCGAAATAATCTCTCGCAATTTTTTAATGTCCATCTTAAAAACTTTTTCAGGTATTTTTAAGGCTGACAGTTGTACACTTCCTGCATCTAATTTACTCACTTGCTCCTCCATTATCTATCCATTTATTAAACTGAATAATGTAGTAAGATACGATTGATGAAGCACTATACAGCGGTCTTTCCTCTGCCGTAAGTTTTTTACGTCGTCTAGCGATATGTTCTGAAAAATCATCAAAAATATCTCTGAGAGAAAACCCCTGTGGCTTGCGAGTCTGTTTTCGTCTCTTAGTGTATTCCAACATAGATAGTGTAATCTTGGTAGGGTCTTCCATAAAATCTTCAAGAAATGCGTTGACATATTTAGACCGAGATACATTAAGTTTCTTGGCGTTTTTGACAAACTCTTCATAGTCGTTAAGCGGTATAGAAAATCCGCTGGTCTTTCTTCCTTTAGTTTCATTCTGGACGAGGTTTTCGTGAATAGCTTTAATGTTAATTGTCATCAAATTCTCCTTAAATTCTAAGTGGCATAATTGCTGTGGCATAAAAATATGTAGCTGTGTCCTCATATGTGCGAAATGGTGTTAACCCTCCTTCGGTAACGGCATTAATCTTTGTGCCTTGAATATCGAGTAGATATTTGGCATTTAGTCCTATTGTAATTTCTTCATCAGGTCCTTTCTCACACAGTATTTCATCTGACGAAGAGATTCCATCTGCATCAAGTTTTGTGCTTATAATGTTTCCGGCAAGCGTAATAACTGTAGCTATTATTTTAGCTTCAGAAATTACCATAACACGCTTAATGCTTTGGGAAAAATCATTCTTTTGAACTACTGCTACCTCTGTTCCGATCATCTTGTTATTGATAATTCCTTTATAGTTAGGGAATTCATTTGCGACCATTCGACCAGAAAAAGTAATGCCACCATGTCTGATACAGATCTGATCATGGTTGATGAAAGCTACCTCTACTTCTCCTGCAAACAGATTGGTAATCTGATCCATGGCTGTAGCCGGAACAACCACACCTGAATCTTTGAGGTCAGCAATCTCCATGTTTTTAATCTGGTATAAAGATAGGCGGTGGATGTCAGTTGTTGCCATCTCAATCCCTTCAGGAATTTTCTGAAGCAAGACACCACCGTAGCTTTTATTTACATTACCAACAGCCACGGTATGTTTAATAAACGACCATCCATCTTTTATGGCATCAATATTAATTTTGTTGGAGGTCTCTGGAAAAGGTTTAATCTCGACATAATCGTCTGCGGGTAGAACAGGAATTTTATAAACACTTTTCCCGCTTGTAAGAGTGATAATACTGTGGTCTTTATCCAGGATGATTTCAATCTCTTTCTTTGAGACTTTCGCAACAGACAACATGTGTTTTGCTGGAAAAATTATATGCTCCCCTGCGTAATCTTGAATCTCTATCTCTGCTGTAATTGTTGTCTCTAAATCTGTTCCGGTTAACCGACCGTCCTTTAGCTCTATGCCCTGCAAAATCGGCATTGAGTGTTTGGTGTTAATCGCAGCTGAACATGCTTCCAGTGCTGTTAGAAATTGTTTGTGATCAATTTTCATTTTGAAGTAACTCCTTACATTTATTCAAAAGATCTATTATCTGTGTCATTAAATTTATAGTTTCCGGAGTACGCTTATCATAAGAGTCTTCGATATCTTTCAAAATCTTTTTGGCTACCATTATCGTATCCGGCATTACTTTATTTTTACTGTACAGCAGATCGTTGAGTCTGGAAACTTGTTCCATATATCCTTTAGAAGCTCGAACTATTACCGCCATCTCCTTGAGAGTTATCTTACCATCTTTAACTGCATCGGAAACCATCTTGTGTGAGTCTACAAGTAAAAGTCTCTGGCGAATATACTCTCCGCTTTTAGCAACCATCTTGGCAATTCTATCTACAGCCCATCCCCAATCTGAAAGCTTTTTAAATGCGATTCCCTCCTCTGCGGGTAGAAGATTTTTACCGGTATTAGTCAATAAAGAAACCAGCATCTTGTCAGCATCGTTTTCATACTCCTCTACAATGGCAGGAATAAATATATCATGTCCAAGCTCTTCAGCTCTTAAACAAGCCCTCAGTCGTCTTTCTCCATCAACGAGGGTATATCCGCTATCGGACTTACAAACGTGTACTGGATTCAACACACCGTTCTCTATGATAGAGTTCATAAGTTCTGTCTCTCCGCTAAAATCCGTTCTTGGATTCCATCCGTTTTCAACAGCTATTTTTTTCGGTGACAACTTCAGCATTGATTTTCCAATCTTGCAAAAAACTTTTCAAAGTATATCGTTTGAAAAAAAAATGTCAAGAAAATTATTCGATTTCTAAAGACGGTTTTTCTGGAACATATCCTGGAACATTCTCGGCCATTTGTTGATCAAAAAGAGGATTGACATGAGTTCCTTCTTCAGGTTCTGGATGTTTGAATTTAAAAAAGAAAGCTGGGTTTGCAAAAAATCCTACATATTCAGCAATGGTTTCTTTAGATTTGAAGTCTTCTTGCTCGTCCAGAAAAGTAGACATGGAGATAAATAAATATCTCAGTCTGTGTCCAAACGATTTTGAAGTCCCATTATTTATGCCGTTCCAGTCGGGATTAGTTAATCTTCCTGTGACTCTGAGGAGTCTCCAGAGGTGTCGGAATTCTGGTTCGGCGAAGGTTTTTTTAAGTCATTCTCTGCGAGAAATTCTTTAAATTTTGCTTCCTGTTCCGATCTGAATGTAAGATAAGCATCGTACATAAAATCCAATACCATCGGTTGCAGAGAGTAAATTACGTTAAATCGATCTTCCCATGTGGATTTAGTCCACCCATCATCACCAGCAATAGATTCAATGCTGGATGTTAAGATTGCAGCCTTACGACTCTTTTCCATTGACAGTCCACCCAGCAGAGCGGAAGCCTTAATGATAGATTCCTCTTCGCTCCCACAATTAGCAAGATTCAAATTAAAAACTATAGATCCCATCTTGATTTGAGATGCATGTTTAAATCTGTCGATAAGATTTAGAATCGTGTTTCTGTCAAATACTTTAATTTCGGTCACTGGTTTCTCCCTATGTTAACTTTTCTATATAGCTAGACAGCCCAAAAATGGACTTGCCTATTCTTCAGGTTCGGTTCCGTCAATCCAAAAAGGACACTGACTAGTATAAAATAATAGTTGTTCTATATTTTCAGGTGGAACACTGCTTTTTTTATGAAGCAATTGATCGTGGTGTTCGCAGTTAGGATTAACATCTCTGTTATCTCGGTTGTATTCAAGACATGTAAAACATGCTTTAAGTTCAGGATTATACCAACACTTGTCTTCGTGTTTTTTCATAGCATATTTGTTTGCCATAACTTTTTTACAATAGCCACAATGGTATCTGGTTACTTTATACATACTAAGCTCCTTTGTGCAGTTCACATTGTGGAAAAATATTGTTTTTCTTTAGAAACTCATGCAGAAACATTCTGCCTTTCTGAGTCCAGCGAGTGTCAACCTTGCACTGTTCGCTGCCTTTCTTATCTAAATACTTATGGGTCCTGCTTTGAGTGTAACCGTGTCCGGCATACTTAGAATAGAGGAGCCATTGACCATTATTTTTATACTGAACCTCTTCGCTGTGAAGAATACGGTTCAATTTTGTGGCAGAGATGCCATAATCTTTTGCAATCTGTGTAACTGTTAATGTATTTGTGCTGGACAATATTGTATCAACATAAGAAATCTTCGGTGTGAACTCAAGTATTGTGTTTTGATGCTGTGTATTTATTGATATCAACCTATCGTTTTCTTTCTCCGTCAACTGCTTGGCTTTCTGAGCTTCAATTTTTTGCTCATACTCTACAGCCCATGCTCTTGCCGCTTCAGCAGGATTACTAAAATCTGGAATAGCCAGAACTTCCTTTAATTTTTTTTCACACTCAATGAAGTACCTTCGTGCCTGCCTCCCTTTTTCATTTCTCTGAAGCATGGAAAGCTCTTTAGCTGTATCCAGAATTAAAAAATAATCCTTCCTCGATTTGTCTAATGATGTGGCATACTTATTTTTTAGTAAGGTAAAATGCACACCCTCTTGGGCTTCGATAAATTCAAGATTAGTTCTGATCCAATCGTTAAATCTAGCTTTAACTTCAAGAAACTTGTGAAGATCTCTAGCGTTGACGGTTTGCTTTTCTGTGATTTTGATTAATTCCTTCATGGATGCCTGGTTTCTAACTAGTAATAAACAAAAAAAATTATTGACTGCCATCTTCCGCGAAAGAAAGGAAGCAACCAAAAGACTTTTAACTTTATCAGATTGTACAGAGGAAATCAAGAAAAATGAAAATTATTTTACAACAGCGAAGAAATCCTTGAGATTGCTTACTGTGGATAGGTCGATCTTTTTAGACTTAGATGCACAGACTTTTTTGAAAATAGGTTTCTCTACCAGTTGACCGTCTGTTAACTCTGCCCATTTAGCGTTGTCTCCAGATATTACGTAGAAAAGATTCTCTTTCTCAGCCTGTACTTTGACAGCTTTTTTAATCTGGATATTGAGAAATGTATTCAGCTTCTTGGAAGTGATCAGTTTTGTAAACTCTTCTGCTCCGTCTGCTTTTCCAATTCTTGCAAGAGTCATAAGTAGCTGATTGTCTCTGGCTCTTACACTGGTTGCCCATGTTGGAGATTTAATACTAATGATATAGTCATCTTTATCTTTGCGAACGAAGAAAGCTTTTGTCAGATCTTTATCGCTGATTTTTTCTTCTTTGTTGCCAGCTCCGGTAAATTCTTTCCAGACTATATCCTCAAATTTTTCTGTAACTGTAACCTCTGGATAGTTTTCCTGAGTCCAGCTTTTCAGATCGACTGGCTTTGGTCTGGAGTTTCCTTTTTCTTTACACCACGTAACAAACTCTTTTGCAATTTTTACGAGTTCTTTTTTGTCCATTTTATTTTCCTCATTGGTTGGTTACTTCTACATGATAGCTTATTGTTCCTGCACCTACAGAATCAAAAACCAGCTTAATTGCCGGAATTTTAAAATGATAACTTTTAATAGTCGGAAGTCCTCCAGCAGCAATTGGAATGCTGTCAAAGGTAGCATAAGCTCCACCGAGCTCTTTTTGTATCTGTAATGTTCCTGCTGTATCTGACTCAAATGTTACAGAAGTTACATCTGTGTAGTACGGAATTTCTATCTCCTCAGAAGTGTGATCAGCTCCTGCACCTTTTACTACTAAATCGTTGTGATAGGGAGCAATGTAAATATTTCCAGCCATGATATCCTCCTAAAAAATAACTATAATAATTGTAGTAGGTAGATTGAATTCTGTCAATAGTTTTGAGGAAGAGTTCCATAAGATCCCATATACAATAGAGATATACCGGTGGAACATCCGAGGTAATTCACAACGAATAGGTTGCGTATAAAGGTAGATGCTTTCCCAGGAGTCATAGTTTTGGCAGTTACCACAGACTCTTTAGCCTCAGTCATCAGCATCGTATACAGACCTTTATATTTCTCAAATTTCTGCTGAGATAGACTGTGTGCAGAGTCGGATAATTGTAAATCAGTTTCAATGGCTACCCTTGCTCTTCTGAGTGCATCCTGAGATCTGACATATCGCTTCAGCATGAATTCATATCTCTCTGGGAATGTTTCCATCGTATAGCTTGTCAGTGTTGGTCCAGTTGCATTAAACCAATCTACCCCATCACTTATGTAAGCGTAAAGAGCAGACGGCTTAAAAAGGTTATAGTTGCCGTTGACAGCAAAAAACTCATCCAGTTCTGTGTCAGTCATTTCTGCCATGATTTGGTGAGCAATTCTTCCGGCTCTGGATAGAACATCAAGTTCTAATGCTCCGTCAATCGAAACCTTAACATTTTCCGAACCAGTGCTAACGGTACCTTCAAATTTCAAAGTCCAGAACCCAGGCTCAAGTGAAAGAGGGTCGAGCTGAATAGTGTACATAGTTTCTGTGGCAGATACCAGAGACCATTCAGTCCTATCCTTTTTGGTTGGGAAAGATCCGAGAGCTTTGTATGGAACATCTTTTTTCCTATCCACATTTCTAATTCTTAGAACAGGGTTGAGAACAGCCGTAGCAAGACCGTTGAATTTGAACACTACTCTCAGGGTGAGGGCATCCCCCGTGTAGGCTTGAGGACTTGCCCCAGCATTACCCCGAATTATATTTTTCTCGTTCATCTTATGTCACATCTTTTCCGATGGCTTTATTTTCTGCATCTTCTTTCTTCTGCCGCTCAATAATAGCCTGCGAGTAAAAATTATTTTCATTGGCACGAAGAGTTACATTTCCAACTCCACCCATTCCGTCGACTTGTCGCCTTACATTAACACCTTTGAAATAATCTTCTCTAATAATCATCTCGTTTGGAATTCCATCCATACCTTCTGTTATCTCAAGAAGCTCGCCATATTTTCCACCAAGTTTAGGATTAGCAAGCATTCTGTTTCTCAACATACGGCTGCCCATGATTTGCTTTATGGTGAAAAACTCAAGAAGGTTTTTAACTTCAAGTGGCTCGAAGAACAAGTTCCTTTGAGTATCGCCAGAACCAACTTTAAGATCGGAAATTTCCAATGTCTGGTAATTGTATCTATTACCCACTCTATATCCCTCTTTCTGGGCTTTGAGATCTCGCTTGTCCTGTTCTTTTTTCATTTTTTCAGCGAGTGACATTGCTGGTGCTTCTTCTATAACTTCTGGCTCATCTTCTGTCTCAGGTTCAGGAGCATCTACCTCTGGGGTACCTGCATCTTCAGGAACTTCTTTATGCTGTGGGGCTGGACAGTTAGGAGCTTCCTGAACAGGATCATTATCTACAGGTGGTTTAAGATCTTCAAGGGATGAAGCTTTTTTAATCTCAACTTTTTTCGGTGCTGGCTTTTTTGCCGGTACAACTTTTTTAGCTACTGGCTTTTTTGCCGGTGTTACTTTTTTAACCATTTTTCTCTCCATTTAAGTTTTGTGTAAAACACACATACCTATTAATAATAGTGTCATTTTTCTAAAAGGCAAGCTTTTTGTAAAAAAAATATCATTGGATTATTTTCCGAGAATGCTTCTCGCAGATCTTCTAGGTTCTCTTTTCTTGGTAGCCGCTATTTTGAGATATTCAGCTTTGTCCTCTTCAGACATGGCTTTGACTTTTTTTTTGGCTGTGGTGCTGCCTACAAGATGATCCTGCACATCAGATCCCCACAGGATTTCTTCTTTATTTGAATCAGTTATTCCGTTATCTGTTCCCAACTCTGAATGTAAGAATTCTTCGTATCCTGCTTCAATTGCCTGGTCAACCTTACCCTGAAAACTATCCGAACTAAAGGTCATATCTAATACAAAAACAAGATCTCCATCACTATCTATGGAATACGATAGAGGCTTTTTACCAGCAATATTCATTTTGTATTCTTCTATTGGATAGTCGTAAGCTTCTACTTTTTGGGATTTAGATTTGACTTTTTTTTTTGCTTCTTTTTTATTCTTTAACTTATCAACTATTGCGTTTTCAATTGTGCTATAAGCTTTGTTTGGATACCAGTTGTCAAGTGCAACATGAGGCTCTACACTATTGTCTTTTTTCCATTCTGCATAGTTATGGAAAATCCAACCGTCTAATCTTTCAGATTCGTCTGCATCCTTGCCGGAAATATTCAAATATATAGTTCCAGATACAGTTCCCTTGTCATCTTTACCTACAGTAATAGTGCCAACAGTCATGCCGTCGAACTCTTCGGCAATGTCTTCGTCTGATTTATCTTTGTAATCTTCAGCTTTGATTTTACGAGATGACCTTACTGTTGTTGAGACTTCCTCATAATTTGAAAGACCTTCTAAAATATGTTTATATCTAGGGTGGTCTGATATTAATCTTAGGTTCGGGTTGGATTTACGAAACATCTCTACTTCATCGCTATAATATAGAAATGTTTTAATTACTTCCTTGGTAGTGGGATCGTAAGCTATAAATCTAACAGAACTGTCGTTTTCTGATTTAACTTTTTTTTTAGCGGTAGTAGAGCCTGCATCTGATTTTTTAGCCGCTAGTGCTTCTTTTATACTGTCTCTCCACTCTGCCTCAGTTAAGCTCCATACCTTCATATCAGTTTCGTCAGCATCAGAAGATAGAGCTTCTTCAAGTTCTGTTATAGAGTTTTGATCGTAACACGCTTCGGAAAATCCACGCAATGCTTGAGCAGCCTTTACTATTTTGTACGATTTTATTATGTCCCAATAGTAATTACTTTCCGTCAAGGATGTGTTAAAATAATTTTCCCACGCATCAAGCGTAGTTCTTTCTCCATCATAGAGATCAAGAGAGCCATCATCAACCATAGTTTTGTAGTCTTCATATAGTTTTGCCGTATACCC
>Ga0307928_10004475_pt1 | contig 10597 bp, 25 predicted proteins | sample AceLakmetagen232_FD_201815 | JGI IMG/M metagenome (GOLD analysis project Ga0307928, IMG submission 201815) | Saline water microbial communities from Ace Lake, Antarctica - #232 | ecosystem: Environmental > Aquatic > Non-marine Saline and Alkaline > Saline | place: Antarctica: Ace Lake...
CAGTGTGGCTGCGGTACATGCTGTAGCCACCCCGTCTGGCGGAGGCGGGCTTCCGTCTGCGCTTGCGTCTTGTCTTCACTTGCCGCCCTCCGCGTCCCGTATCCCAGGCCAGTTCGCGTCAATCGTATTCAGAAGCCCCTGCAGCTCGCCGCGCAGGTCAATCAGATTCCCGGCCGCCGTGTCGTACTCCTCATACCGTAGCCTGTGGTCGAGGGGCACCACATACTGCATCACCCCCGCGACTCTCAGCCGTAGAGTTCGACGAAGGGCCACCGAGCTCGAGCTCTCCAGCCTCGTCTGCACGGCCTTGATCTTCCGCTGTCTTGTCATTCTCACGCGCCTCCAGATTTCGTATCTCGGGGAAACTCTCGTCGATCGTGGTCAGGAGCCGTCGCAGTTCAATCCGCGTGTCCATCAGCGACGTTGCCGCGAGCAGAGCATGGTCCGTCTCCGCCTGCACCCAGTAATAGAGCTGATTCAGAGGCTGACTCATGTTGACCGCGCCTAGACGCAGATCCTGCCGCAGCTTGATTGCTTCTGGTCTCCTCAGCTTCTCCTGCACGCACTCGATTGTCTGTTGTCTGTTCATGTTCCAATCCCCTTCGCTCCTGTCTGTCCGGACTCTACCAACTTCACCTCCATGATGTCGCGAGCCATCTCCCAGTGCTCCAGCTCCTCGGGATCGTCGTCCTCCTCCTCGTCCCGGCCGTGCCATATGTCGTCCAGCGCCATCTCCAGGTTAGCCCTGGCCTCGCCCGCCGTGCCTCCGTAGCATATCAGCTGATCGAAATCATCCACGCACACCCCGAAACTGTCTTCCATCTGACGCATGGACAGATCGAGAATATCAGTCCACTTCACGCTGGACGGTAGCTCGCTCCCCGCGCGCGCCCTCACAGACCGATCCCCAGCTCCTCGACCAGTTCCGTCAGCAGGTTGACCTTCGCCGGCATCTCCAGCGTGTCCTGGGCTCTCTTGAGTATCTCTTGGCGTGTCATTCTCGTAATCCTTTCTCTAACACTCCCGACCCCATTTATCTGAGTGGCGATCCCCACACGGCCCGCCACCATGCGTGGTGCTGGACCCGTCCGTGAAATCAGTTCGACGCACCTTGCCTCCCGTGCCGTCGTCCACTAGATCCGTCTTACTGTCCCCGGGCCCAAGTGTGCGCGGGTCGCGACTGCACATTGGTTCCGCATGCTCGTTTGGATACATTACCGTAGTCCTTTCTCTTTCATGAGCTTGTCGAACAACTCGCTCCGACTCCTCTCGACATAGGCCTGATACTCCGCGCCGAAGTGCTTGCCCGCGCACTCGCTGCAGAACCAGATGCCGCAGTACAGGCACCTGTAGGTCATGATCACAGCCTGATTGTGCCCGCATGTGCATGTGACGCAGTCAGACGCCACCACATCGGCCCACTGGGACTTGAGCACAGGCTTGTCCTCCGAGTTGGCGTGTAGCAGATATTCGACCAGTGGTATGGGCATCACAGAATCACGTAATTGTCGGGAGCCGCCACGTCGGCTCTCTGGTGTAGGGCGTCGAGAGCCTTGATCGAATGGTGGTCCGGGTGTCGTCTATAGTCGTTCGCAGGGTCCAGCGTCGTGCAGATCACATCGTCCCCGACCCTAAGCCGAAGAGGCATGAACAGTGCGAGGCACTTGCGGTCCCCTGTGCCATCGCCCATGACTATGGACCTGGACTCAGCGCCATCGCCTCTGGTCATAGGCCTGGTGAAGTCCGACAGGGGCCATTCCAGCTCGGCCTCCTCGAGACCACTGGAGATGAGAGCCACCAGAACAGTAAGCAGCAAGGTTGGATCCACGAGCACAGGCTCGACCAGGCTGGTGATGTCGGCGGGGCCTGGATTCAAGCGCACAGCCATATCCTTTCCCGGAAAGCACCTACTCACCAGATGCACTCCCCTCACCGCGTCCGCGAAACCCTTCAGACTTGGGATGTGAAGTGTGCGTGATCCCTGAAACTCCGGCATCAGCCGATCCGTGTCGGGGAACGTGCGCTCAGCGCAGTCCTCCGAGACCAGCCCCGTCTTTGGATCCACTATCCCCCTGACCTCGCCCGTGTAGGGAACCCTGACCAGCGCCACGCCGCTGGTAGCCTCCATGAAGCCTTTCTCCGGCACAGCGTGGCAACATCCCAGCACCCGCCTGGCACCGTCCCCTTTTCTGACCACAGGTGCCAGAGACCGGTGTGGTTTCTTCTTCGTCGGTCGCCTGGACACAGGGTGGATGAACACCTCGCAGGGCATTGCGGATGTGAACCCCCGGTACCTGTCGCACTCCTTCATAGCCCTCAGAGCCTTCACCGGCTCGGCGCTCTCGATCGCACCCAGCACGACCAGTCTCGTCAATGATTCGTCGTTCATACTTTCACATGCTCCTGTCTAGTTGTCCTCCGCTTCCCGTTTCAGGTCTCCTGCCCTCTTGAGCAGCAGATCCAGAGCATCCGCACGGGGCTCCACACGCAACGCCGTCAGCATGGCGGACATCACATCCGCGCCGACCACCACGCCTAGTGTGGCCAGCCTCTTGTGGTCGTCGCCCAGCTCCGCAGGGGACAGCACAAACCGGTGCGACATGCACCGCCGCGTCCCGTCCAGGACCTCGGCGTACACGTCGATCGACCCGTCATCCGTCGCCTCCGCCTTCAGGCTCATGTTGTTCAGCAGTTCCGCAAGGCGTCCCGCCTCGGCTCTAGTCTTCTCCGCCATCTTCCGTCTCCCGTTCCGTGGCAGCGGCACGAGCGTGCCGCCCACCACAATGATCCGACGCCCTCCCATGCATCCCGTCTTCCGGTCACAAGTTTGCACGACTCTCTCTGTTCTTCAAGCGCAGCTCCCTTTTGTGGCCTTTGATGAACTTCGTCCGCCTCGAATACAGAGTCACCTCGCGACCGCACCCGCACTCGCAGAGGCGAATCTTGTCGCCAGGCTTGAACCACGCGTCCTCCCACCAGTACTCCATGTTGTCCGTTGGGTGGAACGACATCACACCTCCACGTCTGTACGACTCCATGCGCACCCTGATGTAAGAGTCCCTCGTCCCTCCGATGACTCCCTCGTGCCAGTTGTTATCGCTGGTGTCCAGGAACCTAATACGTCCTCCCTTGAAGGCGGGGACGTTGTACTGCGCTCTGATCCTTCGCATGCTCATGCGTATTCTCCCTGGGTTGCTATATGCTTAGGATTCTCTTCTTCTGCGCCTCCAGATGCTCAGCCATCTTAGCATCCTTCATTTCCCTGATCTTGCTCTCGAGCTGCTTCACTTTGACACGGAGAGCTCGGTTCCTCTCGAACACGGCCAGCGCCACACTCAACGTGTTCAGCATTATTCAGCCTCCTTCTCATCCATCATGCGCTTCACGTCTTCCCCCACCTCCTTGAGACAGGCGGGGCACAGCACAAACTCTGCGAAGTCCTCGAACCCGCTGTCAGGATGCATGTGCGTCTCGTAGGACTCCCATCCGTGGGGGCGATCGTCTTCACCCACAGTCGCCTTCCTGCCACAGAAGTTGCAGGTCCAGATGCGTAATAGCTCGATCATTTCGCCTTCTCCTCGAACACATGGAACACCAAGGCACCCTCCTGCATCTGGAACGTGCCGATGTACTCGCCGGGATCATCCATCTGCTGACCTGTGCCATATACACGGAAGGCGCGCTCCTCCGTGTCGGCGTACTGTTCGACGATCGCCCAGATGCAGGGAACTCCCCGCTGCATCTGCACGGTTAGCGCCCTCGCCCCCTTGGGCATGTCGATGCACACCCTGTCCTGCAGGTCCAGCTCGTACTTGTAAATCCTCATTTCGCTTTCTCCTCGATTGTGAACACCATGTTGCTTCTGACCGCCATCGGCACACCTCGATACACCGCCAGCTTCTTGCCGGCGTACTCGGGCAGTCGTCGCTCGATCTTGGCCTTGGACGATGGTCCCATCGGCCCGGACCCGGCAACGACCAGGAAGAAGACTTTGGCAGGATCCTGCCTGGGAAGTGCCCTGATGCCACGCTTCACCATATCCAGGGCATGCTCGCAGTAGCTCTGGACAAGACGACGAATCCCGAACATGCACACCCCCGGAGAGTCACTGCCCGGAAACACCTGAAAGTCACAGTCGTCCCAAGCTCTGCACCGGCCTCGCACGTGGAGATCGCGGATCCCTCCGGTCGGCACCTCCACCGAGCTCATATGGAATCCCTCCATCGTGTAGCAGCAGCCGCCCTCGGCGAACTCGCCGTTACGGAACATCTGATCCATCACCTGGAACCTAAAACTGCCTGGAGGTCCTTCCAGACGACGCAGCCGCAGGAAGTCGTTGCCGACATCCGCGCCAACAGTCCACACCTGGTCGGCGTCCAGCTTGGGCGCCTCCTCTGGCATCGGCTCCCGCTTCCCCTCCAACTTCATGAACGCCCGCACCCTTGCCATGTGGGCCACCTCCGACTCGACGCCGTACCTCGTCCTGCACGTCTGCCCGATCTCGGCCTCGCAGTAAACGCAAGGCACCTCCAGCACAGGACCATGGATCGAATACCTTGTTCCCCGTCTTGTCAGCCTGCTCGTCTTGCTCATATCTCGGGCTCCCATCTAGGATCTATTTTCAAACAACACATGATACGCGTAGCTCTGGGCGTTCTCCGCCAGATCGCGAGCCCCGTTGACATCGACCTGATCAACGTCAACTCCATTCTTCGCCGCCATCTCATATGCGTCAGTCAGTCGCTTGTTCGCCTCCAGTGACAGCTTCAAGGCCGTTCTCCAGCCCTTGCGATCCGCACGAAGCGTCTCGCACGCATCCCACAGCTCGGCATCCGTCATGTCCGAGATCGGATTCGATCCTGATTTCTCTGCGCACATGCTACTGCCCCTTCCCTATACCGTTGCTCATCACGTGCACCACCGCCGCCCGGATCTTCTGATCCACTACGCTGTCAGTGAGCTTCGCGGTCATCTCCGCGGTGTACTTCTCCAAGAGCTCATCGCATCGCGTCTTGTACCCCTTCAGCCTTTCGTTGAACCACTCCTGTTGCTTCGTGATCTGTTCCCCCACCTGTGTAGTTATCTCGTTCTGCACAGCAACTCGGCACCCTTCCTCAATCGCCTTGACCACATTGGGGCGAGCCACATAGATGGTGGGCCATCCGCCTCGCTTGACCACCTCCACCTTTGCTCCAAGCTCCTTGCACACACGCTCTCTGACAGCGTGATCGATCGTACCTCTGAGCTCATTCATGGTGCAATCTAGGCTCGGCTTGACTCTCCGGTCCCGAAGCCACGCCACAGCACCCTGCGTGAGCGCGATCTCAATCTCGGGGTCATCCCCGATCAGTCGCTCCACCGCGCTCTTGTCCAACACCAGCTTCACTCTTTTCAGCTTGTCCGTCATCTCAGTATTCTCCTTTCGCAACCTGCTTCATACACCATCGATCGTAGTGCCGCTTGCACAGTGGTAGACCATCCATTTGCCTACACGTCGCAGGACGACCACACTTTCCCCGAGGATACCCCGAAGCGGAGTACCCTGAATGAGTGCCCATATGTTTAATCGTTCTCTGGCAAGCCTCACCGCTCATGATTCGCCCCCTTATCTGTGGATATCTCCAAACTCTTCTGAAAGTAAGCCTCGATCCAGTCAATGTTCACAGGGACCTCGGCCACCTTCAGTATCTCCACGTCCATCCCAGAATCATATTCACCCTGAAAGTCCGGCCCCGTGTACCAACAGCTCACATCAATCTGGAACGGCTGGTTCGGCTGGATTCCCTCCTGAAGCATCCAGGTGGCGAGAGACTCCACAGCTCCCCAGCAGTCACCTACTCCACAGATATCCTGAAGCCCCATGTTCTCGATCTCGTACGGCACGCAATGCTGCTGGAAGGAGCTTTTGACGTGAACGTAGGGGAATGGGAACACGCTGAGACACTCGATCTCCAAGTCCCCGCAAGGCTCGACAATCACCTCACACCAGAAGATCGCTCGAAGAGGACCTAGGACTATGCACGGAAAGTCTCCCCCGAGGGCCTGCTCCATATTGAAGGTCGGCGTCTCAGCGGTGTAGATGCTGTCCGTCATCAATTCGCCTCCGATGAATCCCATCCCTTCCAAACCCACGTATGCATGGATGCGGCCTGGGTCCACGATGCATCCCACTTGTCAGCGTTGTGCTTGTCCACCCAGTCGACCGGATGCGTCAGGATTCCGAACCCGATCACGAATGATTCAGGCGGGGCATTGCATCGACCTGGCCGTTCTCTTGCGAAGCCAGTCCACTCGATCTGGGCGTCGTCGGGCACCACGATCCCCTGACCACCTAGCTCCGAGCGGAAGCGGTCGGCCCATTCCTCCGAGTGGCTCACCACATACTCGAGGCAGTCATCTGTCTTCTCCATCTCCTTGTCAACCCATTCACGCATCTCTTCAGCCAAAGGGCCATTGAGCAGCACACCGAACACACCGCAGACTCCGCACACATTACTCATGTCAATCATCTCCTTTCAATTCGTTCAAGTCACGGAGTCACGCCGAAGCGCACTCCCTTCAGAAACGTCATGCACTCGCGCTTGGTCGCGGTCGGGCATATCCCGCCATCAGGGAACACGTATCCGCGGTCTTGTCTCACAGCCCGGAAGCCTCCGCCGTCATGGTGTATCAGCAGACCCAGCGACCTCGCCAGATCGTCGAGCTCTTGTCTCGTCACATAATGCTTCCCGCTCACGCTTCAGATCTTCCTTCATTTTAGCCACGTCCGGCTCTCCGCCTCCGCCCCACATCCCCGCCAGATCCTCGGCGTATGTCATCAGTCCGCATCTGTAGCTGTTCCGGCACGGAGTCTTCAGAAGGAACCTGTTCCAGCCCTCCACGCCAGCGTCGGTCGCGTGGCTGAACGGAGGATTCGGCATGAAGAGAGCCTTCGACTCCTCCACCAGAACACACTCCTCACATTCCCCACACCGTGGCGGCCTGGCGCGCATCTCGTCCGACTCCCTCTCCGTCAGGCCAGGCATGATCCCGGACTCGACGCTATCTTTGCTACTCATCTTCACTTTCTTTGGATCACTGCTCATCGGTCTAGCCTCCTCGCGATTCGTCGCCTCTCCAGCACATCCATCATCTTCCGCTGAGGCTCGAACTCAAGTGTGGATTGATCTTCATCCCGCTCACGTTCGTCCGGTGTCAATCCTCTACGACAACTCCAGCACCGGAAGTCTCTGCATGTGTTTGGCCTGTCCTCGTGGATACCGCAGAAGCCCCGTTCTATGTCGAAATGCCTGCAGGTGAGCGTCGGTACATCATCCATGCTAGATCCTATCTCACGGATGTTTTTCCGAACTAGGAATATGTCGTTGGGATCATACTCTCCAAACGAGTTCGCTAGCGTGTCGAGAGGCACACCCGGAAACACAAGACGTCCGTCATCATCCAGCCTCGCCGATGGAATCTTGAACCTGTAGCAACAATATCCGGGACACCGACGACAAGCATATTCCTGAGCTGCAGTCGTCGTCCCTTCCAAGTCATCTCGCACATACTTGATCACATCATCCAAGGCATCGCACGCATCCTTGATCGTAGTCTCAGACATCTTCAACTCCTTGTTTCTATACGCCAGATGGCGTACCGTCCTGGGAGCCATGATCTCCTCCTTCAAGCTACTGATGTGCTTCCCACAACATGCTCGGTCTCCGAAAACACACGCCCGCATGCGCAGTACTCCGCGTCGCTCTCCGACAGGCTCTCCCGGATGTACTCGTCCCCGGTCAGATAGTCGTGCTCGTCGTTGAGTCTGGAGTACAGCCAGTCGGCGAGACGTCTGAGCGCCTCCTTGATGGACTCTTCGCCCTGGTTGAGCGTCTCGTCCCCCACCGGCCGCTCCTCGTCCCACAGTTCCGCATCGACGCGCATGCACCCCGAGTTGCTGTAGCGCCCGCTCACTGTCACGCGGGCATCGATGTTGTACCTTGACTGGCGCTGCGCCTCCTGAAGATCCTCCCCTATGCTCTCCAGCTTCTCGTCCACAGGCGCGTATGCCTTCAAAGCCTTGCGCCAGCCCTTGCGGTACCGGTACTGCCCCTCGAAGCTGGCTCCGTCGCCCTGACTGCAAAAGCCACTGAAGCGGATGGCCCTCACGGAGTGCCGTCCTTCGGCGATCTCGACTCCGAGACACTTGCACACCTCCTCGAAATCATCGAACAGGTACTCATACCAGTCAGCATCCTCCACCCGGAAGTAGCGGCTCGCGTCGATCACGAGCTGCTGCGCCTCGGGTGTCAGCTCCTTGAATCCGTACAGAGTCGTCGTGTACTTTCTCATCCGGTCTCCTTCATAAGAGCCCTATGGTCCCTACAGTGCTCCGGGCAGCAGTAGCCGCCCGGATGGTCTGTCTTGACATCGCACCCCGGCAGCGTGCATTCGCGCAGGTCGAGGTAGGCGTGCTTCGGATCGGCCTTGCATCCGTAGCACATCCCCCGACGCACCGAGAACCCGTCGATGCCCAGACAGGTCGTTCATTCCGCGATCTCCTCGGTGTCGTCAGGAGGGCCACAGGCCTCGACGATCTCGTCGGTGTCGCTGTTGTCCAGATCCAGGAACCTGTTGTGTAGGGCATCAAGCAGCTCCTGCGCTGTCACGTCCTCTGCCTTGTGCGGCGTCGTCACCGAGAACCCGAGAGAGAAGAGGTGGTGGTGAATCGTCGGCTTCGGCGCGCCCTTGGCGTCCAGCGCTGCCAGCACGGCCAACGTGCGCACGGCCAGCATGTTCGCGCAGTCTGGACTATGGACCAGGTCCGGCCTGGCGCACTCCGGTCCCAGCATACTCGCATCCGCGCGCGCTCCGCAATGCAGGCACACCACATAGGGCTGGATATCGTCGATCGCTATGAACTGCGTCCCGCTGTCGACGATGGCCTGCGCCAGCACTCGCAACATCATATCCCTGTCACTCATATCGTCACTCATGCCGTCTCTCCTCGTTGTCTCGTATTATGTCCAGCTCGGCCAGCAGCTTCCTGGCCACACGCGCCGGGCACTCCGGACTGTGGCTCAGGGAGACACACGCCTCGTCATGCTGATGCCTCGTCGTGGATGCGCCGCAATACAGACACCTGTAGACATTGTTCCAGCCCCGGCCCGCATCAAATCTGCACCCGCATGACCCAACCGCCTTGACCAGCTGCCGCAGAGACCGCATGTCCACTTCAATCGTGCGCTTGCGTCTCTTTCCCCCTTTAAGCTCCAGACGGATTGCCGCCTCACGTCGCATCGCATGCGGAGTCGGAGCCAAACGCCCACTCGCATGAACGATACAAGGACTGCCCTCTTCAGCCAGACAATAAGGACAGATCACGGCCAATGGGTCCGCGCTTCTACCGCTCATGATCTCACCCACATGTCATGCAGAATACGCCTCGCCGATTCACACACTCCATGCATGAGCATGATCTGCGTCTGGGTTGCTTGCTTGGTGTACTTGTTATCGAAATCGACTGTGCCGTCCACCTTGGACATCACCTCCACATCCGGCGCGAGCCCCAGACGCCGCATCAGTCTAGCCATCATCCGAGGGGGGTTGTTCACGAACGCCTCATATGGCCACCCGACATAGTCGACCCCGGAGAGGTCCTCGTGGATCAGCTCCGCCCACACGATCTCGTCGATGCACGCCCACACCAGCGGGCTCCTGTCATGCTCCCGCCATAGCTTCTGAAGCTCCTCGGGCCAGACCTTGGCGAAGTTGGCCCAGATCTCGGGAGACTCCGGCTTGTACCACTTGCCTGTGGCCGCCTGGAACAGGGACCATGCCCTGGGCAGTAGGCTACGGGTGCAGTGGATGATCTGGGCTTCGGGCCACACACTCCTGATGAACGGCACCCTCGATGGCCTCACATGCTTGCCCAGGACTCTCTGGCCCTTCTTCAGGTTCGCCTCGCACAACTCGCGGAACGACTCCACCTCTCCGGGCTTGGGGTGGTACTCGTTGCGCCTCTCGAACGGAATGCTCGAGTCGAAGCGGAAGCACGGGTGCTTGACCGCGATCGACGTCTCCGCTAGCCTTCCCTTGCCGTCTCGGATGAACGATAGCTTCGGGTGGAGCTTCAGACAGCCGTAGAGCCAACTCGTTCCGGTCCTCGGGCAGCCCACTATGAACACTGGATCATTCGTCATATCCTTTCCCCTATCTTGATGAAGACCCAGGCCAAAGCCACAATGGGAAACAGAGCCACGCCTAGACTGAAGCACGCCAAGGAGCTCGCATGTCCCTGGACAAACTCCTCCAACGTCTCGGACTTCTTCTTCAGCTGCATGCACTTCCACTTTACCAGACACGGGCACCACGCCATAATCCACATGTTCGACAGCACGAGCCACACCAGAGTCCACGCGTATTTCATGATGTCGTCTCCGTTTCGTCTTCTTCTGGGAACTCGTCGGGCAGGGGCAGCCCAATCTGAGAGTGCAGCTCGATGCACTTCGCTATCGCCTCGTCGGTCTCCTCCTCAAATGCACCCACGTCAAAGTCAATCATACTCTGGATCGAGCACCGACCACTCGCCCGCTTATCGTAGTATTGATGCATGCCT
>Ga0307928_10004477_pt1 | contig 10594 bp, 15 predicted proteins | sample AceLakmetagen232_FD_201815 | JGI IMG/M metagenome (GOLD analysis project Ga0307928, IMG submission 201815) | Saline water microbial communities from Ace Lake, Antarctica - #232 | ecosystem: Environmental > Aquatic > Non-marine Saline and Alkaline > Saline | place: Antarctica: Ace Lake...
CCACCCGCTCATTTACTATTTCCTTTCGCCGCTTCTGCTATTCCGGTAATCCGTTTCTCGATTGCCTTTTCCTCTTTATCGATAATTTCTCCGAGTCCCTTGGATACCTGCCTCAAGGGATCAAGCAGCTTTTTGAAATCTGGTTTTTTCCATTCGTTCATTATGGATACCCAAAAAATTGACGGACTGATATGGCCGTAAAAACGGCCGTTGCCAATACGCCATCGAGCCCCGCAACAACAAGGTTGTAGCCTTCCAGGGCTGTTGCTAAGTCGCTTCCAATTACCGGATTGGGGCCTGAAAATTTACCGGCGAGTGCTGTCATGGCGGCATGGATTCCTAGTCTATGGGCATCAATGGCCGCTTTTAGTAAAGCCCCGTTAATCATCGGTGCCGATACGCCGGGTATATAAGAGCCGCCCCAAACATTAATGCCGAGCGGTGGGCTATTCAGTTCATGGCAAATAAACGGTACTGGAACCACCCCATCGGACCGAAGTCCAGCCGCCAAAATTTGGTTTCTCCCGCCGATGATTTTCTTGACATTTTTCGCAACGGTCTTTACATCATCGCCGCCGATCACATGCGACTGGTCTGAGGCCACCTTGACCGACCGCAAACCCGATACCTTTTCCATTTTCTTGCCTGAAGTAATCTCCGCTCGTTGCCAAATGTCGCTGTTTGCATCGGTATAATCGGTGAATTCCTCATGATCGGGATCATCAGCATCGCCATAAGTGCGAGACAACGCGCCCCGCACGGCCTCTGTTAGATTCATTTCAAATGTCTTGGTAGCTTGCCCGCCTGTCGTTTCAGTCAAATGCCCTTGAACCTCAGTGCGTTTCTGGCCGCCTGTCGCTTCAGTTCTGCCGCCCGCCGTTTCATCGGCTTTGTTGTATGCCTGGAAAATCACTTCGCCTGAATCGGGACGCAACGAGAACCGCTGGCCGGAATGATCCATGATGGTGAAACTACCAATGCGCCCGCCGATGGGTGGCCGGTTATTCAAAAATTCAGCACCGCTGATTCGCGGGTCGGTAATGTCTCCATTCTTGAAAGAAACTGTCACCTCAGATTCCAATTCGGGAGTAACAAAAACTCCCCAACCATCGCCGCCCGCCAAAGAATTCACCGGGACATTCGGAATCATCCAATGCTCTTTAAACGGCTCGCCCTCTTTCTGTTCTTTCTCGACTCGGACATTGACCGTAAATTCTTGTTCGCCGTACCCATCAACGTATCCAGTCACGGGCTGCAATAAAATATGTCGCAAGTCAGGCCCAACCGCCTCAATTGCCCTTTTCAACGCATCGGCAAAGCTGTTGCTCATGCCGTAACCTCATCGAAAAACACTTTTATTTCGCTACCATCATCGGTATCAGACCATTCCAGGCCGGTAATAAAGCAGGTGTATTCGTCGTCATCTTCATCGATCACCGTCACGATGTCGCACAAATCCAACGTGATCGCCTCGGTGGTGAAGGTTCCATTGTCGCGGTCGAAATTATCCGCATCGTAGCCAATCTCAAAAGCATGAACGGCGTCCTGATCGGTGTTACGTTCCTGCCAGTGAAATACTCCATCGGTGTCCATCCAATAATCATGCGATAGAGCCATCCGCCGATGGATAAAGCGCAAGGCATCAATCACGGTCATCTCATTCAAAGGCAGGCGGTCCAGCATCGTGTTGTAAATTTCAATGCCGGTCACATCCAGGCCGAGTTTTTTACCCACAAAATAACTGAGCATGTCGCTCGGATATTGATTGATCAGCGTGAGGGTAAATTTCTCGATTTGCAGTTTGCGAAAATCGCAGTAGCAAAGCAATTCAACCTGCTTCCGTTGCGGATATTTAGGCTCGTAGATTTTTCCGCTGAAAATCAAATCCTGCGAAGGCCCGTAATCCAAGGAAAACGTCAATGAAGTGCTGGCTATAGCCAAATCGGTAATCTGCCCGGTCGGATTGGGAAGCGTCAAACGCGCCACGCGGGATTTCCCAAGATGCGCCGCGATTTTGTACGATTCGACTAAATCAAAGTCAAAGCCGGATACCGATATGGTGGGTTGGATCATCAAAATGTAAAATCATTCAGCGTTAGCGGATTATCGCTTGATTTATCTGATTCATTTTCCGTTGAGGGGCTTGAAATATCCCATCCTGCGCCCGCTAGTAAACCTTCATCCCTTGCCTCGCGATAGTCAGCAAAGGCTTCATCAACAGTGACGTCATTGACCAAAGCATGCTCAATTGCTTGTGGTAAAACCCTTACCGTTTGGAACACGCCTTCATCTGTTAAAATTCCCTTGTCGCCAACAAAGTCATCGGCATCCTTATCCCACAATTCATAAGCCCCAAGGTGATCCCGCATCTGCTCGGCTGGCGTTATTGGCGCGGCTGCAACGGATGATCCGGTTCCTGCTCGCCTTGCCCCCGTGCTCTTCTTTTTTTGCGGCGCGTTATAAAACCATTGCCTCAGTAAAATTCTGGCGACAATGCAATCAGCGCCCAAGGAATCGTTGTGAGTGAGTGAATCCCAAAACACGAATTTGATATCTTTGGGTACTTGCGGGTGATCGGGGGCGAAAAGATATTTCTCTCCGTACTGATCCCGCGCCCGAAACGATTGATACAAAAGCTCCAATTTCATAAGTGCCGTTTCGCCGCCCTCTCCGGATTCATCGGTAAGCAATTCAACCGAAAATTCAACATCGGTGGGATCGTCGTATTTTTTCATTTCAACGACAGTCGCGCCGGTCGCTTTATTCTTTTTCTCGGTATAGCCGGTCTGGTTTTTTACGGTGACTTCGCCAGCCGGTGAAATAGTTAGCAAGCGAAAAGTGTAATCAACTCCCGGCTCCGATTCGTCGCGTCCCTTGTCATTTTGAGCTCTGGTCACATGGCACAAATTGAAAACAATGACATCGCCACCATTGTAGGGATTCGTGGCGGCTGAATTATTCTCCATCGCTACCGCCCTCCATCTTTTCCGGTTTCATTCAAAGCCTGCATGATGCCTTGCTTCACTTTCTTTTCGATGTCCTTGTCGGACGTGCCGGTAATATTCACCGTGACGGTGTAATGATTTGTGCGCCCGCCATCAGATTGCCGCGAATTATCGATGTTATTAATTGACCCGCCGCCCGCGCCAACCGGTACCGGAATGAGTCTCATCAACGATTCATCCAACTCACGTTCCAATGAGGGAAACGATTGATGGATTCCACGCTGAAAAGTTTCGACGAATCTAAAACCGCTTTTCGTCAGGTCCGAAAGAGGGCCTTTTTTAGCGTCGCTGAAAGGCAAATAAGAGCGCAATTCGGAAAACATGTTTTTGACATTTGTTACCAGTCCAGACCATGCCGCCTTGATCCCGTCCAGAAATGCGGCAATCAGACCCTTGCCCGCTTCATAGAATCGACTAGGCAGAGCGACAACCCATTGCCAAACCGCCGTAAAATGCCCCTTGATCGTCTCCCATACCCCACCGAAAGCCTCAGCAATTCCCGCCCAGGTGCTTGACCATAAACCGGAAATATAAGACAGCCCGATAGAGAAAACATTGGTAATGAAATCCATCCCGACAGCAATCCCCATGCCGAGACTCAAGACCATATCGCGTACAAACTCCCAAATCCATTTGAATCCGGCCCCAAGCATGCCCCACAGCTTCACAGCCGCCCCGCTGATCGCTTGGGATGCAATAAGGAAGGCCCCACAGATGGCCCTGAAAGCCGCTCCTAGCCCTGCTGTAATGGAATCCCAATGTTTCCAAAGCTGATAGCCGATGACGCTCAATCCGGCAATCGCCAAAATGACAAGACCGACAGGCCAGAGGATTGACCATATTCCAATAGCCACGCCCTTTAATGCCGCCGCCAATCCCAATGAACCCATCGCCGCGCTTTTGGAGGCAAGCGAATACGCAGCCAAACTGACCACCGCAAAGGCAAAGCTCGCAGCCAAAAACACAACCGTTCCGGCTAAAGTCAGAAAAATGCCGGTGACTAAAATGCTGGTGATCAATATTTTAGTTAGCATCGGATGCGCTTTGGCAAATGCCCCGATCCCTGAGCCGATCTTGCCGATGACAGTAAGCAGGCTCGTTATCGTCGGCAACATGGCCTTAAATATGTCGTGCATTGCCGCCGCCGCCGATGCCTTACTTTTATCAAATGCGGCCTTCGTAGTCGCGTCCATCTTTGCAAATGCAGTAGCGGTGGAGCCTGTCTTAATCCCCATCGCTTCCATGATCTCAGCGTATTTCTGGCCTTGCGGCCCAACTAAAGCCAAGGCCCCAACCAAGGCCCGGACATTCGGGAATAATCTGGCAAGCGCAACTTCATTGCCGCCCATCTTCTCTTGCAAGATTTTCAACCAATTGGAAAAGCCGCCCACTGATTTTATTCCGGCAGTCGAAAGAGTAATCCCAAATTCTTTAGCCACCGCCGTCGCGTCGGCAGTGGGCTTCAAAATTCCGCTCATCATGGCGCGAAATGACGTGGTTGCCTCTGCTGTATTCAAACCGCCAAGGGTCAATGCAGCAACGCCTGCGGTCATTTCGTCAATTCCGACACCCGCCGCTTTGGCCAAAGGCGCAACGCGGCCAATGGTAGACGACAAAGCCCCGATGGTCGTTTTGCCCATCCTCATAGCAACAAAAAGAGAATCAGAGACGCTAAGGGCGTCCTCGCCAGATAATCCATAAGCATTCAGAATTGAAGTCAATCCATCGACAGCCGTTGCAGTATCGGTCACACCGCCACGCGCCAATTTCAACCCGACAGTCATTATTTCCGTGGCGTCGGCAGCATCGGAAAAGCCCGCCGAAACGGTCTGATAAAAAGCTCTTGCGGTATCGGTCGGCATAGAACCGAATTCCTTGGACATGTCCTTGACTTGTTCGCCGAGCCCGCCAATGTCCACCGTTGCGGTATCGACTAAAGTTGAAACCTCAGCCATCGCATTTTCAAATCCAGCCGCCGAAACGATACCGGGCACCATGGCCGCCGTCATGACGCCGCCGATAAACATCATTTTCTTGCCGATGGCCTTTAATTGACCAATGGCTTTTTTTAATTTATTCAGATCACCGATGGCATTCTTGACAGGCTTCCCCAAGGCATTCTTGCCGACGATCCCGACTTTGATGGAATGGAGAAACCTGCCAAAACCGAACATTTTATCTTTTGCCTTTTCTGCCCCTACCGGGCGTCGGGGCGTTCTCTTTTCCCTGTTTTCCTAACCACTCACTCCCGACTAAATGGTCCATGATTTCTTCAACCGTCATCGCATCAACGTCCCCATAAGTAAGGCCAGGGTGCATCTTCGTGATGATTGCCCTGGCCTCTCCAAACCACCCAAGTTCCTGAAACCGCCGTCTTGCGGCGGTCAGTAATTTTTTATTTCGCCCTCGTCGCTATACCCGTTGAACCTGGATATCTGAGTCACCAAGGCCAGGATGTGACCACCGAGCAAATCCTTGGTTCCCTCTTTGAGTTCGCCCACGTTGTAGCGCGGGTAATCCAATGTCGATTGAACGAACGTGGCGACGCTCACCGACATGTTCTTGGCCTTGGCGTCGGCCATTGCCTTTGACTGCCGCATGAAATCGGAAGGGCTCAGGGTGTGGGCCACAAAAATGAATTTGCACGTCGGAATGTAAATCACGCCGACCGCCTGCTTTGGTTCATGTTTCTTTTTGGCCGCGTCCAGGGCATCTTGAATCGCCCAATATTCCTTTTCGATTTCATCATCGGGAATGTTGAATTGTCTCAGGTGCTCTTCAACATCATTGAAAAGGTTCTCGTCTTTTTCCTGTTTGTCTTTCGGATCGCCCGCCGTGTTGGCTGAACCCGTACCTTGCTCACTCACTTTAGACCCCTTCAGTTATTTTGTTTAGAACAGGCCCTCGCCGCCTTTGGCAAAGCCTTCAACGCTGACACTTGATACCTCACCAAGGGCTTTTTTGCCGCTGGCTTTGGTGAATTCGCAATCTGTCAGGCGGACAACTTTTTTGACGCCTTCAAAAGACGGATTGGAATTTGTGATTGTGAAGGGCGGCAAATCGCCCCAGGTTGTATAATCAACCCCGTTGATATTAAACGCGGCAATTTCCACCCCGTTGACGACTTTGGTGCCAAGCAGGCTGTCATTGATGTCGTCTAGCGTCATGCTCCATGTGTATCGAATATCGCCACGCATGACGCGGAGATTTTTGGAGCCTTTATTTCGGCCCGGCCCGCCCCTGACTTCCTTGGGATAATCGGAGTCCCAATCGAAATTCTGCGCCGTGCAAAGCTCATACTCTTGCCCGGCGATCGTTACCGTAAGGGTGGTTTCTTCCAGTACGCTCGGGTCTTCCTCGGCCTTGTTGTCATATAGGGACATTGCGTCGCCCTCCCTTATGCGCTTTTGCGGTAAACGCGATGTGTGACGTTCTTCATCGTCACGGTATACAGGAACCTAAGATCGGCATAGGTATAGCCTTCGGCGTCCACATTGACATTGATTGTGTAATCGGAAAACGCCTTGCCCTTGCGAAGATCAAGCGGAACTTTCATCGCCGTAGCAAGTCCGACCTTGCCGTTTCCATCGGCGTCATCCCATCGGCCCCATTGTGGCAATCCGGCTGTTCGCGCTTCGCCGCCGCTAACGTAAGCGGTTCGCAAAATCTCACAGTCCTCAAAGTCGCTGCCATCAACAACTAAAGTCTTGGAGACGTTGACGATGACGTTCCGGCCTTTTTTCCAATGGATGTAATTGACTCGGGCCGCCGCAAGCGTATTGCGGAATGACTTCGGGATTTCGGGTTGCAGGTCGGTCCTGTCGGCATCCGTCTTGATATTGATGAGACTCCGATTGATGGCATGCCCAAGCCAAATGCCCGCCGCGTAGGCTGCTACGTTGGCTTCGTATTCGGTGGTATCACCATCGTTGAAATCTTTTTGACCCGCGAAGGCGATAAGGTTTTTATCATCCTCACTTGCCAAGGCGGTTTGAATCGATGTGGTCCAAGTGTTGATATCGACCAGCCAAGCCGCCGATTTCGGAGTATTGGCGCTTTCAAAATCTTCCATTTCCAGGAAGAAAAAGCGCTCTTGGTCGTGATCGGCCAGACTGGAAGCCGCATGCGTCCCGAGCAATGCCCGTAAGGCCGAGCTTGCATCTTCCCCGCTGCCTTTCGCGCCCAAAATCAGCACGGCCATATGCTCGGTGCCTTCCAGCAACGTCAAGACGCGGCTGATTTCGGCGTTCGTGATTGACCCCGATAGCCCACCGGTAAACAGCGTCCAGGCAATTTCCAGCAGTTCTTTTTCAGTATTGGCCGTGGCGGTCAATTGCAGACTGGAAGCATTGATCGCATTCGCCAAAAGGGTATTGGTATTTGTGGCTGCCAAGCTCGCGGTGAATTGCGAACTCGTTCCCGTGGATGTGCGCTTGATCGTGACGGTCATTTCATTTTCAACGAGGTCTTTTTCGGTCATGATGTACCACTCGTTGCCGTCCGTTCCGCAGTAATCATATTCGACCGTGAGCCCCGTTACGGCTGTCGAATCCTTTTCCTTCAAGGTCGCACTTGCCTTCGCCCCTGATGCACCGATCCGCATTGTATTGACGGTGATCAGTTCATCCCTTTCAGGATCATTCAGGTTGCCGGAAATTGCTTCACGGCAAGCACGGGGCAAGCGTCCATCGACCCCATACAGGGTCTCACACAGGCCGACGCCATTCAGGCCCGCCCACGGATAAATGGTGTCCATCTCGCCGTCATTCGCCAGACCGACAAGCAGCAATGAAAACTCATCGCTCCCGTCAATCGGGGAACTGTACTCATCTTTGTATTCAGTTTTCATATTGGGTTCAGGCATATCTTACCTCCCACTCCCGTCCACCGGGGAGTTCAACCATTCGTGGTAGCCTTTTACAAACGCTGGTTCATCGATCATCCCGCCTTCGATAGGCAGGAATCGTTTCAAGGCCGCCGCTTCCGGTTTTGCGATCTTGTATTTTTCAATCAAAGCCTCAAATGGTCGCTTGATTGGTTTCGGCTTCGCTACCGTTTTGGGTTTGTCAAATTCCGGGGTTGCCTCTGCCGCCTTTGGGATGACTGCCTTTGTCACTTCATCGGCCTTCGGATATTTTCCCCGTTTTTTTACATCATCAGGCTCAGGCATAAGCGTCCTCCGGGTATCGGTTTTTCGGATGTTCAATTGTTCTAGGCACGGCCCATCGAACCTTACGGTTTGTGTGCAACGTCATTCGCAACGTGGCCTCATGGACAATCGGCTCCGTGCGTAAATTCGGTCTGGCGCCGCCCTCTTGCCCTAAGACAATGCGGATGACGCCCATGTCGGTATCATCGACGGGATCGACAAAATGATATCGAGTGCTTTCGTCGTAAATGATCGTTTCAAATAAGGCGCGAACTTGGTTGATAAGCTTTACACATAATTTTTCACTTGACCCATCGGCGGTAGTTTTGGCGAGCGCGGTGATCTGGATTTCAATCTCGCCCTTCATGCCCTTTTCAAAAAATATGGGTTTAGGCTTGGCGTCCGCGTTGTAAATGACTTTCTTGCCAGGCCCCTTTGCCACTTCATCGCCACCCAATTGCTCGACTTCAAAACAAGGAAATGTCATGTGGCGGTGGGCGGTTTCATCGGCAAACGCCGGAACCGATAATTGGGCGGTCAACATTTTCCCGACTGCGCGGACTAATGAGGCCATTTGGAACCTCCCGCCCGCCTGATAGCCCGATCAACGGCGCTATGGGCTTCTCTCGGAACCAATCGCCGGGCCAATGTGGTGGTCTTGGTCAACCACATAAAGCCCTTCATGCCGGGGTGGTGGACGCCTTTGGTGAAAACTGCATCAACGTCCAGATGTCGTTTATTCGGGGCGCTTGAAACGTCCTTGTATTGAACTTTTTTGAAGGTTTTAGCCTGTCCCTTTTTTCCACGTTTCGAGCGGGAAGTATAACCTCCCGAAGCATCCTTGAAGGGAATTGCGAGGTATTTAGCATTTCTCGGTCGGATGATATGTGGCCTTGCACCTTCATCCAAAGCGCCGCCCGCCGCATGATTCGTCCCAACTTCACCGGACGTACCTGAATACATCGCACTATGGATGGACCGCCGAAATTCTCCGGTCTCGTGAGGGGCTGCCAACACAGCGTATTTTTCCAAAAGAGCAAGGGTTTTCCGCATGGCTAGATGAACCTCAAAAGGCAAATTCCGAGCGCATGCCCTCAATTGGCGGGCTGTCAAACCATGCCCGTCAAGGGTCGCACTTACCGAGAAATTGTCTTGCGTTGCCACTATGGATACTCCCGTTTCAAATGCAGGCGGGTGAATGTTTCCGCTCCCGCAATTTCAAATCGCCTTACATGCCTCACCCGGTAATTGCTCCCCATGATTACCAGCCGATCAGCCTTATTGGCCGACTCTGCCGCCGCCGCTTGAACCTGCTCTTGTAGGTTCCCCGCCGCGTCCGCTATCGCATCACAATCAGGCTCAAGGATTTCACTGGATGGCTCCATGTCGAGTTCAACCTTGATCGTCATTACCGCCGTGAAATCTGCTTCGGCGGCTCCGTCAAATGAACCGTCATCGATCAGCACCGGGCGCATGACCACGGCCTCGACTTGGCTGACTTCACATATCCCTTTGCAATCGGCTTCGATCTGAGCCTTTTCCACGTCCGTGAGATCAAAATCGCCCATTCGGCTATCCTAATTCGATGCCGCCGCCCTCGCTGTCGGAACCAACAGGCTCGTAAGCAAGCGGGGTTGCCATTGTCACCGCATCCAGTCCAAGCATTTTTCTGTAAAGATCATAGAGAGAGCCGGCCAGGTTCTCTTTCGTCAATAATTGACGACTGCGATCAACCGACTTATCGCCGGATTTCCAACTCGTAACTTTGTTTGAGGATGTGACCAAATCTTTTTCGACAAGGAACATTTGAGCCAACAGAAGCAACGCTTCCCGATTCGCTCCAGCCGGGTCGGGATCGATTGTCGCCGATTCCCCGACTCCGCGTGTAATGACGAATGATGTACTTGCATCGGCATTGAGAACGGCGGTTGCTTTTTCCAACGACCGCCGACACACGTAATAGCCGAGTGTCTCGTCGCCCGCGTCGATCCGCAAATCTGCAATAAGTACGTCAAGATTCATTCCTCATCAGCCTCATTGGTCCTTTTTGTTCCCGCTGCCCTTCGGTCTGCCCGGCCCTCTTTTCGGAGGAACGGGTTTAGGTGTAGGGATATTCGCGGGCTGCGTCACTTCCGCCGTTTCTTCCCCAAATTCGGGCTCTGCCTCGAATTCAGGTTCGACGTAATACTCCGATGTCGATTCGGCTTGCTCACGCTCAATTTGCAAAATGCCCTTGTCGAGCAGCTTTCGCAGATCACGACACATCCGCGTTTCCTTGGTTTTTCCACCTCGAATAACCAAATCCGGTTCCTTGATGTCGCGCCGTTTTATCACCCACGCTCCCTTGTTGGGATTGTGAACGTCATACATGATTACCGTTTCCGCTTTCATTTTTCCCTCTCGTTTTGCCGCTCGCCCTTATCAGGTGATGGTGATCCCG
>Ga0307928_10004478_pt1 | contig 10594 bp, 11 predicted proteins | sample AceLakmetagen232_FD_201815 | JGI IMG/M metagenome (GOLD analysis project Ga0307928, IMG submission 201815) | Saline water microbial communities from Ace Lake, Antarctica - #232 | ecosystem: Environmental > Aquatic > Non-marine Saline and Alkaline > Saline | place: Antarctica: Ace Lake...
GTATGTTATGAGGGACAGTGTGCCTCTGCTAACGCAGGCAAAATTCACACAGGTTCAAGTCCTGTTGCCGCCCTCGAGAAAGAAAGGAGAAAGAAATGAGAAATTGTAATGATATTTTAAGTATAGGGTTTATTTTGGTGTTGTGGTCAATTATATGCGTCATTGTGACTGGTGTATTGTGGGCGTTATATATAGTTTTTCAATGGACGGTTTTAAACTAAAGAAAGGAAATCTGAATGAACAAAATAACATTTCAAGAGTTGCAAGCTTTTGAGACAGAAATGGCAGAGTTATTTAAAGATGGTAAAATAAACTGTCCTGTGCATCTTAGTGGTGGAAATGAAAACCAACTCATATCCTTGTTTGAGAACATTAACGAGAATGACTATGTTCTAAGCACACATAGAAACCATTATCATTACCTATTAAAAACAGGTAATAAAGATGGACTTAGAGATGAAATATTAGGTAGGAAAACTGGAGTTTGTAATGGAAAAGGAAGAAGTATGCATATTTATGACCATAAAAATAGATTTTATTCCAGTGCAATAGTTGCTGGAATGTGTGGAATTGCATGTGGTCTTGGTCTTGCAATTTGGAACATAAAAGAAAAATCTCACGTTTGGTGCTTTATTGGAGATGGTGCAGAAGATACAGGACACTTTATGGAGTCTGTACGGTTTGCTCAAGGTCGAGAGTTACCAGTTACTTTTATAGTTGAAGATAATGACTTAGCAGTTGAGACAACTAAAGAGAAAAGATGGAAAAAATATGGAGCTCCAGCTAGTGATTATATACTTAGATATAGTTATGAGAGAATGTATCCTCATGTAGGAGTAGGTAAAAATGTTAGTTTTTAAATGACTGAAATGAGAAGGAGAAAAAGTGAAACTAAAAGACAAGTTAAAGGCTGAATATGGGTGGTTTGCAAAAAAGCCAGAAGTAGTTTTTCTTGGAGAAGGACTAGTTAATGCAGGAAGAATTTATGGAACTCTAGATAATGTTCCAGAAAATAAATGTATAGAAATGCCAATATGCGAAAACCTTATTGTAAGTTGTGCAATAGGACTTGCACTCAAAGGGTTTAGACCAATATGTGTATTTCAACGACATGACTTCCTTCTTACTGCAATGGATGCAATAGTTAATCACTTATGCATGATGGGGGAAATATCAGGACACCAATTTAAACTACCTGTAATAGTTAGAGCTATTGTTGGAAGTGGGAGTAAAAAGTTTGATGTGGGAATGCAACATAGACAAGATTATAGATACATGTTTACTCCATATATGAATGTTGAAGTAATAGATAAGAATTGGAAAGGAAACCTTAAAAAGGAATATGTAATAAAAAATCCACTTTTAATTACAGAAACTAAAGACGACTTTGAAAAGGAGGTAAAATGAACTACTCTTGGACAAGACATTATCAGAGGTATGAATACCTAGCTCTTAAAGGATATATAACAGGTAAATCTGTTATGGATATAGGAGCAGGAAGTGCCTTCGGCTCAAATTTTATGACAAAATATGCTAAAGAAGTTTACGCAGTTGACCCAGTACTTACTGATATTGCAACAAATATTAAAGCAGGTAAAAAAATGTATAGTGTAGAGCCTGCAACTGCTGGTTGTGATGTTAAGAGGAGGTTTATATCTGCTTTTAAATTCGAAGATGTTATAGATAAAATAAAAGTTGATGTAGCAGTGGCTGTGGAAGTTTTTGAGCATGCAAAAAATCCAAGTGAGTTTATATCTGACATAGCTAATGTTGCCGAGTTTGCATTCTTAACCACACCTATGGTTGGAAAGACAATATCTAAACCTGAAAATCAAGAACATGTTGCAGAATATAGTAGAAATGATTTTTATCGAATTGTAGAAGAGAAATTTAAAATTCTAGATTTTGCTTATCAGTTTTCAAACTTAACTATTAAGGAGGGATTTCATCCAAAGCTAAAAGCTAGAGGACATAGTTTGAATGAAAATCATATTGTTCAAATGGTATGGTGTAAGAGGAAAAAATAGAAAGGAGAAGAGATGTCAGAAAGAAAATGGGATTACACAACATTGAATTACTTTATGCAATGTCCAAAAAAGTATTATTATAGAATGATAAAACACCTTGAGGCAAAACGAACTGCACCAGCACTTCTATTTGGACGTGCTATGCATTTTGGAATTGAAGATTATTATAAGGCAAAACTTGATGGAAAGGATTTTGATGAGTGTAAAGAATGTGGAATAAATGGTTTTTGTAAAGATTTTAAAGATATAGAGGGTGAAACTTTACGAACAACAGATACAGCAAAAAGAGTTCTTAATGGTTATTTTGCAGTGTATAAGAATGAACCAATACGTATTACAGATCAAGAAATTGGATTTTGCATTCCAATAGGTAATTATCTTTACGCAGGAAGAATGGATGCCAGAGGCTACTACGGTAGTGTAAAATATATCTTTGAGCGTAAAACAACATCAATGCTTAGGTCAAATTATTTTAAACAATATAATCCTAATATGCAAATTGATGGATATGTATATGCAGAAGAAATGTTTACAGGAGAGAAATGTCAAGGTGTTATGGTAGATGCGATAGAGGTTTGGAAACCTGTAAAAAGGGTAACAGCTAAAACAAAAAGTCTTGCTGATCACTATGTTAGAAGTCCGGAAGCTAGAACAAAATGGCAATTAGAACAGTTTGAAAAGGATTTTACATCTCTAGTTGAAGATGTACTTAGATGTGAGGAGAGTGGAAAGTTTTGGAGAAACAGAGGAAACTGTTTTAGTTACAATTACTATTGTCCATATAAAGAACTATGTATGTATGGAGATGATGAGAGAATAATAAAACAGGACTTTAAGATTGAAAAGTGGGAGCCTTATGCAGAAAAGATTGAAGGCGAAAAAAAGGAGGAAAAATGAACTATTTTAGTTGTCTACTTATTGGAAATTGGGGAACAGGAAAAACAACAGCTGCAGCTACTGCACCAGGACCTGTGCTTTTCATTGACGTAGATAATAAGTTGGAAAAGATGGAAAATTTAAAAGAGAAAAGAGATAGTGGTGAAGTTCTTAGTTGGCATACAGATAAACCGTTAACGCAAAGAAGTTTGCGAGAACTTGCATCTGCAAAATTCAAACAGGGAGGTAAAACAGTACAACCTATTCCAAAAGGATATCAAGAAATAGCAGACTTTATAACAAAACTGGAAGAAACTGGATGCGTTTATGGGGGAAAGAAAATAGAAACAGTTGTTCTCGACTCATATACTACACTAACTGAACATATTAAGAGGCTTATGATGGCAGTCAATTCTACTCAGACTATGACTATGCCACTTTATGGACTATTGCTTCAGAATTATGAAACTATAAATAATACACTTTTAAGACTACCAGCTAATGTTATTGTAGTTTGTCATGAAAAACTAAATAAGGATGAACTTAATGGTTCGATATCATATCAACCACTTATTGAGGGACAAATGGCAAATAAGATTGGGGTTTATTTTGAAGAAGTTTATTATATGAAAAAGAGCACTACTGGAGGAGATGCTAAGTATGAGATGCTAACTGTTGGAGATAGTATGAGAAGTTGTAGAACATCAAGAAAACTTGATGCAAAGGTTGAACCAGACTTCTCAAAAATTTACAAGTAAGGAGGTATTATGGCACATACATATTATGGAAAAGATTTTGGTGTATTAAGAAAGGAGATGCAAAGGTCTTGCTAAAACGTCACATGTAAGTGTAGTTAAATAATCACCACAACGAAAGGAGGATTACATGAGAATCCATGTAAATCCAGAAGCAAAAGGTCTAGGGGAATTTGGTTATGCAGAAGCAGGAGAGTATGAGCTTAAAATTGAAAGTTGTGAAGACAAGAAAGGTGCAAGCTCTGAGTATCTTGCTGTGAGATTTTCATTTGTAGATCCAGATGTTAAAGCTGTTGAGGATGGAAAAGTAGCTGGTAATATCTTTGATAACATAATGACAAGAGAAGATATTCAGTCAAACCTCAGAAGCTTTATAGATGCACTTGGGTTAGAATGGAATGACTTTGATACTGGAGACATCATTGGATTAGTGTTGCATGCAAAAGTTAAAGTTGGAGCAGGACAGAATGATGAGCTTAGAAATGAAATAAGTAGGTATGTGTCAGCGAAATAAGTAGATAGTGATGGGGGATAGTTGATAGCTTTCCCCCATCATAGTTCTTTCAAATTTTGAAAAAACAATCATGGAGATTACAATGCAAACCGTAATTAAGAGTGCAATCGAAATGCTAGAAAATGCATATAAAGATACTGATATGAAAACAACAAAGGTTTATATTAGTTGTGCATTATCAGTTCTAAAAAAGTCTATTTCAGTTGAAACTGTTCAACCAAAAATAGGTATAAAAGAACGCAAAGTAACTATGGAAGAACCCAAACAAGGTGACTTTACTATGGATATAAATCAACAAAAACAAATCATATCTATAAAAGACATTAAAGGAAACGAACTTGCAGATACTAGAAAAATAAAAATCGATGATATAAGTACAAATTATAAAAAAGCAAAAGGTCAGACTATAAAAAGGACATGCAAAGTGTTGGATTAGAAAGGAAATATAAATGGATAAAATATGCAAACTAAAACTAGCTGAAATAAAACTAGACAACAGATTTAGAAAAAAGTTTGAGGGTATAGCTGAACTTGCAAAATCAATAGAACAATATGGTCAGTTTGTTCCAATAATTATAGATGAAAATAAAAAACTAATAGCAGGAGAGAGAAGACTTAAGGCACATGAATTTTTAAAGCTGGAAACAATAAATTGTATCTATTTAAATGACTTGGATGATATTACAAAAAAAGAAATTGAATTTGAAGAAAATATTCAAAGACGAAACTTTACATGGCAAGAAGAAATTAATGCGAAGGCAGAAATTCATAAACTTAAAACAAAAATTTATGGCAAAGCAATACAAGGTGGAAATAAAGATGGATGGACAGCACAAAACACAGCAATAGCTTTAGATATAAGCACTGGTTCGCTTTCTATGGATCTTCAACTTGTAGAACTTACAAAAACATTTCCAGAGCTTTTAAGTGAAAAAACAAAAAGTGTAGCACTGAAAAAAGGAAAAGAAAAGAAGGAAAGACTTTATAGAAATGCACTATCTAAAAAAATGGAAGAGATTGGAATGGCAAAGCATCCAAATATCATAAACGGTGATTGTGTACTTGAAATGAGAAAAATGGATGCTGAAAGTATAGACCTTATAATTGCAGATCCTCCATATGGAATAGACATAGCAAATGCTATTAAGTATAGGGATATGGAAGTTATATATAATGATAACCCTTACGACATAGCAAACTTAATTGCAATGGCATTTGAACAAATGTTTCGAGTTCTAAAAATGGATACTCACATATACGTTTTCTCTGCTGCTGGACGTACTCATATTACACAAGACAAATTATCTAAAGCTGGTTTTGATGTCCACGCAGTTCCTCTAATCTGGGACAAAATAGGAACATCTCGACCAGGAACAAACCTTTCATTCTCTCCATCATATGAAGCATTTGTTTTTGCAACCAAAGGAAAAAGAAAACTAATTAAGAATCATAGAGATATCTTTTCAGAATCCGCTCCAAAGAAAAGAATTCATCCCACAGAAAAACCAACAGCACTCCTTCGGGAACTTATCAAATTATCTAGTGACCCAGGTCAAATTGTTCTTGATCCATTTGCAGGCTCTGGAAGTACACTTCAAGCTGCACTTGAAACACAAAGAAAATCCATAGGGATTGAAAAGGATACCACATATTATCAAAGGATATGTGAAAGATTAAAAGAATTGGAGGGATAAAATGCCCGTTATAGTTAAAGGCGAAGGAAATCTATCCTCTCTAATTTGGCTCATTGGTGATGCACCTGGAGTTACAGAAGAGAAAAATGGAGTTCCATTTTGTGGAGGATCTGGATATATTCTAAACTCAATTTTAACAGATGCCGGAATAGATAGAAAAGAATGTTATATTGACAATGTAATAAGAACTAGACCATATAAGAATAGTTTTGGTTCATTATATTTTGATAAATTAAGAAAGAGTCCAAAACCCGAACTTATAGAAGCTCAAAAGAATTTAAGAACTCTAGTAAATTTGCATAAACCAAACATAGTTGTTGCACTAGGTGAAGAAGCATTACGAGCTCTTACTGATAAGATAGGTATTATGTCATGGAGAAGTTCTATTCTAGAGTGTGGTGATGTAAAAATCATTCCAACACTACACCCATCAGTTGTAATGAAAATATATAAGCATAGACCAGAAATGCTTTTTGACTTAGTTAGAGCAAAAAAGGAATCAAAAAGTCCAAACAAATCAATTCCATATTCAGATAATTTCATATGCAATCCATCCTTTGATTGTATTATGTATAATCTAGAAGAGCTTCGAAAGAGAGAAAAGATTACATTTGATATTGAAACACAAATGAATCAAATAAACTGTATTGGTTTTGGATGGTCAAAACAAGATGCCATTTGTGTTCCTATATTCTATGGAAAATCAAACTGGTGGACAAAAACCCAAGAGACTATGGTTATTTTGGAAATAAAAAGACTACTTGAAAATCCAAATATAGGTTTCATTGCTCAGAACTCTCAATTTGATATGACCTATCTAGCTGACCTTTGGGGAATAAGTGTTAAGAATCTATACATGGATACAATGATTGCACATCATTGCGTTTATCCAGAACTACCTAAAAGTCTTGCATTTATGACATCCATCTATACAAATAGAAATTTTTATAAGGATATGGGAACAACACCAGATATGTTATGGAAGTATAATTGTCTTGATTGTGTTGCAACATATGAGTGTGCAGATGAAATAGAAAAAGAGCTTAGGGACTTCAACACGTATGATTTCTATATGAACCATTCCCATAAACTTATAATGCCTTTACATGATATAATGCGAATGGGTATTAGAATTGACATAGATAAGAAGCAAAAAGTAAGAGATAATTTAGCTGGAGATAAAATAAGACTTCAGAAAAAACTAAATGAGGCAGTTGGACATGAAGTAAATGTAAACTCCCCAAAACAAATGCAAGCACTTCTTTATGATGAAATGAGATTTCCAGTTAAGAAAAAACGAAGCACAGGTAAAACAACAACAGATATACAAGCTATAAAAGAGTTGGCTAAAAAATATCCAAATCCAATGTTTGACCTCATACTTGATATAAGACATATTGGAAAGTTAGTGTCTACATATCTAGATGCACCAGTGGATAAGGATGGTAGAATTAGATGTAGTTATAAAATACATGGCACAGTAACAGGTAGGCTAGCATCGAGTGAAAGTATCTATGGTTCAGGGACAAATTTACAAAATATTCCTAGAGGTGAACTTATACGAAGCTTATTTATTCCAGATGATGGAAAATATTTAGTTGAAGCTGATTATTCTCAAGCTGAGGCTAGAGTTGTTGCTTATATTGCACAAGACAAAATGCTTATGGATGTATTTGATGAGGGTGGAGATGTACATACTAGAAATGCATGTATGGTATTTGGTAAATCTAGATTAGAAATAACAAAGAAAGAACGAAATCTTGCAAAGAGTCTTGTTCATGCTGCAAACTATGGCATTGGTGCTAGAACTTTTGGTGCTATGATAGGAAAAACTACAAGTGAAGCTCAAGACCTTTTAAATCAATACTTTGCAATGTATCCAAGAATTAAAATTTGGCATCGAGATGTTGAATATGAACTTGGAAAAACCAGAATGCTTTCCAATCCATTTGGAAGAAAACGAGCTTTTATGAATAGGTGGAGTAAAGACCTAATCCGAGAAGCTATGGCATTTGTTCCACAAAGTACTGTAGGTGATTTACTTAACAAAGCATTAGTGCAAGTTTATAATCATCTTCCAGATGAATGGAATATTTTACTCCAAGTTCATGACTCGATTGTATTGCAAGTACCACAAACTGTTGTGCCACAACAACTTTGGAAATTCTTATATACATATATGACAGTACCAATAAAAATTGATAATAATGTACTTAAAATTCCAATTACAATTAAATGTGGTAAAGATTGGGGAACACTTAAAGAGATAGAAAATATAGCAACCAAAGGAGACTAATATGCCACGAGAGTGTTTACATTCATGGTTAGATACATATATAGATTATACAAGCAAACAAAAAAGTCCTAAATCATTTCACTATTGGAATGGTATATCAGCACTATCTGCAACACTGGGACGTCATATATGGATAGATAGAGGATACTATACACTATATCCAAACCTATATATTATACTTGTTGCTGGAAGTGCTAGATGTGCAAAATCAACATCCACCAATCTTGCAATGGATGTAGTTAAAAAAATTAAAAATCCCCCAATGGTTTTTGCACAAAAGGTAACAACAGAATCACTAATTGAAGCGTTAATTCAAGCAAAAGCAGAAGGATCATGTGCTGGTATAATTCATGCATCAGAACTTAATGTTTTTATGACTTCTGAATCGCAAAAGTCTGGTTTAATTCCAGTCCTTACAGACCTCTATGATTGCCCTGATATATGGACATATAGTACTAGAAGTCATGGAAGAGAAAAAATGGAAAATGTATGTTTAAGTTTTCTTGCAGCGACAACACCAGAGGGATTGCCTTTAAGCATTCCTCCAAGTGCAATTGGTGGTGGATTTACATCTAGAGTTGTTTTTGTATACCAAGATAGACCATCAAATGATAATATGTTTCCAAAAGTAGATGCAACAACACAAATGAAAAAGGTTAAGTTGATTGAGGATTTAAATATAATTAGAGAGCTCCGAGGACCATTTTCATTAACACCAGATGCAGTTGAATATGCAGATATTTGGTATACAAATGAAGCAAAGAAGTCTAGAAATTCAAAACTCGATGGGTATTTTGGTAGAAAACATGATACACTTCTTAAAATTGCAATGATACTTTCCGCATCAGAAAGCTCAAATAAAATGATATCACTTATGCACTTAAAAAGAGGTCTTGGAATTTTAGATGATAATGAAATAAATCTGGATAGAATGATGTCTAGCATATCTGCATCTGTAGTAGGTCGAGAAATGGAACTCATTCTAGATATTATAATTAGAGATGGTATGATAACTCATGCACAACTTATGAAAAAGTGTTGGAGAATTGGAACAGTTTCTGTGTTGCAAGAGCATTTGAAAACATTAGAAGAGGGTAGTGAAATTAGTTCATTTAGAAATGAGAATTCAAAATTATGCTATAAGGCAAATAAGAAAGAGTAAAGTGTTCTGCTAAGTTTGACCTCCCAACCTAAACCTTTCGGTTGATCCCGTGGGATTTTTCAGTCGGGAGGTACCTTTGAATCTACGCAGGTGTCCCACTAAGAAAATCCATCTTATCATAAAGCCATTTTTTAATCTTACTAAAAATGTCATTTACAATTGCATAGATTTTATCATCCTTTTTTGTAGGCGTTAGACTTGTAATACCAGCAAGAACTTTCAGAACTGCTTCTACAACACCAATTAAAAGTGCTGCGTTTTTTACAAGATACGATACAATTCCAGCTACCAGCTTTCCCATAACTACCTCCTTTAAATATAGTTCCATTCAGTAAGCATCCGAAGAACTCGAAGTGTCCTTTTACCAACATCTGTTCTATACAAGCCTCCTTCCATTTTAATAGACTCAGCTGTTCTATATACTCTTCTTCTTGTTTCTCTTGGGTCATCACCTCGAGCAGATATATAAAAAACATCTCCATGCACACCAGCGGTTAAATACTTGTTGTCTTTTTTTACCACATCGATAAGCCATAAATGTTTTTTGTTTTCTTTCTTAACTCCAACGAGTTCAATTCCAGTTGGTATTGGAGCTATGGGCAAAAGTCCAACACCAAGTGATGCCATCCATTTGTTTTTAAACTGTATAGTTTGAGTAACACCAGATGCAATACCATAAAGTAAGTCAACTATTTTACCTTTAAAGCAATCAAAGAATGCAAATAGAAGAGCATTTGAAAAATTAAGTTCAATTGACTCTGCACCAAATGAAGTTTTAGATGCTCTCATAGATATGGATATGGCACCTCTATAATTTGCACCTTGCAAATAATTTTCAACTGAGTTAAATACGGTATGAAATTTAGAGTTTTGAGGAATATTATGCATTGCAATACACCCTCTAGATTTCCATTTCGGACCAACATCATTATCTAATAAATACTTTTCTTCTAAGACAAATAGTCTACAAACAAAAGATTTTCCATTAAACCATCCTGCGAGTGTAAATGGAATACCATCAGAAACTAAATCCAAACTACACATCTTTAGGATTGTTTTTCTATAGTTCTTATTTGACATGATTAAATCAGATATTCGTGATGCACCAAGAACTAACATACCATCTGATTTAATTCCATCCGCAACTTTACCTATACCGTAAGCATCTACGTATGTGCAGTCTGGTTTTAAAATACTTAATATCTCTTCACCCTGATTTGTTTTTTCAACCAAACCATCACCACAAATTACATCAGTGCATACAACACTT
>Ga0307928_10004479_pt1 | contig 10593 bp, 12 predicted proteins | sample AceLakmetagen232_FD_201815 | JGI IMG/M metagenome (GOLD analysis project Ga0307928, IMG submission 201815) | Saline water microbial communities from Ace Lake, Antarctica - #232 | ecosystem: Environmental > Aquatic > Non-marine Saline and Alkaline > Saline | place: Antarctica: Ace Lake...
GGAGGTATTTTTTTACCAAAGGGTCGGAAGTGTTGACGAGAGCCAGGCCGGATGGAGGTAAAGAATTGATGAGTTTGGCTTTTTCTTGGGCAATTTGGTCCAGGGAAGAGAAGAATTGGGCGTGGACAGGATTGACGTTGAGAAAGATGGCAATGTGGGGTTGGATAATGCTTAAAAGATAGTCCATGTTTTTTGGGGGGGCGGGAGAGTCTATGCCCATTTCTACGATGTATATATCATATGTTTTCCAATTGAAAAGAAAGGCGAAAGGGGTGGTAATGGCAAGGAGAAACCAGCTGGCGAGAGTGTAGTTGTTGATTTTGAGGCCGAGGATGTTTAAAGGAATGCCCGATTCAGAATTGGTGCCAAGAGTGGTTTTGACTCGAAATTTTGATTTGAGAACGGATTCTATGGCGATAACAGTGGAGGTTTTGCCGGCAGAGCCGGTAACACCGACGATGGTGAGTTTTTTGTCTTGGAGACGAAGAAGTAGTTTGATTTTGGCCAGTTGAAGTTTGGCGAAGAAACGTAGGTAATGGAGAAAGAGGAGGGAAATTGTACTTTTCATTAGGTATATTTTACCTTATTTTGGTTTGGTCTCTGCTATTCTGGTGGTGTGGGGAGGGGATAGGTTACAGTCAGCTTTTGGATAAAATAATTGAGTTTAGTCGATTATCGTAGATTTGGAGTTAGACTTTTACTTTGATGGCGGGGCCCATGGTGGCCTTCAGAATCAGTTTTTTGATTTTTAGGGGATCGATGAGTTTTACTAACTCTTCAACATTGGCTTGAATTTCTTTTACCGGTTGAGAAACTTGACCGATGACAAGGTGGATGACGGGGGCTTTTTTCTCTGTTTTAACGACAGTAGCGGCGGCGGAAAATTTGTCGACAGCCTGTTTGGGTTTGTCGGTTAGTGTGCCGTTTTTGGGGTTAGGCATAAGGCCTTTTGGTCCCAGGAAGCGAGCCAGAGGTAGAAGTTTGGGCATAAAAGCGGGGGTGGCAATAAGAACATCAAAATCGATTTTGCCGTCTTGAATCTTTTTTACGATAGCTTCGGTGGCAATGACGACTTTTTTGGCTTTGGTCTTTAAATGAGGGAAGGTAATATTACCGACTTTTCCCGGTTTTAGGAGAGTGTTGACATGAGCTTCGACTTTGCCGTCAAATTTGGAAAGAGAAGTCTTTTTAACTAGATCAATGGCTTTTTTTAGAGGATATGATTGGTTGATGTCGGTTTTGGCTTTGGCGGTTTTATAAGCCTTGGAGCGGGTTTTGATAGTTTTCTTTATCTTGGTGTCGGTTGTCTTTGTTTCTTCTGCGGCAGTTGAATCATCTTTTTTGATGATGGTTTTTTTTACTTTTTTGGTCTTGGTTTCCTTTGCAGTGACGGTATCATTTTTTTTGACTGAAGATTTTTTTATTTTTTTGGTCTTGTCTTTGGCAGTGACGGGAGGAGATTGTTTTTTAACTTTACTTTTGGTGATGGGGGTGGTTTTGTCTTTGGTCATGTTTATTTCTGTTTAATTTGTATTCCCATGGATCGGGCGACGCCGACAACGATGCGTTTGGCGGCTTCTATATCAGTAGTGTTTAAATCAACCATTTTGTCCCGAGCAACTTTTTCGACTTGTTGGTCGGTCAGTTTACCGGCGGAGTCTCGGCCGGGGTTTTGGGAAGCTTTGTCCAACCCCAATGTCTTTTTAATCATATCGGAAACGGGGGGCTTTTTGGTGATGAAGTTAAAAGAGCGGTCTTCATAAATAGTGATGACACAGGGAATTAGGAAGCCTTTTTGATCTTTGGTTTTAGCATTAAATTCATTACAGAACTCCATAATCTTGATACCATGAGGCCCAAGGGCGGTGCCGACCGGGGGAGCCGGATTGGCAGTACCGGCGGGAATGGTTAGTTTGACAATAGTGGCAATTTTTTTAGACATGGTGGTTAGAGATCCTTGCTAACTTGTAAGAAGTCGAGTTCGACGGGAGTTTCTCTTTCAAAAAAGGAGACTAAGACCCTGAGTTTACCTTTTTCTTTGTCAATATTATCAATGGTGCCTATAAAGTCAGAAAAAGGTCCGTTGGTGATTTTGACCACATCGCCAATGCTAAAAGTGCTTTGGAACTGGGGTTTGTCTTCGGCGACAGTTTTTAGAATTTTGTTGACTTCTTGTTGAGAAATGGGAGAAGGTTTGTTGTCAATACCGATAAAACCGGTAACTCCTTGGGTGGTGCGAACGGTGATCCAGGAATTGTCGGTGACAATCATTTGAATAAGAACATAACCGGGGAAGATTTTTTCCTGAGTCTTAATTTTTTTACCGCGACGGATGACCATTTTGCTTTGAATTGGGACAATGGCTTGGAAAATTTTGTCAGCCAAGGCCATAGTTTTAATACGGGTTTTGAGAGCATTGATGACTTTGTATTCGTGACCGGAGTAAGTGTTGATAACGTACCAGGCGGCATCAATGCCGGGTTTTTCAGAGGAAAGTTGAAAAAGATATTCTTTTTTTTGCCTTTTTTTGGATTTTTTCCGTTTGAGAGAGGATGGCTTGGTGATGGAAGTTTTTTTATTGGTTTGGGGCATTGTCTTCGGTTTTTATGTCAGCGGAGTCGGTTGATTCCGGAGGAGGAAGATTAATGGTTGATTCGGTTGGTTGTTTTGGTTGGGTTAAAAGCCCGAAAGACTTGGTAAAAAGATAGTCAAATCCACCCAAGATAAGGGAAATGACAATCGAGATTGATATTACCACAATTGAGAGTTGAATTAAAGTCTCTTTGGTGGGCCAAGTGATGTTTTTGAATTCCACCTGGACTTCTCTTAAAAATTTAATGATGTTGTTAAACATGAGAGTATTATACCTGAATTAATTTTTAGTTTTTTAAAAATTTTTGATCAATGTCACCATTTTTTTTGACTCCCGCCCGCAGTCGCAGGGCGACAGCTATGGCGGGCAGGCAATGAGTCCGCCAGTTGGCGGATTCAGCGTCGTCTGTAAAAAAGATGACATTAATTAAATTTTTGTCAATTTGTTATTTTCATGATGGTGAGAGGCAAAGAGTTGAGGTATAAGGCGGGGTTTTGAGATAAAAAGTTGTTCGCCAAAAAAGAGAGGAAAGGCTGGTTTTTGATAGGTTTTGCCTGATTAATTGCCAGTTGACAAGTACTAGGGGTGGTGGTTATGATGGTTTCTATTCACTATATGTGGTGTTTGATTAAAAGTTAAAGAATATACCTATGTTGTGTCCTTATTGCGGTTTTGACGAGTCAAATGTGTTAGAGAGTCGTGATGCCAAGGATGGCAAGGCGACTAGACGGAGAAGGGAGTGTGTCAAGTGCAAAAAACGGTTTACCACCTATGAAGAGGTGGGCAATATTGGGCTTAAGGTAGTCAAAAAGAGCGGTAAAAAAGAAGATTATGACAGAGCCAAGTTGGAAAAGTGCTTTGAAAAAGCCTGTTGGAAATTGACAAAAGAGGAAAAGTCGAGATTGATTGATAAGGTGGAGATGAAATTGTTGAACTGGAAGAGTGTGGAGATTCCCAGTCGAGAAATCGGATTGATGGTGATGAATATGTTGGAAGATATTGATCCGGTGTCTTATGTTCGGTTTGCGACGGTGTATTTGGATATTAAGTCAATAAGTGATTTTGAAAAGTTGATTAAAGATTACAAAGGGAAAAAGGGAAAGAAATGAGTGAAATAAATCAAAGAAATACTGCCCCAAGTATTAATTTGATTCAACCGCAGTTGTCGGATAATGCTACTTATGTGGCTAAAAGCAGATATGCTCAAAAGGATGAAAAGGGTCAGGCCAAAGAGGGAGTTAAAGATATCTTTTGGCGAGTGGCTAGTAATTTGGCTCGAGGGGATGTTGGTTTTGGGGCCAGTGAGAGTGAAGTGATGAAGCTGTCAACTGAGTTTTATGAGATGATGGCCAAGCAGGAGTTTTTTCCTGGGACGCCATGTTTGCTTAACGCGGGGAAAAAGTGTCAACAAATGTCAGCTTGTTTTGTGTTGCCGATAGAAGACTCGATGGAATCAATTATGAAAACAATGGGGGACATGGCCATGATTCATAAAAGTGGAGGAGGAACGGGGTTCTCTTTTAATAACTTGAGACCTTACGGTGACTATATTAAGAGTAGTGGGGGGACGACAGTAGGTCCAGTGTCGTTTATGCAGGCCTATAACGATGTGACCTCCCAGGTAAAACAGGGAGGAGTACGGCGGGGAGCCAATATGGGTATGTTGGCGATTAATCATCCGGATGTATTGCGATTTGCGGTGGTTAAGTTGGATGAGTATAGTTTGACTAATTTTAATATTTCTTTGGCTATAAGTGATGACTTTATGGCCAAGGTGGAGAGTGACAAGAAATTTGTGAAAGATGATTTGGTGCCGGAGACAGTAGTGGAAGAGATTAGAGTAGCAGAACAAAACCGGGATGTTGATGCTAAATTAAAACTGGTAGAGGAGGGGGTATCTAGGCTTTATGAGTGGGCGGAGGCCAAAAAAGAAGGAGAAGGGTATAAGCTGATTAATCCGAGGGGTGGTGGGGTGGTGAAAAAATTGAATGCTTACAAGGTGTTTAATTTGATAACCCGATTGGCGTGGCAATATGGTGATCCGGGGTTGGTGTTTATTGACCGAATGAACGATAGGCGATCGAATCCGGTGCCGGAGATGGGCAGGATTGAGGCGACTAACCCGTGTGGAGAACAGCCATTGTTGCCTTATGATGCTTGTAATTTGGGTAGTGTTAATTTGTCGAAGTTTGTGGTTAATGGAGATGTGAATTGGGAATCTTTGGCTAGAGTAGTGAATTTGGCAGTCCATTTTTTGGATAATGTGGTGGAGATAAATGAGTTTCCGATGGAAGAAATTCGACAGATGGTCAGCAGCACCAGAAGGATCGGGTTGGGAGTGATGGGTTTTGCCGATACTTTGTTTAAGCTAAAAGTCAGATATGATTCCGAAAAGGCGGTGGAGTGGGCTGATAAAATAATGTCTTTTATTGATAAGCAAGCCAGACAGGCAACCAGTGAATTGGCTAAGAAAAGAGGGGTGTTTCCCAAATGGAAAGACAGTTTGTTGGCGGGAACAGATTATCAACCGAGGAATATGTCTTTGACTACAATTGCGCCAACGGGAACGATTAGTGTGATAGCTGATGCCAGTAGCGGAATTGAACCGGTGTTTTCTTTGGCTTATCAAAAAAATACGGTGGAAGGGAAAACTTTGTATTATACCAACCAAATTCTGGAGGATGAATTGAGGCGTAGAGGAATCTATAGTGAGGAACTGATTGGGAAAATTGCGGAAAATAGAGGGGTGTTGACAGATATAGAGGAAATTCCGGAGGAGATGAAAGAGACTTTTAGAACGGCTTTGGGAATTAGCCCGGAGTGGCACGTAAAGATACAGGCGGCTTTTCAGAAACATGTAGATAATGCGGTGTCTAAAACAATTAATTTCCCTAAGGATGCCAGCGTAGAGGATGTCAGAAGGGCTTATTTGCTGGCTTATAAGTTGGGGACGAAAGGGATTACTATCTATAGGAACGGATCGAGGGAGAAAGAAGTGTTGCAGACGGTGGAGAGAAAGAAAGGGAATGGTAAATCGGAGTTGATGGAGTTACTGAAGCCGAGGAAAAAATTGACGCCACAGATAGCCAGTGGGGTAAGGATAAAGAAGAAATGTGATATGGGAAATGTATATACTTCGGTCTTTTATGAAGAAGGGGATGGTCCGGTGGAAATATTTGTGACTTTGGGTAAAAGTGGGGGTTATATGGCAGGGGCAGCGGAAGTGGTAGGTCGATTGGCTTCGTTGTCATTGAAATATGGGAGTAGTTTGGAGGAGGTGGCGGAGGAAATGGTGGGGATTTCTTGTGGACAAAGGGTGGGATGGGGTAATGGGGCGGTTTTGAGTGTGTTTGATGCAGTGGGAAAGTCTTTGCTGGAAATAGGTCAGGGAGGGCAAATGGGTTTGTTTAGTGAGGGATCAGTGGCGAAGGTCGGAGAAGAGGGTCAAGAAGGTGGGGTGCTGGCGGAAGTGAGGGCTCAATTGGCTACCGAGGAGAGTAAGCTCAGCGCTTGTCCGGATTGTGGTGGACCGATGCATGCGGAGGAAGGTTGTTTTAAATGTAATAACACTTTTTGCGGTTATAGCAAATGTAGCTGATGACAATAACAACAAAAAAAGGTGATAAAGGCAGGAGTTGCTGGGGAGGGGTTGAGGTGGATAAAGACGGATTGTTGTTGGAAGTGATAGGTGAGATGGATGAATTGAGTGCGGTTTTTCAGTTGATTGGGGTTAGGTTTGAAGGTGATGAGTGGGAAGAGTTGGCAACGAATTTAGGGGAAATTATGGGGGTGTTGGCATTGAAAGGAGAGTGTAGTTTGAAGAAAAGGATTGAGGTGATGGAAAAAGAGATAGAGAAGGGAGAGAAAGAGTTGGCTAAAATTGATGGATTTGTTAGTTTTAAGATGGAGAAAGGGGCCATGATAAATTGGGGCAGAACGGTAACAAGAAGGGTGGAGAGAAGAGTAGTGAGTCTAAGTAAGAAAGAAAAAGTAGAAAAGGATGTGTTGGTATACTTAAATCGTTTGTCAGATTATTTATTTACATTAGCTAGAAAAGTAGAATAAAATTTTTAGGAATTGGGTGAAATTCCCAAACTGGGCCGCAACGGTGATAGTCCGAGCCTTAAATCTTTCGAGCCTAAAGAAGAAATGACTAGAGTTGAAGTAAAACGTTTAATTAATTTGGATGTGTTTGCGGAGCAAGGAGATGATTGTTTTATCACGCGGCAAGTGACTCATGCTTATTGTGAAGAAGGGAAGGGGGTGGAGATAAATGTAAGTCCTTATGATATGTTTAGGCTAAGAGGGGAAGAGACGATATTTGGTGTGTGGGGTGGTTTGGAGATTAAATTAAATCCTCAGATGGAATTTGGGAAGGAAGAGATAGAGGGAATGAAGAATATGTTTGAATTGGCAGAGGACGGTCGTGGTTTGATACTTTGGATGAGTCCTCCCGGGGGTTCTTATATTGATGCTAGGTTGGTGGCGGGGATAGGGAAGAAATTGGGGGATCGGATAGTGATTGAATGTCGTGGAATAGTGATTAGTAAGACATCGGAAGAGTTGTTGCAAATAGCGCGGAGGATTTATGAGGAGGAGGGGTTTTTTGTTTCTGAGGTAGACGGGGCGGAAGATTTAAGAAGCCAACCGATTGGGGTTAATTTGGAGGGAGAGGATTGGATTGATTTTTGTAAAAGAATGTTTGTTGGCATGGATGATGTGTGGGAGGCGATTAGAGTAGGTAGAGATATTGAGTTAAGAGACGAAATAGAGTCACATGTTATAGCTGTTCGTGAAGGATTGGCTGGTTCGGGTTTGAGAGGTTTGGATTTAGATAGAGCTTTTGAAACAGGGATGATGATGAGAGGTTATGTATTGCCTGTTATTGGAAACCATGGAGGGACAAGTTTGTCGATGATAGAAAAAGGGGTGTTTAATAGCGTATTTAATGAAGGGAGAAGGACAAAGATTGATTCTAAAGGGAATGTGTTGACTTGGTGTGATCAGTGTAATACATGGTTTGAAGGGAAAAACTGTCCTAACTGTTCTTGAAAGTTTTTGGTAAAATGGGATTTATGTCTGAAAATAAGTTGGAAGGATTGGAGAAAGAACTGGAAAAATACGAGAAGAGGTTAACGCGGATGCAGAAAAATTGGGCGGCGACTAAAAGTGGCAGTGCGTATGGAGAGGAATACTTGGAGATACAAATTAAGGTTTATGGGCAAATGGTGAATGATTTGAAGAAAGAAATATTGAGGTTGAGATGCGAAAAAAAGAGTAAGAATTGATATAAATTTTGACTTAATATCAATTGAGGGCGTGTTATTTGATATTTGGGTTATTGGTTATTTTTAATCCATTTTTCTCGTTTGAGATAGAGAAAGCCCAAGATTAGGCCGGCGCCGATGACGGTCATAAGAGATTCAATTTTGTCCAGTCCGTGAGCCAGGTCGGTGAAGGCTTCGCCCATCTGAAAGCCGATGAAGCCGAGAAGAGTGGCGCGGATGAGAAGGGCCAGAAAAACCATGGGATAGAATTTTTTGGCGTGGATACGAAAGCCACCACAAAAAGCAGTGACTAGGGAAACGGGGACGATAGGAATAGTGCAGGCAATGAGAATAAAAAGTTCGTCACGGATGGTTTTTTGAAAGTCCAGTTTGATTTTTTCGATCAGTTTCCAAGAGATACCGATGAGTTTGCCGAAGCGATCAACTAAAGGTTTGCCGCCAAGGTAAGTGATCCAGAAAACAAGGGAAGTGCCGATGGTGGCACCGACAGTGTAGGGGAATGATACATTTTGAAGTATTTGCCAGAGGGTTTCAAAAATAGGAAGATGATGATCAACTAGAAAAGCGCCGCCGGCCATGGTGATGATGGGTGAGGGAATAGGAACGATTATTTGCTCGATGAAGCCACCTCCCAGCATGGCCAGAAGACCGTTGGTTTGGATAAGAGAAAGGATGGAGTTAAGGATTTGAGTCATGAGAATCATTTTAGCAGGCGGTTGGTTGACAGGCAATTAGAAGGGGAGGGGGTGGAATTGAGTAGGTGGGATTTGTGGCTATGGAGAGTTGATGGTTTTTGGGGAGAGGATGGGGAGGTAGGCAGGGTTTCAGGTTGGAAGATTGGTTTGGTAAGGGAGTGATGGTGGTGTTATAAATGAAGCATGGCCAAAGAGGGAAAATTAAAAGTGAAGTTGATATCCTGGACGAAAAATGCGGAAGGAACGGTGACGGCGGCCATAAGGCAATGTTATAGCGCTGTGGGTGCGGAGGAGTTGGTTAAAAAGATAGATAAGAAAAAGCAAAAAAAATTAATCGCTTTAGTTAAGTCATCTGGACATACTTCGACGGTGGAGCATGCCAATTTTACTTTTGCCATAGAAGGGATCTCGCGAGCCTGTAGTCATCAATTGGTCAGGCATAGAATTGCCAGTTATTCTCAACAATCTCAGAGGTATGTGGACTTGTCCAAAAAAGAATTGGTTTATATTTTGCCACCTTTGATAAAGGCCGATGAGAAAAAGAAGTTGGAGTTTAAGAAAATGATGGAGGGGATAGAGGAGATGTATAAGAAGATGATAAAGGATGGGGTGAAGCCGGAAGATGCCCGTTTTATTTTGCCCAATGCCTGTGAAACTAAAATTGTGGTGACAATGAATGCCAGAGCTTTGATTAATTTTTTCGGATTGCGATGTTGCCAACGGGCTCAATGGGAAGTCAGAGCTTTGGCGGAAAAGATGTTGAAACTGGCGAGAGGCAAGGCCCCGCTTTTGTTTGAGGGGGCCGGTCCCAGTTGCGAAACAGAAAAGATTTGTTGGGAAGGAGATTTGAGTTGTGGTAAATGGAAGGCAATTAAGGGGGCGGAATTGAGGAGAAGGAGATGATATTGTCGGATAGGGACATTAAGAAAGCCGTAAGAGATAAAAAATTAGTGATTGAACCTTTTGATGAAGGTGGGGTGCAGCCGTCAAGTTATGATTTGAAGTTGGAAGGTCGAGTGTTGGTGTTTGATAATCATAAAGCAGGAGAAATCGATGTGAGGCAAAGGCAGGATGTGTCGAGAGAAGTGAGGGTGGGCAAGGAGGGGTTTGTGTTGCATCCGGGAGAGTTTATTTTGGGTTCTACAATGGAGAGCTTTAAAATACCGGTTGATTTGGCGGCAAAATTGGAGGGAAAAAGTTCTTTGGCCAGGTTGGGTTTGGTGATACACGCGACAGCCGGGTATGTGGATCCGGGTTTCGAGGGTCAGTTGACTTTTGAGATGAGCAATATCTCGAGACTACCGATTAGATTATATGGAGGGATGAAAGTGGCTCAAATTTGTTTTGTGATGATGAGTAGTCCGGCCCAAACTCCTTATGGAAGTAAAAAGTTGAGGAGTAAATATTTTGGCCAAAAGGGGCCGACGGCCAGTAAGGTTTACTTGAATTTTTCAGGAGAGGAGAAAACGGTATAAGTATGACTAAAATTAAAAAGTTAGGTAAGTTTATTGTCATCGAGGGAGTTGATGGTAGTGGGAAATCGGTGCAAGCAGAGTTGTTGAAAAAACATTTGGCGACTAATGGATATAAAGTTGATTTTGGGGTTGATCGAAAGCAAAAGCAGATAGTTTTATTGGAGGATTTTTTTGAAGAAAGGGGTTATAGAGTAGAGACGGATGATTATCCGCATTATCAGACGTCGGTGTGGGGGAAATTAGTGGGGCAAATGTTGGTGGGAGAATTTGGAGATCCAGCTAAGATATCTCCATACCTAACGGTTTTACCCTATATGATTGATCAATATTGGGGGAGTCAAAAAATTAAAAGGTGGATAAACAAAGGGGTGATGGTAATTTCCAATCGATATTTTACTTCAAATGTTCATCAGGTGGTCAAGTTTAAGGGTAAAGCCAGGAAGGATTTTAGAAATTGGCTTTGGGACGCCGGTTGGAACCAGATGAAGATTTATCGACCGGATTTGGTGATAGTACTAAGGATTCCTCCGAAAGTGGCGGTG
>Ga0307928_10004481_pt1 | contig 10591 bp, 10 predicted proteins | sample AceLakmetagen232_FD_201815 | JGI IMG/M metagenome (GOLD analysis project Ga0307928, IMG submission 201815) | Saline water microbial communities from Ace Lake, Antarctica - #232 | ecosystem: Environmental > Aquatic > Non-marine Saline and Alkaline > Saline | place: Antarctica: Ace Lake...
TCAACAGCAGTCCCATTATTCGAATAACTACTAATATCAGTAGGATCTCCTGAAGAATTCAAATCATCCATCCTCCACCACCCCACCAACGACCCATTCCAATCAACAACAACCGAATGCTCCCCACTATTATCGCTCGAAGTTACATTAACCAAAATATCTGTATTAGACTGCGAAGAACCATCCCCAGGCGTCGAAGAATCAAAATCAACCAAAGGATAAACAGTATCAACATACTTAGTAACATTAACCCACATTAAAGTAGAATTCAAATTGTTTGAGGTATCGTTTATTGTTATGTTTAGATTATAAAGAGTAACATCTAAGATAGTATTATTTTGAAGCAAACCCTCACAATCTATTTTAAAGTTAGTTGTATCATTTACTGCAAAGCAATCAAATTCTGTTTCATCACTTGCATTTATGTCATAAGCAAGAGCAACTCCTTCTTCGATTGTTTGGTTTGTTGGTGTTCCATCTGTGAAGTATGGGGGTGTTTCGTCTCCTGCTTCTATGTAATAAACTTTTACTTGGATATGGTCTACACGCATAAAAGCGTATGCTGATATTAATTCCATTCTTAATCTAAAATTTTCATTTGAGAATTCTGTATCACTCCATGTTCTTCCCCATGTATCTTCACTTCCACCTGTGTTTTGATATTCATCACTTCCTGTATTATAAGTAAGTTGTTTATTTTCATTTGTGTATGTGTTCCCACTATCCCAAGATAATTCTATTTCTATTTTGTCATTTGCTCCTGCATAATTAGATTCTCCTTCTATGGAAACTTCAATTCCATCAATAGTTGCCCCTTCTGGAACTCCAAAATTAAAATTATAATAATCTTGCATATATGTATCAACATTCTGTAGAGCATCACTGTTGTCACTGCTATAAACATTAGTTGGATTAATCCATTCATCATAAGTTTCTCCTGTTGCTGATGGAGAATGATAACCTGTATCTGCATCTATCCAATAGAAGGTTGTTGATTTTTCTTGATTGGAGTCAAAATATCCAGCATTAATTAAAAGAGCAACATAAAAATCTTCTTGATTTCCATTTCCAAACATTTTAACAGCATAATTTAGATTAGGATTCCAATCTATTGTTAAATATTCTCCATAATCAAACCCTCTTAAAGTTGGGATTGATTCAATAATTAATCCATTATCAACCCCATTTCCTTCTTCATCTATTGTCCAATTAGTATAAACTCTTGTCATATTCTTAAATAATAAGTCGTAAGTTCTATCTAATTCATAATCAGTATTATTAATTCTTATTGAATTTCCACCTATTCCTTCATGCGGAATCTCCCAATCAGTAACTTTCCAAGCAAAACCTAAATCATAAGGAATATCAATTCCAATATTCTTTCCATAAATAGTTATAGATAGATTTTTATCATCTAATCCTAAATGATATTGAACTCCTAATCTTAAATCATAAACACCATATTCTATATCTTTCCATAATGTTGCATTCACATAAGTTTCATCATCTGTTATTATACTTCTTTCAAACCCACTTAAATCATCAGCACAAGCAATCTTATTCCATTCATCATTATTATAATATCCTATACAAAAAATATTTCTTGTCCAATAATCTTCATAATGATTTGTTAATTGAATACCTGCATCCTTTTCAAAGAAGTAATCATCTTGAGTATTCCAAATATGAACTACTTTATTATCATCAAGAAATTCATAACCTATTTGTCTTTCATCTTCTGGGTCAAATGAACCTTGAGCAAAAACAAAATAAATACCAAAAACTCCAACTAAAAGAATTACACCAAATAAAACATAAAATAATTTCATCCTACAATATATGTACCTGTCGCATTCATACAAATATTACCACTTGTTGCTAAGTCACACACACCTCCAACATCTTTCAACTTAATATTAGAAACTTCTATAATATCATAATCACTCATATTCAAATTAGCAGTATTATCATTATCAAAAATTGCAGCTTCAATTTCATCTTCTGTATCAAAATCTGCATTATAGTCATCAGCTTCACAAGCTAAATTATCTCCATCAACATATAAATGATTTCCTGCTGCACATGCTGTATCAAAATCTATTTTAGCTTCATCAATTTCATCAGCATCAATATCTGCATTAGCATCCCAAGCATTATCTACACAATTTGTAATTTCTGAACATTCATCTTGCAGTGATAAATTATTATCTACTTCTGCTTTGCTATAAGTTTCTGTTTTCAAATAATAATTAGCCAAATCCCCTACTGCGTTTGTAATATAATTTAATCCAATTACCCAAGCATAAATTTGACCTGCTGTTGATAAATGAGCTGTGTCTCCATCACTTGGTGTTGCGGTTGGGATTCCTGTGAAGTTATCCCAATCATTTGCCCTATATAAAACATCAGCTTCTGCTGATGTAAAATAATCTGTTATATCAAAGTCAGTAGAATTATAATAATTGAAACCTAAGATTTGAGTTGAGTTGTAATAACTTGTGAAGTTATCCCAATCATTTGCCCTATATAAAACATCAGCTTCTGCTGATGTAAAATAATCTGTTATATCAAAGTCAGTAGAATTATAATAATTGAAATCTAAGATTTGAGTTGAGTTGTAATAATCTGTTATATCAAAATCAGTTGAGTTGTAATAATTATATCCTAAGATTTGAGTTGAGTTGTAATAATCTGTTATATCAAAATCAGTTGAGTTGTAATAATTGAATGCTAAAACTTCTGCTGATGTAAAATAATCTGTTATATCAAAGTCAGTAGAATTATAATAATTGAAACCTAAGATTTGAGTTGAGTTGTAATAAGAACTTTGATTTGCTGTCCAAAGAGGGTCTGATTCTGAAAGAGTTATGTCTGTTAATTGTGAACCATCACCAAAGAAAAAATCTGCTGTGATATTATATCCTGAATTATTTATATTTTGATTTCTATGAAAAGAAAGTGGATCTATTTCTTGTCCAGCTGGAGTTCCATATCCTTTGCTTATTCCAACCCAATCAAATTGATGAATATGTCCTGCATTTCCTACTTCCTCTTGAAAGAATCTAACTTGAACTACTCCATCTTGAATATGATCTGTTGCATCATAAACTCCTAATGTTTTAATTGCAGAAGTTGTTGATTCAGTTAAATATCCATATCCTTCCCAATTTGAATCTGTATAATCCCATATTTGAATTGCTGAAATATGTCCAGCATCGTCGTCGGTTTTATGTCTTACTAAAAGTGTAGTGAAATCAGTTATCCCAGTAAAATTAACTATTAATTCATAATCTGAATTTGCTTCTGTTACATTATAAGTTATTCTATTATAAGTTTGAATATCTTCTAATGTTCCTGCACCTGTTCCAGTAACTACTTGTATTGTTGAAGCATTAAAATATTGTGTTGTTAATTTTGATTCATTAAAAATAAAAGCATTAGTTAAATTTTTATTTATCCAATCTTCATCTGAATAATAAGTCCAGCTTCCATTTATTAATTCTGTTTTATTATAAACTTCTGTTTTATTATAAACTTCTGTATTATTATAAGTTTCTGTATTATTATAAACTTCTGTTTTATTATAAGTTTCTGTTTTTAAATAATAATTAGTTAAATCCCCTACTGTATTTGTAATATAATTCAACCCTATTACCCAATCATAAATCTCATCTGCCCAACTAAAATGAGTTATATCCCCCTCACTTGGTGTTGCATGAGGAATCTCTGTAAAATTATCCCATGCTATAAAAATCGGGTCTAATTCTGTAACCCCTGAAACATTGCTCCAATCTGAAGAATATATTTTTGTAAAGTTTAATGTCCATCCTACTGATTCATTTAATATTCCTTGTAAAATAGGAACAGTCATATTAGCATCACAATAATCTTGAGCAGGAATTGTTTGATTGTAAGCCCACTCTGTATATCCAGGTATATCTAAATTATTAAAAAATACCCAATCTGCTGTTACATTTCCTGCTGTTGCAAAATTATAAATTCCAATATCAATATCTTGGTCAGCATTTCCTCCATCAATATCTAACCATCTTACATCACTCCAAGCATTCCCATTCCAATAAATAGAATCATTAACATTTGGAACTAAAGAAAAATTAATTAAAACATAATTAATGGAAGGTTCTGGAGGAATATAAACAACTCTCCCTTCTGTTGCTGAAATAAAATTTATAAAAAATATTGCAAGAATTAATATAATTATTTTTTTCATATTTTATTAATTTAATTGTTTTATATAAACTTTTTATTTAAGGCATTTGAGATAAAACTATTGCAAATCCTACAAATATCCCAAACATTATAATTGTTAATTCTATTGCTTTCCAATGTTTATCTAAAAATCCTTTTAAAGTAAATCTATTTATTGCATTTTCTGCTGCATTAGAAGCCCATTGTCTTCTTTCACCCATATCTCCTTCTATATCTAATAAGGCATGTTCTTCTCCATCAATTTCATCTTTTATTATTGTATAACTTCTTGGATGTATTGGGATAAAATCATCAGGTCCAATTTGTTCTACTTCTAAATAATTATTTCCTTGAAGATATTTATTTACATTAAAAGGTTTCATATCTATTGGAGGTAATCCCTTTCTCTTTAAACTTACAAACCCTCCTTTTGTATCAAAATATCCTTTTCCTTTTTCAGAATTAATTAACAATCCATCTGAACGAGGTAGTTTTATTTCAACTCTTAAATTCCATTTTTTTCTTTTCTTTGCCCAGATAGCAATTACAGCAATTATTCCTAATGCAATTAATATTGCAATTCCCCATACACCTATTTTTAATACAGGTCCTATAAATTCTTTAGAACTCTCAAATAAACTTTCTGAATCTACCATCTTTAACCCCAGAATTTCCACCAGTTTTTATTTTCTTGAGATTGTTGGTTGTTATCTATACTTCCACCAAGTGTTAAAGAATTATATAATCTTTTATTTTCAACACCAGCTCTTGAACGAGTAACTGTAATGAAGACAGCTTTAACAACAATCCAAAAAATTTTATTTAATTCTTTTATTTCCATATCTTTTGGAGCATTATATAAATAATGTTTCATAAAACCAATAACAGTTTCCATTAATCCATTAATTTGTTCTAACTCTAAATTGGTCATTCTTATATCTTCGCTTAAATCAGGAGCAAGAAATTGAATAATATCATTTCTCATTTTTTTAGGTATTCCTTCTCCTACTTTCTTCCATTCTTTATTTTGATAATTATATGCAAATCCATCGAGAATATAATTTATTCTTTCTAATGAAGAAACAGGAGAAGTTTGTGAAATAAAATTACTTACTCTTTCCTCTTGAACTACAGAATTTTCAATAGCTCTTTGAACTTCTGAAGGTTGTTGTTTCTGTTCTTCTGGATAAAGCATTTCTTCAGGTATAGTATTATTTTCCATAAATTAAATTAATAAAAATTACTTATAAACTTTTTTAAAAAAAAAGAAAAAAGAAAAAAGAAAAAAAAGAAAAAAGAAAAAATTATATTCTTTTCTTACCTGCAAAACTGGATATTACAATTCCTAAAACAATAGCAGCAGCAACTACTAATAAGATTATTCCAATCCAAGGAATAAAATCTACGAAGTCAGTAGTTATACTTTCCATAACTTCACAATCTTCTCCTCCATATTCAAAAGTATATGATACATTCAAAGCTGAGTTATTATATTCTCCAACATTATCTCCAGCAGTAGTTAATCCCCAAGTTCCATCTGTTGTAGATACAACAGTATAGTTATCTAAATTTACTGTTTCTGGAGTTGTTACATTTGTTACAATTGTGATCACGAAACTCTTAAATCCACAAGTTGTTGCATTTGCAACAGTATCATAAGCTCCTAAACTAACAGCTGATGATGTTTCGTTATATATTGCTCCTTCATTATCATTAGTAATATCTATCCAATTTGAGAATATCATTAACATAACCGCCAATAAAATACCTATAACAGTTATAGTTATTACTATTGGATATAAATCTCTGATACCCATAGCTTTCTTGTTTTCAAAAATTTTTTTTATCATCTTATTCTAAAAGATGAAAAATTAAACTCTTCTTGTTCCACCAGAAAAACTGGATATTACAACACCCAAAACAATAGCAGCAGCAATTACTAATAAGATTATTCCAATCCAAGGGACAAAATCCACAAAATCTTCAATTATATCTTCAGTTGCATTTTGAGCAGATGATTCATCTTCCATTTGACCACCAAATTCTTGCAATACAAATAAAACAACAGCCAATAAAATACCAACAGTTGCAATAATCAAAATAATAGGATATAAATCCCCAATAGTCATTCCTTTCTTACTTTTCCTTTTGAGCATAAGTTTTTTCATTTTCATTAATTTTTTCCTCCCTTATAATTTTAAAATAGAAAAATTACTTATAAACTTTTTTTATTAAGAATTTACAAAATGTTACAATAATTTACTTTCAGTTACTTTCTTTGCAATAATCTCTCCAACTTCATAATCACTTGGTTTTACACAACCCCATGTAGTTTCTTTTATTATTTCTTTTTGTTTATTAAATATATCTTTAAGCAAAGGTCCAATTTTTGTTACAAATTCTTTTCTTTTTTCTTCTTCCATCTTAAGTAATCGTTGGATTATTTTCTAAATATAACCATACAATAGCTATCCCCATAATACTTATTGACATATATAAATATCCATTTGAAATAAATCCCATAGTTCTAAATAAGATAGCTAAAATCATTGTGAAGAAAGCAGATGTTGCAAAAGGTTTGCTGTTTGAAAATGAAGCTGATTTTGTTATTGCAAATAAGATTATAAAGATAGCAAATAATATCATAACCATAAACCAACTATTACTTATTTCCTGAACATACTGAACCATAGTATAAATACCTGTAACATTATTTGTTGCATCTGTAATTAATTGAACTGGCATATTATATTCTCCCCTTTGTTATAGATGATAAAATTACAAAAATAATAATAGAAATTATTATGGTTAATATTGCTCCAAAGAATAAATTAGCTAAATTTGAATCCATCCCTATATCTTGAGCAAGATTATTCATTGTTAATCTTGCAACATCAAAACTTCCAAAAACTAAACCAATAACACTAAATGTTGATTTAAACATTGTTGTATATGTTGAAACAACACTCAATCCTTCTTCACTTGATGTAGCATTTTGCATTAAATATATATCTTCAGTAGTATCTGTTAAAGTATCATATCTTTCTCTGTAACTTTCATCTGTCATATTTTCAACACCATAACCACTTTCAACACTTGCTATATCTGCAACTATCATAAATCCTACTCCTGTTGTTAATCCAAATAATATTAATATAATTATCCAATCTCTTGCTAACATTTTATTTCTCCTATGGTTTTTTCATAGTCCATAATAACATACCTCCTATAGCTACAATTCCCATTATTGTAATACTTCCTAATGAAGCTATCTGAAGGAAATTTAATAAAATAATCCCTCCAAGCATCATAACAATCCCAATTACAGGATCCCATGTTCCAATTAATCCTATTAATAATATAATTAAAGTAGCCCAGAATAATCCCTCCATTCCAAATACTGCTTTAACTGTTCTTTCTATAATTGATTCAAGCCATACTAAAATCTCTGGACTTCTACTAATATAAACTTCTGCAAAGATAATTCCATCATATCCAGTAACATTACAAGTTAAAGTTGCAGCAGGAGATGTATCTGAATTATTACAGATTATATTTTGTTTTGATCCATCTTTAGTATAAACTAATAATCTTCCATATTTTGTAGTTCCAGAAGTATCAACATAAGAATAACTCCACATTTTTGTTGTTTCATTATAATCCAAACTCCACACTAAATTTGGAAGTTCTCCAATATCTTCCCAAACAGTAGGCGCTCCTGCTTCTGTTTGAAAATTTAAAGTGCATGGAGTTTCACCACAGAATACTTTTTGAGATTCACTTTCATATAAAATAACTCCATCTTTAATTACAATTATTTTATAATCTTCTGTTTCTGTTTCAAAATGTCCAACAGTATTCCCTACACTATTTGTTTTAGCCATTTCTACAGTATAAAAATTCCCAGTTGCTGGATAATATCTTTGGATATAAATATAAGCATCTGAAACTGGAAACTGAACTTCATCCACTACATTAATTATAAATGAAGTTGAAACTGTTGTGTTCAGTAGATATAATTTAATATTGTTTGTTACATTTGTTATACTTGAATTTAATAAATAATAAGTTCTTTTTACATATCCCTCTTTTTCATATTGAATTTGTGCATCTACATAAAGTGTATTTTCATAAGGATAAATACAAAATAATATTTCATTTCCAACTGTTGAATTTGAAATAGATATATTATTTCTTAATCCAGTTGAACCAATACCATAAGTAAAAGTTCCATAGAAATCAAAATCAGATAAAAATGTTAAATCATCCTCATTATGTGCAGTAAAATTCAAACTTAAATTAGTTCCAACAATACATTTATCAGTATAAAATTTTGTTTCAGATATTGTTTGATAATTCGTAGATGAATTAAAATAATAAACTCCAGAAGAATTTAATAAACTTATTTCCCAATAAAATTCTTTATCTTGAGAATCCCCCTCAATCAAACCAACATCAATAGTTTTTGAATAAAAATTATTTGATACTTTATCTCCAGTATATTTTGTTCCATTATAAATTAAATTACTTAAATAAACATCTGTATAAAGAGTATCATTATAAGTAAAATTTATATAAAAACTTTCCATATTTGTTTCTGAAGTTGTTGAATTAAATGTCTGGAAAAGAACATTAAAATCAGGATTTAAATAATAAAAATATAAATCAGATATTTCTGTTGCAGTCAAACTTCTATTCCATATTCCAATCTCATCTATTGTTCCATTGAAATCAACGGATAATTCTTTAATATAATTTCCCATTCTTAATTTTAGATTAGAAGTTGGTTCATCTCCAGTATAAGTATTAGTTCCTACATAAGTTCCATTTACAAAAAGTGAATAGATATTATCAGAAGTTGAAAAATTAAGTGTAACCATAGCCCATTTATCTACTAAATCTAAAGGGTAATTTACATATCCCCATGCACCAATAGAAGTTCCACCTTTAATAACAGTAGAAGAAATCTCAAAATTAAATAATCTTATTCCTGTCGAACTATCCCCGTAATTAATTGGAATCCCTTCAGTTTTAGGATTATAAACCCAGAAATTAACTGTCCCAGCAGTTTCAAAATCAAAGTCAGCATCAACATCAACATAATCAGTCCCATTACTAAAATTAAAAGCATTTCCTAATATTCCAACCTCTCCTCTTATTACACCTCCATAAGTAGTTCCATCATCATCACCAGCAGAATCAATCACAGCTCCAGAATTTGAATCTAAATTATAATAAGATTGTAAACTAACATCCCATCCTTCCTGCCAAGATGCCCATTTATCTATTCTTGCACCAAAAAAAGTAGGTATCCATTCAACATAATCTTTAGGATAAACATCTGTAAATATTCCAATAGTTACTTTACCAGAAGGAAGCTCATCTAAATTATTAAAACTTATCCAATAACTTCTAAATTTATATTTATAAGTAAAATCCTTATTTATCTCTTTATCTGTTTTAATATCATAAAACTGTATTTTCTCCAAACCAGAAGTATGTTCTTTATTATAATTATCAAGAACAAACTCTGCAACCTTTCTATCTTTTCCCCTCATAACATATTCAGGTTGTTTTAAATTACTTATTAATTCTATTTCAGCTATTTGTTTATGTGAAATATCCTCTGTAATTGTAACAACTTTATTCTCTACTCCATCTTTCTCTAAATATTCCAGAGAAGATGAAGAAACAGATGGTCCAGAATTAACAAAACCAGCCATAAAAATCATGAGTAATAGTATAGCTACCCCTAAAAAAATCATTCTATGAGCTTCTATGGGCTTAAAATATTTTGATTTCATACTCTTCTCCCTTGAAATGGTTTAGCAAATATTATTATCATAGATATAATTCCAACACCACTTAAAATCATAATCCAGTTATTCATAATAGTAACCATATATAATTGACTTGCTGCAACAGTTGCTAAATCTGCATTTGCAGTAAATTCCTCATAAACATTACTTGTAATTGCTCCAATAATAATTGCAAAAACCAACAGCAAAATATATACTGGAATAAAGATTGGATGTGAATCTATCATAAAAGAAATTATAAATATTGAAATAATCAATCCAGAAAATATAATTAAAAAAACAGGATCTAATTTATCTATTGTTTTATCGCTTTCAGCAAATATTGATCTTACTGCTGAACTATCATTTAATTCAGTTTCTTTTAAACCATCTGTTATTTGTGGAATAGTATAAGCTACAATAATAATAAAGATAGCAAGACCTAACATTGTAACTATAAAAAAGAATATACTTTCTATTCCTGCTTTCTTACTTAATTCTTTTATCTCCATATCTAAATCTCCTTCTTGGTGATGTATTTAATTTAATGTTTTTAATAAAATATTTTAATGATGGAGCAATTA
>Ga0307928_10004482_pt1 | contig 10591 bp, 23 predicted proteins | sample AceLakmetagen232_FD_201815 | JGI IMG/M metagenome (GOLD analysis project Ga0307928, IMG submission 201815) | Saline water microbial communities from Ace Lake, Antarctica - #232 | ecosystem: Environmental > Aquatic > Non-marine Saline and Alkaline > Saline | place: Antarctica: Ace Lake...
TCAAGATTCGGGAATTCACTCGTTGGATTTTATACTGTGAAGAAAATCCGGGTAATATTGGTGAAGCAATTGATGAAATCTGTGAGGATCTTTTAGAGCAGCTTATCAATACAAATCAGTTTCGCCCGTCTTCTACTTGTATGGTGGAAAATGCCAAGCTGATTGTCGAAGGTGAAACGATGAAGGAACTTTATAAGATTATCAAGAATATTTAAGTTTACCCCAAACGACTAGAGAAGTACTGGAAGGAAAAAACAGATGAACAGATTTAAAGGCGGACTACAAGTTGATGATATTGTCACTTTCGAAGGGAGGGATGGGACTCTTGTAGAGGGAGTAGTTTTATCTACAAATCTAAAAGTGGATACTGCTGAAATAAAGTGGGAGGATGGTAAAATTACCATATCCCCCTTGCATCCCGCACTTTGGGAAATTGTCAGAGATGAGGAAGTCATTTATCCTCTGATTTAATGAGGGACTTTGATGCGTCATTACTGGGTAGAGAGATATACTTTCCTTCTTATCAAAATCTATACGATTTTTGATATGGCTAGTTTATATCTTTCATTTGTTTCATCCACTCTCAGATACACGCCAGAGTATATATATACCCTCTGGCCATACCCAGCAGGGTTTGACTAGATGTCATATAACTAAATTGGATCCCCGGGGTTGAACATTTATCGATGCACCCGGGGGTCTTTCCATGCAAATTGATTTCAATTGATGTGGGAAGACTTTAAGAGGGACGAAAATGAAGATTGCAGAAGCTAGAAAATTATTGAGGTTGTGGAACAAGCAGGGTTTTACACATTACAAAGATTCTGAAAGTGGAATGATTCATTCCGTTTCAGACAGATTGTGTGGAATTAACAAAATGCGGAAAGCGGGAGCAACTACCGTTCCGCCTGGGTTTTTCCTCGGGGGTTCGCCCATCCTGATGAGAGGTAAAAGGTAAACACAGGATTACGAGCACTAAAATTTTTCAGGATAGAGGGACGAAAAATGAAGAGAAAAACGGTACTGATTCTGTCGGGTGGATTGGATAGTGCAGTCTTGTTATGGTGGCTACCTAAAATAAGTTATCACATCGGAAGTGTGAAATGCTTGACCTTTGATTATGGGCAGAAACACCGTAAAGAGATAGAATCCGCGAGAGAACTATGTAAGGCAGCAAGAGTCCACCATAAAATATTAGATATCAGCAGTATTGGCAAACTTCTCCACTCCAGCATAACCAACCCAGAAGTTTCAATACCAGAAGGGCATTATCAAGCTGAGAATATGGAAAGTACTGTGGTCCCCGGGCGGAATCTTATTATGTTATCAATCGCTATGGGGTATGCTGCATCTAGTGGGTTTGATTCTGTAGCCATCGCAGCACATGGAGGAGACCATTTTATCTATCCAGATTGCAGACCAGAGTTTTTATTAACAATGAATCGAGTAGGATCTTTATTCCATTTTTCAGATATTAAGGTTTTAGCTCCATTCAGATATGATTCTAAAACTGACATTGTGAAAAAAGGTAAAGATTTGGATGTACCATTTGAGCTTACTTGGACATGCTATAATGGGAGGGAAAAAGCTTGTGGGAAATGTGGTTCTTGCATTGAGAGAATGGAGGCGTTTAAGTTGAATAATTTGAAGGATCCGATTGATTATGAAAATTAATCAAGTTTTAAATAACCCGAGAAGTTCTTTCAATAAAATTTTGAGGGGGTACTTTCAGGGAGTGGCAAGAAAACCCTATTCATTGAGGGGTGAGACAATACTTCCTTCGAAACTGTTAGTTTCGCCGCTAATATGCAGGGGGTATACTTGTCCACCAAATTGTTCTGCATGTTGTTTCCAGTTTGATTTATTATGGTGCCCCGAGGAAGCATTACCCTATAAAATGAGTAAAATTAATTTTAAGCTTAATGGAAGATTAAAATTCTTATTCATCGACACCCAAGAGAATCAAAAAGGGTACTTTTGTAAACACGTCCATCCAATAAATGGGAGATGTGCAATTCACGGGAAACATCCATTTAGTTGTGATTTTGAATTAACAAGATTTGTCCATCAGAGTAAAATTTTCCAAAATAGGCTGCTTACAACCTCATTCGGACGTGGATGGAATATGACACGGACTACTGGAGAAAAGGGTGCTTTGTGTAAACTGACTAAACCCACCTCTAAGTCTATTTCTGATACAGTGAGAAAACTTAAAAGATTAAAAGTATGGACGGACTATTTTGAAGTTGTAACTCATCTGGATGAAATAATTCAGTGGGTTGAAAAAGGTCCTCATAGTAAACCTCTAAGATTGGAGCCAGATCATGATTAGTATTGCAACATCTTTTAATTGGTGTATGGCGCATAGACTGACATATGGATACAGGGGGAAATGCCGACATCTTCATGGGCACAATTACAGATTGGTAGTACATCTGACAGGGGAGATTAATGATAAAGGGATGGTTTGTGATTTTAAAGATGTAAAACAGGTTATAGGGAATTGGATCGATAAAAACTTAGATCATAAAACAATGATCAGTGGAGTAGATTTACTCCTGATTGCTGCATTAGCTGATTTGAATGAAGACTTTCTAGAGGTACCTTTTAATACTACGGTTGAGAAGATCATTAAATGGATCGCATTAAAATTGACTCCATTAATGAGTGGAATTCTTGGAATGCCTCAGATACAAAAATTGGTACTGTTTGAAACTGATAATAACTTTTGCACTTGGAGAGCATAATGAAAATTGTAAGCATTTTCAGAAGTGTGGATGGTGAAGTCACCGATGGTGGACCTCTACAATGGACGGTATTTGTCAGACTGTTTGGATGTAATTTCCGATGCTATGAGAAAGATGGCGGATGTGATACACCTCAAGCGATTACCGATAATGGAAACAATGTGAAAGAGATATGTATCTCAAAAATTATACAAGAGGTAAATCGTTTGGGCCCAGCAAGATGCACAATTACTGGAGGTGAACCCCTATTACAGAAAGATGAGGTAATTGATTTAGCTTGGAAGCTGGGAGACTATGGGTTTGATGTTAGCCTTGAGACTAATGGATCTATTAGTTTAGATAAGAAGGAAAAAACCCCATTCAAGTCTATTATAATGGACGTGAAAGCCCCATCTACTGGGGTAGAGTGGGATTATTGGTACAACTTAACACGTTTACGCAAGAATGATTATATAAAAGTTGTGGTAGAGACTGAGGAAGATATGCAGTGGTTTTCAGATAACTTAAACATTTTGAAGACTCATAATTTTTGGAGACCATCAATAGCTTTAGGTCCACGAGTAGATGCATATAATAAACCAGTTGGAGTCGGTCCAATTGATATACTCGAATTCCTAGAGAAGAATCGCTTATGGGATTGGCGTTTAAATCTGCAATTACACAAGATCATTTGGCCTGGGTTAAATCCCTGGGAGGAAAGATGAAAGTTTTAATTACTTTAGTAAAGGGATGGTACTAACATGATTTGTCCAAACTGTTTAGCAGCAATGGATTGTAAAAATGAAAAAGAAGGAATTTGGGAATGTCAAGAATGTTATTACACAGAGATTAGGGGGGTTCTCTTACAGAAAAAGGATGGTGAAGGAGAATATATTAACCATCCAGAGGTAAAAATTAAAACAAATGTTTCGGAGTACCCTAATCATAAATGGTATTGGAGTATTAGTTTTCCAAAAGAGGGTTATACACTTACCTGTCAAATTAATGGATATGAAACAAAAAGGAGTTGTACACATTCACTAGTAAAAGCACGTAATTTTTTAACAAAATTAAATGATTTTGAGGTAGAAGAAAGTGTTACTCCACTTTCAAAACTTTAAGGGTAATTAAAGCTCTGGGAGGAAAGATGAAAAAAAGTATATCAGATGCACAAGTAAAGCGTTGGACAGATGCAATACTTTCTTTCTGTGTTAAGAATCCTGTGGTATCTCCCGCTGAGATATGTAACCTTCTCCAGCAATTAGGGGCACCTGAAAATAGGATGAATGAAATTAATAAGAGTTTAATTAATATAATTCAAGGGAGGAATTCGAAGTGGCGAAAGCAGAAAAAATAATTCGAGAGAATTTAATTCTGGGAATTACCAACACGTTTAAAGTTTTGCTAAAAAGGATAGTCTTAGAGGATCTTATTGAGTTATCTAAAGACTTAAAAGCAGGTAGAGGTATTCGATTGGATTCTCTGACAGACCATGAAGTGAATAGGAATGTGAGGGATAAAAGATGAGGGTTACTATCAAACATGAATCAGAAGAGATTGAACTAATGAGGAATCTTGTGGGTAAACTTGTGTATGAAAGATGGGTGGTTACTGAGGTTTTTTCAGAGGGAGGAAGTAAACCATTCAAGTTTGAAATTACATTAAACGATGGAGTACTTATACCAAAAGTTTATGCGGATATTGATATTGAAGTGGTGATTCCAGACGCTAAAAAGAAAATATATGAAGCTGTTCATAAGTATTTTAAAATGGACTTGCCTCAGCCCGCCGCTGGGGGGTGGGAGCCGATTGAAGGAATAAAACCCGAATCTGGATGTAGCTATATTGTTGCCAACAAACATGATTATAATATCATCTATTACTCTGGATATGGGGGCGTTACGTTTATAATTAACCCTAAAGAGACTTTCACATTGGATGAAATAAAAAAGAGATTCACTAAGTTCACCCGGGTCAGCCTACCGGCTAATGAGGGGGACGAGGAATGAAGTGTCCGCGATGTGATGAGAGGCAACAGTTTATTGCGCGCCTCGAAGAAATGAGCAAGAGAGTTGATTCATGGCCGAAATGGAAAAGGTCATGGCTCGAACAGGTGATCACGTCTGGCGAAGTGCCTCAGCCCGCCGCTGATCCATGGGAGCCTATTGAGGGGATGCCGCTGGACATTCTCGTGATCGCATGCGTTGACCTAAAGGCAGAGGGCAATCCGGTTGATGTGTGGTGGATCGACGAATTCAGAAAAAAGGATCTAATCGAAAAGGGATACACGCATTACTCGGAGATCAACCTACCGAGCGGGGAGGAATAATCATGTACAGGACAAATTGCACATCGCAGTCAATAGGTAATTTAATATATGAGCGCGACCGACAAGACGGTAAATGGGGAGAGCAAAACCACTCTCCCGAGAAATGGATAGTCATTCTGATTGAAGAGTGTGGCGAGGCAGCGAAGGCGATCCTCGAAAAGGAGTCATACCAATACCGAGACGAACTTATACACGTAGCAGCCGTCGCCATTGCTGCCGTTGAGTCGTTTGACAGGAATCTCGAACGTGACGTAAAAGTGCCGGGCGGGGAGGAAAACGATGATGATTAGTGAAGAAAGACTCGTCGAGCTACATAGATGGGCGTTTGTCGGAGAATATACGACATCAAGCAAGTATATTATGGAATTAGTTAACGGAGTCCGTGAAAACTCGTAGCCGAGATCCGGCGGCTGGAGGCGGAGAATGAGTATCGTTTGGGCGCACTAGAGAAAAAAATGGGGGTTGATTAAATGACCGTCGGCCACTATACAAGCCAGCCAATCGTTGGCGAACCACGAAGGAGGAAAAATGAAATGTATTACAAGGTTTTAAACGGATTCAAATCATGTAACGGCGGCCGAGCCGTATGGCATAAGCCACACTCGAAAAACAGACCGGGTAAATGGATGCCAAAGATTGACGAGATTGTAGTATGTGAGTCTGGTTATCACGTCTGCAACCGCAACCAGCTTACGCAATGGCTGGAACACGATATATGGGAGGTTGAGATTCGGGGCCAGCGCATAGACGGCGGCAGTAAGATCGTGACTCAACAGGCGCGACTAATCCGACGAGTAAACACATGGACTGAACGCACGGCGCGGTTATTCGCGTGTGATTGCGCGGAACATGTGTTGCCTCTATTTGAGAAGAGACACCCTGATGATAAGCGCCCACGAAAAGCTATCGAGATAGCGCGTCGTTTTGCAATTGGTGAAGCGGCAAAGGAAGAGTTGTACGCCGCACGGGACGCTGCAGGGGCCGCCGCACGGGCCGCCGCAGGGGACGCCGCACGAGCCGCTGCACGGGCCGCCGCACGGGCCGTCGCCGCAGGGGACGCCGCACGAGCCGCTGCAGGGGACGCCGCACGGGACGCCGCATGGGCCGCCGCAGGGGCCGCAGGGGACGCCGTATGGGATACTGCATGGGATACTGCACGGGCCGCTGAAAGAACGTGGCAAACTGATAAATTATTTGAATCTCTTGGGGAATAAAAACACTCAGCCGCATGTGACGTGCTTCATGCGACGGAAGGGAGGAACAAGGATGACCATCGACCGCTATACAAGCCAGCCAATCGTTGGCAATATCCGGGTCTACGAGATATTCAAAGGTCACAGAGTGCTCACAGAAAGGGATAGACAAATGACTGACCGATTAATCGACGAGATCGTTGACGGCGTCCAGCTCAAACTGCCAGACGGGATGCCGGGGGTGAAGTTCCATGGTGGACAATGGATGTATAACATTATCGACATTAATGATGAAAATGATCCTGACGACGACGGGGGGATAGCGAAGTACTGGAAGACAGTCAAGTCTATCATAAAAGACTTCAAGGAATTGTGCGTCAACCATGAAAAGAATTATCCATCGGACCGAATCATTCATAACATGCGCCGCTGCGATTTCGTCAGCCGTTGCGTCGCGTTCTGGGATATCGCTGTGCGAAACCTAGACAACGCACTACCGGATGCTGTAGATGAATATATGGCAGCTGTAATGCAGCGCGACACTTGGCTCTCGCTGCTGGAGGGTGAATAATGGCTTCAGGGCTTACCTGGATTGAACGGCGGAGACTGCGCAAGATATGTAAACGGATTGTCATGCGAGGTCCGAGTCATGAGGGGAATATCTGCGAGTATTTCCAGATAATGCGCGAGGCTGTCGCGGCGGAGTTTACGGAAGACAACGGTTGGACGCGCGAAGATTTTTTGCAACGCTGCTTTATTGGGAGATGAATGATGGCATTATGGATTGCATGGGACGATGACGGGGATAACAATACTACTATTTTTAATGGTAAACCGCACAAAATTTGGTGGAAGAACAGGAGTTTTTTGCAAAACCCGCCGCGAGAAGCTTCCTATTGGGTTACTGGTGGGGCTTATAGCCGGACCCGTGAAACTGTCGTGCCTCGCAGTATCGGCAAGGCCCTCAACATGCGCCCCGGGGACTGCGTCGAAATTGAACTAAAGCGAAAGGAGAAGTGACATGGCGTTATGGATTGCGATGGACAACGACGGAAGCTGCGATGTTTTTTTCTTTAATGGGAAGCCGATGCGGATACCGTATCCACACAAGGGAGCATATTACTGGGACAGCAAAATGGTCGGGGTGGGCGGCGAGAGAGTAGCCCGAAGCATTGCCCGCAAGCTCAACATGAAACCAGGCGACTGCAAGCGGGTGAAGATCGTGGAAGATGAATAATGAAATATGAAATAGGATTCAAGCTAATTAAACGGTTGTGCAATCCCAACGATTATGAGTGTCAAGAAACATCGGACTGGCGCGGTATTAAATGCTGCGCCAAGAACTGTCCGTTGCTCAAAGGCAAAAAGCGCGTGAAGCTAGAGGAAAACTGATGAATGAAGAATACATAATACAAGCTGTATGTATAAACTGTAATCATATTACACTTAATGGTGAAGCTATTTATTGTCCTATTCATAAAATAAGTCCATCATTTATTGGTTGGTGTCCACTGCATAAAATGAGGAAAAATGGTATACATCCAAGCATTCAAAGCATCAATATAGATAATAAGAATGGTCTTGGACATTCTATAGAAGCACTAAAACAATATGATGCAAAATATGAGTATTACTGGATGGGAGATTATGATTCATTGAATACATTTCTCAAAGAACATGCAGAGACTTACGAAATCCAGCGTCATGGATCATTTCAGCGTTTGATTTACAATGATATAACCTATGATCTTCATGGCTCATGCTGGCTTGTAATAACTAATGATGGCAAATTTGAAGTAAGACGTTAAAGAAGAAAGGACAAGAAGCTAATGACAAAGGACAAAGGAGTTCCTTATATCATTAAGGAAGTTGAAAAAATTGTTGATCATGCACGCAAAGAATTTAATATGACATATGAAGAGCTTCTTGGAGCTCTTGAATTTATCAAATGCACTTTAACTGAAGAAGCACTTGACAATGAAGACACAATTCCTGATAATATTCCAAATTGTCGTTTATGAACAATGAACTAATAAAAAAGGGGGGGCGACTTGGTTTCGACCGCGTATCAGAAGCGTAGATTGCATGTCGAGGTTGATTAGATCCTCGTTAAAAGCTGATCAACACATTAGTTGCTAAATCCAACAATGTAATCAAGAGCGATTTCAGCCGCAATGCTGAGCCCGTTCTCGCCGTAGCCTGACTAATGCCAGCTTATGCTGGCTGACGGTGTTACCTAACATCAGGATCTGCTACCAGTCTAGATAAACTGGTTGACCGGTGAGAAAGTCCACCAGACTACAGGGAAAATCAGACCTGTCGCTATATGAGTTGTTATTGCTCAGAGGGCGTTAACTCTGCAATAACTAAACATGTAAAGATCAACGAACAAGGACGTTGGGACGAGAGTTCGATTCTCTCCGCCTCCACCAATTATGTTCTTAATACGGAAAATAAATTATGGCTAAAAATGTAATTGAAATCATTCCCATTCTTGTCACCGAAATCCAGCAGCTAAAGAAAGCACTTCAACTAGCAGGATCCCGGCTAGGTTTATCTGCAAAAGGACCACATGATGAGGACCTTTATATAAGGTGGGGTCGCGAAGCTACTATTGCAGCATATCCCAATAAGCTGCACACTTGGGATAATGATCCAATAAAAGCACGACGACCTATAGAATCTCCTGCCTATAAATGAGAATAGATTGTCCAAAATCTAGACCAGCAATGCATAGATATTCTCAAGATCCATCAATATTAGGGTGTGCCGACTGATAGGTGAACGGAATAATTGATGACAAAAGGAATGGCTGATTCGCGATAAGCCGGACTGAGTAACTTGATAGAAGACCGTTCCTGTCGAAAGACAGCAGTCTACGTGGATAATTTTTCACAAGACTTTGCGTATTTGTGGGTTCGAGTCCCTCCACACCCACCAATATTGAAAGGACAAGTAGTGCTTAGTAAAATTTCATTTATGAAGACAATACACTTAAGAACAAAGTTAATAGTGTTAATTTTAATAAGTCTTGGAGTAATATTTACTATAGACTTTGTTAGCCCTAATTCTGCATATATGCTCTTACCAGCGATGATAATGTTTTTTGCTGCTGGAGTAGTATTTGGCATAGCATTCACTGTAGAATTAGATCTTCTAGATGAAGAGATGAAGATTAAGAAGGAAACTCCGCATGTCGAATAACCTGATTATCAAAAATCCTGAACTTGAAATTATTAACTGTTGAAAAAGCTGATTTGATAGATTATATGTAGAGCTGATATAGTATTGCAGCAAGTCTGTTCCCTCTAAGATTACTGGGAAGTAACAAAGGCTGTTTGACCCTAGTAGGTGCCCGAACGGTTAGGCTGTTGGAAACAATTTGGAGCGGGGGCTTTAAACTTGTGGTTCTTAAAACACTGGCCATGTGAGTTGTTGCAACGACTCATAAGGTAGTCTTACCCAAAGGAGATGAGACACAGCACACTCATCAAGATAGACTCCAGTAATCGCAATACTGAATATTATATTATTGAAAGAATTAGGAATTAATTTCTAACTTTATCATTGACACGCTAAACACATAATGTATAGTGAAATCAAGATTGGTCTATTGAAAATGGTGTAAATAGATCAATAACAAGGTATGTGAGGGAGGAACCATTGACCTTCGCATTTAAAGTGATTATGAAATATGAATCCGCCTTTCTGAACATCACTGGAGAAAATCATGAGACTCAGATGTAAATCATTCATACCGACGAGCATGTTACCAAAGATTACAGGCGATAATCCTCGCTCGTATCTCTGGCAATTTGCCGTGGCTGAGTCTGAATGACGTAACTAACACCTGACTCAGCTGCGGCGGACTAAGGGTCCGCCTTTTTTGTTAGCACTGGAGGGTTAAACAAACTGGGTTTGTAACGGTTTTGAAAACCGATTGTTCCTTCGGGGATGGCGTTCGATTCGTCAGCTCTCCGCCATACAGGAAGTAAACTATGAAACGCGAGATAATGATAGCATGGATAAAGACTAATGGTCAACTTTCAAGGTTTATCATAGATTCGTGGGATACTAGCTATCTCAAAACCATTTATGATTTTTTGAGATTAGCTTTGTTAGCTGATACGATCTTTATAACTGGAGAGTAATTTAGTCTGGGACTGGCACTGTCTGCTAAACAGTTGGTACCGAAAGGTATGCAGTTCGATTCTGCTGCTCTCCGCCATATCTGGCTGTGGGAAAGTTTGGTATTCCGCTTGGCCTGGGACCAAGAGATCGGTGGTTCGAATCCACTCAGCCAGACCATTATTCATGTTCTTTGACATACGTACATTACATAT
>Ga0307928_10004483_pt1 | contig 10590 bp, 12 predicted proteins | sample AceLakmetagen232_FD_201815 | JGI IMG/M metagenome (GOLD analysis project Ga0307928, IMG submission 201815) | Saline water microbial communities from Ace Lake, Antarctica - #232 | ecosystem: Environmental > Aquatic > Non-marine Saline and Alkaline > Saline | place: Antarctica: Ace Lake...
TAACTACAGACAAAGATGGTACATCCCCTACAGGAGGAGCTTCCGGAAATACTGCTGTTAAGTACAGCTTGTCTAGTAATAATGAAAGTTCTCATACACATAGTTCAAGTATACCGTATGTTCCATATAATGGATCTACAGGTTCTGGAAGCAATCATCGGCATACTATACCTAATCACGATCATGGTTTAAATAGTCACACACATCCTATATCTGATCACACTCATGGTCTTACATTGGCTAATCACGATCATACTATAGCTGCGCATAACCACAGTATAGTATTTGGTATTTACGAAGAAGATAACTCGCCTATCACTCTACACTATAACGTTGATAACGGTGGTGGATTCGGTGCTTCATCTGGAGACTTTACAGGTGACCAAACTGATATTGAAATTGTTTCTGTGATATCTGGAACCGGATGGAAAGCTGTTAGATTTACTGTTGATAAGAGATGTAGAATCGTTGCTTCAGTGGAAGTCAAAGTCGATGTCACAGCGTAAATCAGTATACATTGTTGGAGGTGGGGGAAGTCTATTAGGTTTCGACTTTGCTAAGTTGAAAGATCTTGATACGATTGCTGTAAATGTTGCTGCATTAGATGTACCAAATCCAACATATTGTATCACAGCAGACTCTAGTATTTTTAAGAAGGTTCAAGAAGGATATTTTAAGAATGTAAAAACCACTTGGGTCTTGGTAACAAATCCAGATCACTGTGCTATGAAATTTAAAGACGGGCTGTTTAAAAACGTGAGATCTGGATACGTTCATAATCTGTTTTGTATGAACATGGTGATAAAAAACGCTGGCGTTGATGGAATTGGTTTTTCGTTTAATGATTTTAAGACTGGATACAACAGTGGTTTCTGTGGATTTCAATTAGCTGTTCTTTTAGGGTACACAGAGATCCATTTGCTTGGTTTTGATATGACAATTGGAAAGAAATGTCACTACCATAACAAGTATCATAACCATAAAATAAGTAAGAATTCTTTTGGTAAGTACTTAGATAATTTTATCAAGGCTCTCAAGATTATTAAAAATGAAACAGACATACAAGTTATTTCACATTCTAGTATAAGTAAGTTAAATGAATCTATTACGTATGCTTCATTGGAATCAATATGAAATTATCAATTCTAATATGTCATTTGTATAGTCGATCCAAAAGTATAGAAAAATTGCTATCTGTTTTGAAACCTCAGCTAGTAGATGAAGTAGAAATTCTTGTTGAGTCTGATGGAGGGCAACTTTCAACAGGTGCGAAGCGTAACAAATTATTGAAACGTGCAATTGGTGATTACATTGCGTTCGTCGATGATGATGATTTAGTGAATGAAGACTATGTTTCAAAGATTCTAAAAGCCGTTGAATCAAATCCAGACTGTTGTAGTCTGCAAGGTGAGATCTCTATGACTCAAAATGATAAAAGGATTAAACGGATCTTTAAGCACTCAATTCAATATGATCATTGGTTTGAAGAAAGCAAAATATACTATAGGTGCCCAAATCATCTTAATACGATCAGACGAGAAATTGCTTTAGAGGTTTTGTTTCCTGACATAGATCATGGTGAAGACCGTGACTTTTCTGAAAGAGCATTTCCATTTCTGAAGACCGAAGAACACATTGACGGCACAATCTATTTTTACAATGCGGGCTGAGATGAAAATACTTTTTAAGTATCCAACAAGGATGCGTCCCAATTGGTTCAAAAAAACTTTAGGCATATATTATGGTCTGATGGATTTAGATACTGAGTTTGAGTTTGTAGTGTCACTGAACGAAGATGATAAGACTATGAACAATGACTCAATGCGTAAGTTCATGGATCGAATTGCGAACTTGTCATATTTCTACGGCAATCACAAAAACAAAATTGCGGCATGTAATGCTGACATTGATTTGGAAAAGAAATGGGACATTTTAGTTCTTGTTTCCGATGATATGATTCCTACGAAAAACTTTGATAAGATCATCATTGAAAGTATGACCAAGTATTTTCCTAACACAGATGGTGCGTTGCATTTCAACGATGGATTTTGTGGCAAAGATAAAACAATCACTTTCTCAGTTATTGGCAGAAAGCTCTATGAAAAACTTGGGTATGTCTACCATCCAGACTACAAGAGCTTCTATTGTGATAATGAGTTTACTGATGTTGTCAGTACAATGAAGAAAGTTCGATATGATAGTCGCGTGATTGTAAAGCATGAATGGTTTGGAGGTGGTGGTTCAAAAGATGCATTGTACAGAATGAATACAAAACTAGGCAGTGACGACAAAGACACCTACAACATAAGAAAGCGATTGAGGTTCCCCAATGAAAGTATTTATCTTAGCTAGTGGAATGGCAGAACGATGGGGTGGAGCAGTAAAACATCTTCAGCCTGTACTAAACACTACTGTACTTCAACGTCAAGTTGGTATGATTACAAGGTATGGTTACAGATACCATATATTGACGCACCGTCCTGAGATCAAGAATAAGTTTGAACACTGTATAGAACCAAACAACCATACGACACTCTTAAACACAGTTAAGAGTTCATCAGATCTTTGGAAGGGTGTAGACGAAGTTGCATTTATACTTGGTGATGTTATCTTTACCAAGAAGTGTTTTGATACATGCTTGCAAGCAGATCTTAATAAATCATTTCAATTCTATGGATCAGCAGATGAGCATTTCTGTTTCAGATTCACTCCCGTCATGCGATCAAAAGTTATTGATAACATTAACAATATCCTAAATGTTAGTAAGCTAGGAACGACGTGGGAGCTTTATAGATCGTTGGTAGGAATACCAATTGACAAGGACTGGACCGATAGGTGGTTTAGAACTTTGATCACAGACAAGACTGATGATATTGATTATCCCGAAGATTACAAAAAGAAAATAGACTCAAACTATTTTGATGATGCAGAGTTTAACATATGAAAAAAGTAATCAGCTTAGCGGTATTCAACCATAAGAAACATGCGTACCGCCCAGGATATTACTGGCAGCACTTGAAGCACACTGTGTGGGGATATCTTTGTTTGTTTCCTGATTATGAACTTTGGATCTACCATGATGAAAGTCTTTACAATAATTATTATGGCGGTGTGATTCTTCGTTTAGCCAGCGCAGGGTTGATTAAGCTAAAATTCATGGGCACAAACCCTGACATATGTAAAGCTATGTTGTGGAGATTAGAACCACTGTTTGATTCTGATGTAGACTTTCTGTTTTGCAGGGACACCGATCATACCCCAACGCACCGTGAACATAAAATGAACGAGCAGTTTATATCCTCTGGGAAAGTGCTTCATTGTGTGCAAGACAACCCAGCACATTCATGCCCAATGCTTGGAGGATTAGTCGGATTTAAAACTAAAGACACCAAGTCAAGGTTGCGGTGTGATTCAGTTAGTGAATTGATTAGACTGCATAGTTATGAAGATAAGTTAAATGAACATGGAACAGACCAAGAGTTTCTAAACAAGCATGTTTGGCCTATCTTAAAACGCCACTCAGCTTTTCATTCAGTAAGACCCGAAAATCATGGATCGCATAAACTACCATATGTTGAACCCACTACATTGATTGACAAGTGCACTCCATTTATGGGTACGCCAAAATGTGACTTTGATACTTGGTACAGAGAATTACGTAAGCTCCCTTGTAAAGATATCATTGATGCTCTTGATTGTGCTGAAAAGAATTCGTACACTGCACAGAACTTTTCGCATCTAAACTTAGAGAACGCTTGTGTAAATAAGAAGCGTGTTGTTCTTGCAGTCGATGCAAGTATCACATACTTTTTCTTTATGGGCATAGTGACGATGCTATGGCAGAAGTATATGGGATTCTGTCCAGTGATTCTTATTGCTGATGACATATCAAACTGGTTGAATGATCCAGTGAAAAAATATGCACTCAACTTTTCTAGATCATATGGAGCAGAGATATATTTTATTGATAAGATAGACAATTTCAAATCATCCACTGTTGCACAGAATGCTCGTATGTATGCGTTGTGCCTACCTATGTATCATGATGAAATGTATTTGATGACAAGCGACATGGACATGCTTCCACTGAGCAAAGAGTTCTTCAACAAACAAGACATGTCCTATGACGTTCATCTTGATTATGCTAATGCTTATGATGGTTCACACTATCCACTTTGTTACGTTGGAGCAAAGGTAAAGACATGGCGAGAGATCATGCAACCTTCAAATCCAAACAGTATAGAAGAGAGTTTGAAAAGTATATTCTATCAGAGTGGTTTGGATAAGCAAGAAGATGGCATGAGACTTTGGTGCTTCGATGAGGAAATGTTTGGGAGAAAAATCAAAGCGTGGAGTGGATACCCAAGTAAGTGCCAAAAGTTTGATCGTCGTGGTGGACCACCGGTGGATCGTATTGATAGGTCATGCTGGCCAAAGACTGTCAAGGTCAAAGGGATGTCAGACTGTCACTCAGTTCGTCCAGGGTACACTTCACCTAACTGGGAAAAGATCGAGTCGGTACTGATTAAAATACTTGATGAGCAAGATCTTAAAACTATACGTGATTATCGATGGCAATTTTGTACTTTAGTTAATGAAGGTAAATAATGGATTGTTACGCAACACACATACCTATGCTTGCTACAGTGGTTTTAATGAGTGAAGGCCCAATGCTAGAACTGGGTGCTGGATACTATTCAACATACATGCTACATGAGATTAGCAAGGTTCAAAATCGTCCACTGTTTACGCTAGAAGAGAAGCCGGACTTCATCAAAGAATTTGAAAAGTTTCGTACACATCTACACTCTGTTCAATTGGTTAACGAGTGGAAACATTGCCCAATCCTAGATAAATTTCATTGGGGAATGGTTTTAGTTGATCATGCTCCAGGTGAACGTCGAAAGTTTGACATCAAACGACTTGCAGATCGTGCAGATTACTTGGTAGTTCATGACTCTGAAGAAGGTGGTTATGATTATGAAACAGTTCTGCCCGATTTCAAATATAGATTTGATTACAAAGTAGTTCGACCTTGGACAACGGTGGTTAGCAACAGGTATCCATTGGGGTGCTTGAATGAACTATAAAAATATATTAGTGAGCTATGCTGACTGTGGGATTTATTTGAAACTGATAGAACGATTCAGATCACGATGCCTACATTATGATTGCCCACATATCATTTGGAATAAGCCTCCAAACAAAGATCGATCACACCAAGTGTCACCGTATGGTTTCAAACTACACATCATTCGTGATGCTATTGAAAAAGGTTTCACTACAATAGTTTGGTCCGACTCTTCTGCTTACTTGATTAAACCTCATGAAGAGTTCTTTGGGTTGGTAAGAAAACGTGGTGTGGTATTTCTAGGTGCAGGTGACTGGTTGCAACAATACGTAAATACAAAAAGTCTAAATAGACTGGGATTCAGTAGAAGCTCACTTGAAGATGCCCCATTAATAAGCGGAACGATCTTTGGATTTGATTTCACACAATCAAAAGCTGTTAAGTTCTTTGAAGAGTGGGAAGAATTAGAATCCCAAAATTGGTTTCAAGAAGACAACCAAGGGCCCGATGAGATTTTCAAAACACATAGACACGACGAAGCGATTGCAAGTGTGTTACTGATTAAACATGGCATTGACTATGAATATGCCTATGATCATATAAACGGCGACAGATCCACAAACAAAAATACATTCAGGGCACACAAGGATTTTATCAATGAATCTCCAATTGGTTGAAGAACACACAATTGCATTGTTTCCTAAAAAGAATAACAACGGTAACGTTTTAGATATAGGATGTAGGCACTTTGATTTTGCGCTTGCAATGAATGATCTTAACTACAAGGTATGTTGTGTTGAAGCTGACAAAGAAGTTGGCCAATCAAAATTCATTGATAGAGTTAAGTTTATACACGCAGCCGTTGTACCTGAGTCTGAGAATTTACAAATGAAACAACTTTATGCTTTTAGTAATGGCACTGCGAATCACCTTGCTGATGTTGGTGGATCAAAACCAAAAGCAACAAGGGTTCAAAGTATAGTTGGTAGGTCTATCACAAATTTAAGTGGTCTTTTTGAGGTTGATCATTGGGATATTATCAAGCTTGATTGCGAAGGATCTGAGTACGATGTATTACTGGAATGGCCTGGGCCAATCGCTGATCAAATCACTGTTGAATTTCATGAGCATACAGGAGCAAATACTAAAGGTGAGCAGGTCTATACAAAAGTCTTTGAACGATTAGAGAAATGGTATACGTGTATTCAGCATGAGAAGTCTGTACGTCACTGTCTATCAACACCGAATTACTGGGATTCACTTTTTGTTTTGAACGATTTATCAAAAGAGATGTGAAGGCAACCATGAAAGTACTTTGATTTCGTTCTTAGCGTAAACAACCAAACTAGTAGTTGGTAACTGATAATCCAGATTCGTCCCGGGTTAGGCCATAGACCCCTCTGTGAACTACTAACTCTAAGTCCTTTGTTTGTATATACTTAAAACCTGTCTTATTAGTATAGTATAGTATAGTATATAGAATATGTATTGTTGATCTTTTACGTCTACAATTAGATAGATACTCAGGGTAGAGGGGTATGGCCTAACCTGGGACAACATTGCATTATCAGTTACCAAGCTTTATTTGGTTGGGTTGGGTCAATATGAAATCATGGATAGTTACAAGCTACTTCACTGAGAATACTTTCTATAAAGATTTATCGTTGGTTTTGATTAAGTCAATGGATAAGTTTAAAATCCCGCACGATGTAAGATCAATTGTAAACCAAAAGTGTTGGTTCAAAAATACAAATCATAAACCAACATTTTTATTACAAATGCTTAAAGCACATCCTAATAAAAATATCATATGGATTGATTGTGATGCAGAATTTAAAAGATATCCAGTTTTGTTTGATTCTTTAACTTGCAATATTGCGGCATTTGAGTTCAGTCAAGCAAAGTACTACCCACATAATAAAAGTAATTTAATGGAGTTACTAAGTGGTACATTGTTTCTACAAAATAATGAAAGTACTATTAGTCTAGTTGAAAAGTGGATTGAAGAATGCAGAACTCACCCGAAAGTCTGGGATCAAAAATCATTACAAAAAGTTGTTGGTGATTCCTACCATAAACTTCCAGGCGAGTATTGCTGCATACATAATCGTATGACTGAAATTAAAAATCCTGTGATTGTTCACTACCAAGCTTCAAGAAAAGTGAGAAAAAACAAATCGCTTTTAAACAGGGCATGGTCTTAAAATCCTTTCCAGGTCTCCTCAAGTCCTCTCAAGTTTTAAGTTTCATGCTCTGTTTATTTATAAAAAATTTTTTAATTTTGTCTATTTTGTTGTTTACAAACAAGGTGTAATATGGTATAATACGTATATTGGAGAAAGTGTAGTAATTTACATAGTACATAGTACATAGTACAAAGGACAAAAGTTATGAATTTACTTCCCACGCCTATTATCCCCACGCCAGATCTCATTTCTCAAAAGTTTATTGAGCCTCTTAGCGATTCCACTAAAAGATTGTTTTTACCAATCTCATTCGCTCATAATGATAAACTTCATATCTCTCTCGACGAAGAAGGTAAGCGCTTTCTTTTTAAATTCTATGCCCTCACATCTGACGGCAGAGAAGTCACTTCATCTTGGATATACAAAAGATTCATCCAACGTATCCCCGAAAGAAAACTCGTTGCTGGTTTTGGTTCAGTTCAATTCCTCGTAGCATGCACAGATTTCACTGCAATTCTAACGAACGCACTTTGGGATAAAGATAGACTAAGTTTTGAAGATGATGCGAAAATAGTCTTTGACTACCTTTTGATTAGATTCATGAAGCAAACATTTAATTCAGAAATCAAAGCTAAATACAAACTACATAAGATAGTACCTGAAATGCCTGATGATTGGATCGATCATCCAAAGAGGCCTTTAATGGATTCTCAAAAAGCTGCACTTGTTTCTTCTTTATATGAAGATGGCGCAAACCATTGGGGGGAGCAAGGGACTGGAAAGACTCCTGTTATAATTTCAAGAGTATGCTATGAAGCACATAGGATCTACAAAAAAGAAAAGCGTATGTATCGTGCATTGATCGTTGTTCCTAAATGTGTGCGAATGAGTTGGCACAATAAGTTTATGGATTTCGCAGTACATCCTGGAAAGCTAACTGTTCTGCGAGGTGATCAACTTGATCGCGTTAAATTAATGTGCGAAGCATTCAAGCCAGATGATGATTGTGAGTACACTGTTGTGATTTGTTCGTATGGAACTATACAGCAATCATGGGAAGCAATTCGCATGGTGGAGTGGGATCACTGCTCATTAGATGAAGCCCACATGATTAAGAGTGATAAAACAAAACGTTGGAAGCGTATATTGGAACTTCGTGAAATTTGTAAGAGCAGATCAGGATTAACAGGAACACCCATTGCAAATAGTTTATTTGATGCATGGACACAATTAGAATGGCTTGGTGAAGGACTCAGTGGATTTACATCATACAAAGCTTTTAGAAGTTATTATGGAAAGTTTCTTCCAGCCGATGAAAATCATCGAGAAATCTTAAATGGGTATAATAATCTTCCAATTATTCAAGAACGATTTGCACGTCTTTGTTTTATGATCACACGCAAAGAAGCAATGCCTGAACTACCCGGTAAAACTTATGATATTTATGAAGTAGAGATGTCAAAGTTTCAAAGAGAATGCTATATTAATTTGCAAAAGAAACTTGCTATTGAAATCGAAGCTGATATGGAACGATCTACCAATCAGCAATTAACCGCAAAAAATATCTTAACAAAGCTTCTTCGACTTTCACAAATCACTTCGGGGTATATTAAATGGGATACAGTAATTGACGATGATGGTAATTCTACCGGTGGTAGTATTGAAGATATATTTCCTAATCCCAAAATTGATGCAGTTATTGAAATTCTCAAATCGAAAACTAAATTTGATAAAACCATTATCTGGACTAATTGGGTTCATGTAATTAAGATGCTATCAAAAAGACTGGATGAAGAAGGAATCAAACATGTTACTTTCTTCGGTGGAACAAGTGACAGGGATAGGGATGAAGCTCAACGCCAATACAATGAAGACCCAAATTGTAAAGTATTTCTCGGTAATCCCGCAGCTGGAGGAGTCGGTCTCGATTTGTGGGGACATATACCTGAGTGGGTAGGAACTACAAAAGATCATGGATGTAACACAACACAAGAGATTTATGTCTCTCAAAGCTGGTCAATGATTCATAGAACACAAAGTGAAGACCGTGGAGTGAGATGGGGAACAAGAGTCTCAGTTTTAATTACTGATTTGATTTTTCCAGGAACAATTGATGAAGAGATTGCATGTCGGGTTGTTGATAAGAAAATAAATGCAGTAAAGCTGCAAGACGTTACAAACATTATGCAAAAGATTTTAAGTTATGTTCCCAGAACAGGTGAAGAGAATGCCTAAAGTATTTATCATTGAAGAACCTAGAAGATACATTGATGTTAGTTCAGCCGAAAAGTTTGGTGAGATAATTTATTTATTCAAGCCAATGCAAAGGCGCGTCGGAGTATTCGATCATCCACGATATGGTCGAGCGGTATTACAGCAATTATTAATCCATAATTATGATCCGTTGGTTGACTATCTGTGCATCGTTGGATCTTTAGTTACTGTTTCAGTTGCTCTCATTCCAATTTCTCAAAGTTTCGACAAATTTAAAATGTTGCTATTCAATAGCAGTAATAGTGAGTACATAGAAAAGTTTATGGATAAATCAGTTTGGAAAGGACAAAGCAATGAATGAATCAACGGCAGACTTGTATGATTTGATAATGAAATACAAGCTTATGAGGCAAACATATTTAGATTGTTACCAGTGCATCTCAATGATTCGAGACAAGATAAAAGTAAACAAATATACTATGCCTGATTTAGTAAATGTAGTGTATGTCCTACGTGACATTTCAAAATTCTCTGACGACCTACGTAAAGAATGCAATGGGGTAGAACAGATTGCAATTAACGTTGCATGCGCATTATGGGTAATTGGATCATCAAATATAAACATAAAAGGATCTCTTGCAACGGGTACACCAGATGTAAAAATCGCTGCTGCAATTCCAAATAAAAATCGAGAGCCCGAGAAGTTCAACGCATTCATGAATGCATTAGGGGTTGATCCCAAGGCGGTTGCAGATAACACAGTAAAACCCTATTGGCCTGGGATCATGGAGCATATATCAAGTCTTACGGAGCAGGGTAAACCACTGCCAGCAGGAATCGACACAGAGAAAACATACACTCAATACAAAATGCGTATCACTCCTTATAAGGGGCTTGATGAATTATTAGCTGTGTTTGAAAACATCTCAGGAAAGGATGAAGAGATGGAAAATGTATTAACCAAACGAAAATAATCAAAAATCAATTAAGGAATGAAGCAATGGCTAAAACTAAAGATGTTAGCGAACAAATTACAAAAGTTACTCCAGATCTTACACTACCTGATTTTCTTGAAGGTAAAGACATAAAAGGCATTAAAGAGATGGAGCAATTCATTCG
>Ga0307928_10004484_pt1 | contig 10588 bp, 12 predicted proteins | sample AceLakmetagen232_FD_201815 | JGI IMG/M metagenome (GOLD analysis project Ga0307928, IMG submission 201815) | Saline water microbial communities from Ace Lake, Antarctica - #232 | ecosystem: Environmental > Aquatic > Non-marine Saline and Alkaline > Saline | place: Antarctica: Ace Lake...
TTGATAAATGGAATATACATTAAAGAAAACGATACAGCCGATGTTCTCATTAACGTCGCTGGTGGATATAACGGATGAGTAATCCGCATGACATCGCCAATCTGCTTTACTTGAAGCGAAAATATATCGGCTTCTTCGTATGGCGTTTCAATAATAACCTCGTTAGACTTTCCGTCAACTAACACTTCATCGGCGTAATAGAACCGCATGTAGTATTCACCAATCTCAATCTTGTAGGATATTGACGCGCTATAAATAAAAGACTCCATGCGAACAATCGTTGCGGAACCGTGAGATGTGTCGATGTATTTAAACCCCGGACGTTTCGTAGCACATCCATACTTTTCGGGGATAAGATTTTCAAGACGACGACACCCGGCACGAAACTTTTCAGTATCGACACGAACATCCACCTTCGGCGAAAGGATGCCTGAATTGAATGACACGATGGCTTGATTGGTACTCATAGATTGATTATCCTCGGTTGAGCATTAGTGTCCGTTTCCAATGGAAAGTCATTATGAACGGTTTGCTGGTCAACGATCAGCGTGTCCACGTTAGCATCCACCACGGCAATTTCAGCACTAACAACGGAAGCAGTAACATCAGGAAGGTATTCGCCTTGAAACAAGACACCATTGGTATCGGACACGATGCAAATATCGCCAGCGGCAATGTCACCATTAGTAGCTGTGTAATATCCTGTCGCTGCGATTTCAGGAAGTGATGTAGCCGGAGCTGTTACTTCTGTTCCGTCTGGATTGTAAACGGCGTAAGTTAATGTTTGTCCTGTAAGATAACCAAGTTTGATTTCATTTGCCACGTCATACCCTTATGCATCAATGAGGAAACCAAAAAGATGTATCGTATTTGTAGCACCACCACCGGCCACTGTTACATCAACTTTAATAACTTCACCAGCGGTATATCTTGTAAGCACACTAACAGAACCTACGGTTGTGGCCGTATCAGTAACGGGGGTGATTATAGTATACTCGCCAGCGGCATCGAGTTCATCAAGCGCAAGGTCCGCCCCGCCAATGCCATTAGCACCAAGCCAGTTGTCCCAAGTCCCCGTAACTCCGATAGTAATATCGGACTCTACTGCATCTGCCCCAGCAACCACTATTGCCTTTGTTACAATACAGGTTTTCCCCGTTGGCACAGTATAAAGTATCGTCTGCCCTGTTGCCGCAAATGACACCGTTGTTGTACTTAATAATGCTTCTGCTATTTCTTTTAAATCAGCCATGATAAACCTTTCTTATGAGCCGAATCTGGCCCGATTAAAACTGTCGTAACCAGACGTGTTATTTTCTTGACTCGCAATCACTCTTGCCCTTGCTTCGGCGGTTCGTAATTCTTCACGCAATTCGTCTTTAAATCTCTGTGATGCCATCCCTGCAAGCGGATTGATAAGCTTGTGAGCCAACCGCAATATCAATACTTCTGTAAACAAATCTTCAAAGAGTGTCGGGTCCGTAACTTTCTTGACATACGTAATATTCAGTGTTGAATAATCTGTCAGGATCCTGTCCCCCTGACGTTCCCATCGATCACATGGTAAATCAGAACCATCATCCTCATAGATACCCGTTAGACGGATAAAATCAGACGGTAGATAATATTGATAAGTCCAGCTGTGGTTTGGTGTTACAGCCGAAACAGACGGGTATCCTGCCCCGCAATTCACCTGATAAGTCGATGCCGTACTATATGAATAAACCGTTTCTGATTCGTACGAAACCTCGATACCTTCCCAATAGACTTTTGAGACTGTGGCGTTTGTAATTGTTTCCCCACCAGTAAAGGTTCCATTTTTGTATTTAAGAATGTATTCAGTGTTTGAAGTCACTGTCAGGATAGTCGCTGAAACACCCGATGTAATACCTGTAATCACATCCGCAACGGACCATGCCGCTGTCGGCATTGTATCCAGTGTCATTGTGCTGATGATATAGAGTTCGTCCTGTGTTTCAGCCCAAGGCCATTCATAAGAGCGTATTAGAGAATCTCTTGTTTGCTCGAAATGACGGAGAACAGCAAGGGCTTCAACGGTGGTTTGAGTTGCAAATGTCACTTGTTTGGCGGCAATTCTGTCCAGTGCCGGTCCGATGAAATAGTCAATGTCGTTTTGTGTGTATGCCACATTACACCTCTAAAAATTGGGTAGTGAGTCCGGTCAGGCCCACTACCCTATTGCATGAACAGCAAACAGAAACGAAAACAATCTTTTATTTCAAAGAATCGTTACAGGTTTTGCCTTCTGCGTAGATCATTATTGGTGCGGTTGCAGAAGTAATTAAGACCAACGCAAGGCCGGAATCGCATCGCATCCCTTTACCACCAAATGAAATCGAAAAGAAACCACTTGCCGCATTCAATGGTATTGGGCCTAAATGAAGCGTTGTCATTGTACCATCTGAACCAGAACCGATTGAAACAGTACATGCCGTGGCGCTACGAAACATCAACTTGGTAAGAAAGTGAGAGCTTCCAGAAACAGCGGCTACAACAACTTCTTCGTCTGACGCATCAGCGCTGTACATCGACAGATGGAAGTCTTTCCCGGCACTCGGTAGCGATTGAATTGTGAATGAATTTGTAGTAATCGCCATAATTAAACCTGCCTTTCTTATTCAAGAGACAAATCAATGAACGCAGATTCGCCGTCAGCACCAACTTGGATAACAGTTCCCCAAACGTGGTCGGTTGCAGCGGGTAAACCCACTTGGCCCGCAGCTGCAATAGCCGTAGGATAGCCAGCTTTTTCGCCAACAACCAATGTATCTGTGGTATCCCGAACCATTGCACAAGGACCGCGACGTTGCGCCCAGTAGTAGTTATTCGCTGTCACCGTTAAATTGGGGACACCAACGCAAATACCGGTCAATGCCGTCGGAGCAACAATTACACTGTTGTAAAGGTTCTTGACGACTGTTATATCGGTCGTTGCTATCGTCGCCACGATAATCGGCTCATGGAGCGTCAGAGCCATTACCGTATCGCCAGTAGTCCATGTATTCGTGGCAATCCGATAGTAATGGGCCTCGCCGGTTCCATTGGTAATCAGCAACCACCCATCAACCAAATCACTATCCTCAATACCGCTTGACGTGGCTAAAAGAATAGAAATAGACGTGTCACCAATACTCGTTGTGTAGCCGGTTTGAGCCTCATCGATAGCTTCGGCGGCAATCGCCTCTGACTGGCCCATCAAGCCGGGACTTAACGCTGTTCCACCAGCCAAAGCATAACGCCAGACACGGCCATCGCGGGCTTCAAGTTTCGTCCCCAAAGCATAAGACTGTGACGCCGAAATTGTACCCGGTCCGTGTTCTGGAACACCTACTGTTGGATAGAGAGGGAAATATACATTACTCATAACATACCACCTTTCTATTCGAGGTTAAGGTCAATGAGGGCAGTTTCGCCAGAAGCTGCGACATAGATTGTCCGTCCCCATACATCAGTTGTGATTGCCGGGATGCCTACTGCGCCATCCGTACCATGCGTTCCGGGAACACCAGCAAGAGCACCGACGACAAGTGTATCACCAGCGTCCACAATCATCGCACACGGACCCTTGACCTGCGCCCAGTAGTAGTAATTAATCGTAACAACCATGTTCGTCACACCAACCGCAACACCGGCAACAGTTGTCGGCATAACAACAATGTCACGAGACGTATTCTTGACCAATGTTAACTCTGACGTTGCGTCTGTGGCTGCTCGGATTGCTTCGTACAAATCAATCCGCATAACCGTATCACCCGAAATCCATTCATTGTACCTGATGGGATACATATACCCTTCACCTGTCTCATCCTGCGTGACAAGATAACCATCAGCCAATTCGCCATCACTGATTCCATTCGAGGTTGTCATGATAACCGTAATGCTGGTGTCGCCAATAGACGTAGTGTAAGGGTCTTGGACCTCATCCGCCATATTTGCATTGATGGCCTCGGACTGGCCCATAAGACCAGCGGCCAACTCAACACCACCATTCTTGCAGTAACGGAATTTTCGGTCATGGTTATCTAACAGTCGTTGACCAAGCCGATGATTCTGCGCCGCCGTAGGCGTAAACAACCCCTCTTTGGGATAGCCGACGATGATAGGCGGCGTAGAAAGAACCTGATGTCTGCTTTGTGTTAATTCAGTACCCATAATATAATCTCCTAAAAATGGGTTTTCATTTTTGTTTAATTACGCAGACGTTTTGAGCAACATTTCAATGACGCCCGGACCCTGCAAACGAGTCGAACCGTAGAAGGCTTCTGCGAATGCCTGAATATCATAATTCTCATCGGGCAACGGGTCAACTTTCGTGGTTACATTCTTTGCTGTTGCCAGAAGAACCGCGTCACGTTGCCATGCGTAACATTCGATACAAGCAGTATCTGTCGCATTAACAGTGTATCGCTCTGTCGGCATGAAGATGAATTGGAAACCCATAAAGTCCATGATTTCGCCAGCATACAACGCTTTGATTTTGTTGTATTCATCGCTGCCGACTTTTGCATCCTGTAACAGTTGCCACTTGTTATATGGGTTCATGGTCATATATCGACCATCCTGCGGAACCGTAGCATCGTCCATCAATTCACCGCACAAAGCGATTTTAGCAATCGTAATTGCTGTTTGTGCGGTATCTGAATGATCACTACCAGCGGTAACTATATTGCCATCACCATCAATCAGCCGTGATTCGCCAATGTCATAGTTATTGACACTGATAGTCCCACCCTTGCCAGCATAGGCCGTTCCACCCATTGCCGCGAGAATTTCTTCGTCACCGCCACGATGGATTGCCGCAACGCCAACTTTGAGATAATCACTGTTGGGGTCTTTCATCATGTTAATCTTATCCAGATCAGACGTTGTATCTGACCATGTATAAGAATTGAGCGTACAGCGCCGACGGGTGTGTGGCGTGCTGATGTGCTGCGTCTTTGCACCACGGGCGCGGTTTTTAAGCGCCGATGTTCGCCCGATGAAATCCCAGAACTTTTCTTCGCCGTTCTGCATTTCGTTTCGTACCGATGATTTGAGAAACGGATTCAACTGCTGATAGGTAATCATAAATGAATTGGTGTACTCATTACGGAAAGCTGTGGTTACTTCGTAACTCATAGGACAATCTCCTAAATAGTTTTTAACATCATGTTAAATAACGATTTTCGGCGAATTGTCCTCTTTCGAGGGTTCCCCTGCTTTTTGCGTTGTTGTTCAACGTGCCACTTTTCGGCCTGTCAACGCGGGTTCACAAGGAATTATCCGTGATTTTCTATTATTATATGCCTATAAGAAATAAAAAAGCAACTAATTTCTTATTTTTCAGGGAATTTTTGTTTAAATAGCTTCTCTTTCTTAATCAGAAGGCTATTGTATTTGGTCCGATCTTGAAGTTTTAGATCTTGCGTTAATTGTGTTCCAATCTCTGCAATTCTCTGGTCAAGGTTCTGTGAGGTTGATCCGTGACCAAGTGATGTATCGACGCCGTTTGATTCAGTATGTGATTTTAGGTACATTGTCGCCACGAAATCAGCAAAATCAGGGTCATTTCCGAACCTTTCCATCAATATATTACGTTCATCGCCTTCTTTTGTGTTCTCTGTAATCGCCATTTTACAGTAATGAAGGCGTGAATCGTAGGCATCACCCCATTTTTCACGCATGGCTTTTTCACCTTCGGCCAACAATACAGGTCCGGCAAGCGGTAGAATTTCTTTATAGAAATCCATCGGGTTTTCTTGCATCGCCTTGTTGCTTTCCTCAACACGCATGGCATCTGCCGCCATAACTGCCGTGAACTGCTCTTTTGAGAGGTTTACGCCATGAAACAACTCTCTGGCCTGATTCAACATCGTATCATCATCGTAATACTGTTTCAGGTTTTCGGGTACTTTGAACTCGTATCCAGCCGGGTTTTCAGGGATATTCATAGCCTCCCTGAATTCTGCAACTTCTTGCGGTGTTGAATTTTCTGACAGCGGGAACACACCCTTGCCCTGCTTGCCAAGCTTTGAATTGAGGTGTGAAATCTGATTTGCAAAATCTTCAACCTTTTTGATTCCAAGCCATGTCGTGTTTTTTCGGTGTTCTTCTGGAACGATTTTATCAATCCATCCTTCTTTCAGTGTTCCATCGGGATTGACAAAGCTTTCGGTGGTTGTTTCTGTTTCAGTAGCGGCTGGCGTTTCAGTGGCTGCGGGCGTTTCGGTAGTGCCAACCATTGTCACCATATTATCCCCGACTGTTTCAACTGCTGGTGTTTCTTCTGTTCCTGTGGCTTCGTCTGGCATTGTTAGATTCCTTTCTTCTCTGTTTCGATTTCTGTTATGCAATCTTCTGTTTTAGGTTCACTTAAATCAGTGTCCACCAAATGCTGAATATATCGGTAAACAAAGTTTGCGCCAAGATTATAACTTGTTTGTTGTGTTGATTCTTCGCAGAATAATGCTTGATTCGTATTACCCCTGCAAATTGATTTTATGGTTTCAAGGACACGGATTCCATGCGGCGTTTCAAACGTTAGCTTTGCGTCCTTGATAAGTTGTTCTTCGTCTTGTTCCATATTATGACACCTCTGCCATCAATGCTTCTGACGGACTTCCGGCCTCTGCTGCACCGGACCCATCTTTATAAGCTTTACCCGCTGCTTGCATCGCCATCATTTCCTTTTGTTCCTGTAAATCCTGTTGTCGCTTCTCTCGGATTGCGGCCTTTTCTTCATCTGTATTCAGGTCGGATTCATTGACGCCAAACGTTGTTGCCATTCTTCGACCAGCCCGATCAGAATTAATCGTGTCGCTCGTAAAGTTTGGTACAACCTGATCCATTGTCATTGAGAATTGAGCAAATCGTTGTAGAGCGTCCGACTGTTGTTCTTGTATCGCCAATGCTAATCGGCCAAGATATTCCACCTTGAAGCCATTACCTAATTCCTCTGGTACTTCTCCGAGTTCATCAAATCGATGATTGTCGTGTAAAATGTGGACACACCGTTCAACGCATGGCGTTAAACATTCATTATAGAAACGTATTGCCGGTAGTACCATTTGTCGATAACCAGCATTGATAAGTTCCTGAATTTCAAGCTGTGTTCGTCTGTCTCCCGTTAAATTATCAAGTGGGGCAAACACAGGACCAAGGAATACATCCCTAATATCGTCACGAGTCATTTCAAGCGTGTCTTTGGTGATAGGGAAGTTCCCGCTAAATGCGCCTGCAAGCGGTTTTACTGAATCCATTTCCATAACTCTATTGTTTGCACCGGGGTAAATCTTTGGTGTACCTTCAAACGAAGATGATGTCTGATAAGGCGGTTTATTCTGCAAATCGGCGCAGAGATTCAACGCTTTCTTCTGGACCTGCAGTTCCTTATCAATCGACAATCCAAAAGCAAACTGTCCATATCCCCATTTTTCCTGACTCGACGTAAGCCATCGTGAAATATGGTGTGGGAATTCTTTATATCCACTTTCATCGACCGTTACCTTTTCAGTTTCATTGGCAACAATTTCTTCAAACCGATAATTTTTTGTGTCGGTTAATATATTGCTTCTGTTTCTTCTCGGCTGAACGCGCCATATAAACCAGAACGTTTCCTGTGATTTTTTTGCATCATCGCTATTCATACAGGCAACAATCTTTTCACCCGCTTTTTCTCCCCACTTCTCAAACGCCTGTTGCGCTGTATACTGCCATCTGATTAAACAACGATTTGGATACCCACTCGCATCAACGCCAAACCTGAAATTAGAAACATCCCAATCACGAAACGTCAACTGCAATTTTTCCTTATCCCACAAAGATTGAATATCACACGTTCCAAAACCAGCCCATGAAACAATGCTTTCGTTAATTTCAAGAATGAAATTACAAGCAGGCTTGAACAATTCATTATGGAGAATATCAGTTGCTCTATTCAGGTAGACTATTGCGTTATTGCTGACGTTTGATTGTGATTGAGGTGATAGCCGGCAAAAGTATTGTCCGGGCGGGAAAAAGACGGCGCTTAATCCAGAGGTCATTTTCTGGAATGCTTTTCTGCCAGTCCCGTCAATAATCGGTAGTGACTTATCATCGCCCGGCGTGTTCTGCGTTGTGATGTTGTTTTCACGCGGGAGAAAGTGGTCTGCTTGTGATTGATACGACGACATTACATTCGAGGCGTCAGAATCTTCACGGTTCCATTCTGCAATAATGTCCTGTGCGATTTTATCTGCCATGATTCTTTCCTATCAGCCGAGAGCAGTTTTTAGTCCGGTATTTGGAGTCAGCGCACCAGCGAGAATTGTTTTCTGGTATCCGCTTGCCCTGCGCTGCTTCTTCACCGCATCATCGGCGGCTGGTTCAGTATCCATTACGGTAGCAGCGGGGGCGATTGGTTTTGGTGCGTCTGGCTTCTTTGGCTTGCTTAAACTTCCCATAATATTTTCCCTAAATCACAGAATAGTCCATGATGCAATCAGCTTCCATATCATTCGTTCCATAATTTCTTTTCAATAGGCCCGTTTTTTTACAGGCAAGCAAGAAATAATTTGTGGCGTTTCGTAAATGGTCATTCCCGCCACCTGTCTTTTTATACCTGTATACCACTTGTTTGCTGCGTTTGTCAATATCTTTATGCTTGACACAATTACAGCATTGTATTGCATAATTATCAATTTCCGCGCATCGGCGTGGCAAGATAATGTGATTATTAACGAAAACCCTATGTGATTCGTCAAAAATACCCGTCCGGTAACACTTAACAATCCCCGTTTCATCGCTAAAAACAGCATCTTGAAGGATTGACTCTTTATATTCGCACAAAAACACACGACACCCTTTTTGAGAGCACATTTTAGCAAATCTAACGGCCGAATCTTTGTTTGGTCGAATATCAACGACGCACGATTTTACATGAAACCGGAGAACAAGGTCATATACTGCCTCAAAATCATCAACACGGCATGTTTTGAATAACTCATATCGCTCGTTTCCTGTTCGGCCACCGATAACAACGTGTTTATTGTCGTCATTATCAACACCCATCGCGCATGGCCCATCATGTCTTTGTGGTATCCCGTTATTAGAGCAACAGTTATAAACGTTTTCTTTTCGTAGTTTTTCATCCTGACTTGAATAAGCAAGCCCTAAATCTAATCGCATTACGTCAGCGAAGTTATTTTCGGGTGGGTTTCTGTAATCACGAAGTATTCTGGCCGGGTCATGGTATTCACTCGTAAGGTGTGACCAATTAAATCCAGCCCTTGTTTTTACGCTTGGAACGGTGATAATGTACTTCCCTCGGCGTATCCCGATAGGTTTCCCGCACTTTGTACAACGAATATAGCCTATTGGCTGGTTATATCGAAGTCGCTCGTCTTTGTCAGGGTAAAAGCCTACGCACTTTTCGGGATCGTCGATGAACTCTATTTCTGCGCAGGTCCACGCCCCGCAATCGCAATATCGATACCAATATCGCTTATCTGATCCCTGCCAAAGAAGGTCAACCCCCCTATCTTCGTCCGATGGATTACCAAGAAACTCAAATTCATGGAACCCTTTAATACCGTCAACACAAGCATTTCCCATACGGTTACGGATTTTTGCTATAATCTCCGTTTCCATCTGATCAACTTCATCCAAAACCGCCCTGTCAATCTGGATTCCTGTGGCTTTTGTTGACTGCCTTGCCCCATCACCGCCATCTGTGGGCTTCATGGTAGTTCCACGCATATAGAGGTTAGAGTTACCAATACGTTTTAAGCTTGCGGCGTCTGTGCCTTTCCCACCGCTTTTGATATACTTTCCAATCATTTCCTTGTTGGCTTTAATCAGGGGGTCAAATCGGCTTTTGACATAATCCTGCATGTCGGTATCGGTGGGGAAGTAATACCCCACACCCTGCGGGTATCTCCCATATCGCATCCCATGAATTGACCTGACGATAGCGCATTCTGAATAACCACCGCCTGTTGCTTTCATGGATACTTTTTCGACACAGGTTGTTTCGAGGTATTCTTTGAGGTATTCGCGGCCCTCGAACGAGAATTTTGCCCCGTTTGCAAGGATTAGTGGGCCATGTTTTGGGGACCATGTTGCGCTTGACCAATAAGCCGGGCTGACAGCCGCCAAGTCTTCGGGTGGGATTTCTGTTATCTTTTTGTTTTCTTCCTGTTTTGCTTCAACCAGTTCTTGCATTTACCAACTTTCCATTTCGTCCATGAATTCGGGGCCGGACATTGCGGAACCACCAAACGGAACACCGCCTGATACCCATGAAACCCCGCCAGTAAATGCCCCTGTCAGTGGGACAATTTCATCAACTATGTCTGTTCCCGTTCCTTCGTCCATGTTCCATGTTGCAGACGGCTCTACGGCGATTTGGGATGCCACGTATTTCACGCCATGACCACCGTTGTAGAGTGTTGCGACCATCGGGGCGGTTAAAGCGGAACTGTAAAAGCGTAAATCGTCAAGTGAGCCACTATACTGTGTTCCGGTTTCTTTTGTTGTCCATCCTGCATAAAGAGACACAGCATCATTTATTGAATTAACGCCAGTGAAATCAGAGTTTTTTATGCTCGTC
>Ga0307928_10004485_pt1 | contig 10588 bp, 9 predicted proteins | sample AceLakmetagen232_FD_201815 | JGI IMG/M metagenome (GOLD analysis project Ga0307928, IMG submission 201815) | Saline water microbial communities from Ace Lake, Antarctica - #232 | ecosystem: Environmental > Aquatic > Non-marine Saline and Alkaline > Saline | place: Antarctica: Ace Lake...
AGCTGTTTGGAATGGTGATATTTCAGAGTGGACATACCCAGGATGGAGATTAGTAAGTTCTTCTGAAACAACTCCAATAGCATAAAAATTAAAATATAATAATGGCAGATAACATTATAACGTTAGACATAAGTAGTGTCAATTTTAACGAACCAAAATTCAAAATGGTTGGTGGGTTAACTTTAGATAAAGTTAAGATTAAATATAATTGGATATTTAATGCTCAGATGGAAAATGCTATTATAGGAGAAGATGATAACGGTTTAGTTTGGTTCTCAGGTACTTGGTTATGTGGTACATGGGAGGGTGGAACTTGGTATTCAGGAGATTTCATAAATGGTAGATGGAAAGCTGGTGATATGTACAGTTATGATATTGATTATAGAGAATCATTATTAGGTAATTTATCAATAAATAGACACGATATATCAAAAACCCATTTTAAAGGTGGAGATTTTGAAGGAGGTACATTTCATTACGGAATATTTGGTAAAATTAAAAACGAAGATGAATTAGACATACCTTATGAAATAGATAAAGATTGGATTATAGACAATATTGAAGATTATGTGATAAGTGGAACATCGTTTATGTATCAAATAGTTACTGATTCAGTATTAACAGGAATATCATATTATTGTGATCCGATTGATACAACATTCGAAACAGGAGGAACAACTTGCCCAATTGGATACTCAAATTCAATAGTTACAACATATTTTTATGTTAATTCAGGTGGAACAATAATTGAAACAACAGGAACAACTGCCCCATCTGGATATACAAACTTAACAGGGATGACTTATTATTGTTCTAATTCAGGGGAAACATTTGAAACAACAGGAACAACTTGTCCAACAGGATATACAAATTCAACAGGTATTACACACATAACAGGTACTACTCATTTTTGTAATCTTACAGGCGGAACATTTGAAACAACAGGAACAACTTGTCCAATACATTATATATCACGAACAGGACAGACAAATACAATAATCACAGGATTAACATGGGTGAATTTAGAAACTGCCACATTCGAAGGAGGTACTTTCGAAAATGGATTAATAAATTCTGCATACTTCAACGGGGGTAATTTCTATAATGAATTTGCTAATAATATTATATGGTATAGTGGTAATTGGTACAATGGTAGTTTTCTAATAGGAGATTGGTATGATGGGAATTTCTTTGGAGGCGGATTTTCAAACGGAAATTGGTACAATGGTACTTTATCGACAAACGAAGAAACATCTAATACAAAATTCGGATGTAATTATAAAGGAAGTGGATGTAATTGGTATGATGGAACATTTTCAAATGGACAATTTCATTCTGGATTAAATGAAATAAACGGAGTTTCTCAACCATCGTTAGATCACAGCATATCAAATTGGTATGGTGGAACATTTACAAATGGTGAATGGTATGGTGGAACATTCCATAGTGGTGATTGGGAAACAGGCAGATTCTATTCAGGTATAATCCTTGACATCATTTGGAAAAGAGGTCATATTACTAATTGTATATGGAAAAATGGTACATTCATAGACGGCACTATTAGTGGTGGATTATTTGAAAATATGAAAGTAACTGATGTTAGTTTCGGTTATGATATTTAATATATAAATTAAAATTAAAATGTTATTATGAAAATTAGAAATTTTTCAAATTATTTAAACGAAGAATTAGAAATTACTGAATTAGAAGAAGAAGTAGGTGAATCTTTTCCAGAATTAAAAATGGATTTATTAGATTTGATAAACCTCACTCTTGAAGAAACATCTGATATTAAAAACGTTAAGAAAGAAGATTTGAATGATTTCTTTACTAACTATATAACAGCAGGTAAAGATTCTGAAATGATTGATCAATTAGTTGAAGATAATGATATATTTAATTTCTATCTTAAACATCAATCAGATTTCGATGAATTATTAAACGACACAGGATATATGGAAAAAACACCACAAGAAAACAATGTATTCAGTTTATATGATGTTGTTATTGATGGTACTAAACAAGGTATTTGGAATTTAATTGAAATAATCCAATCAGATTTATTTTAATCTAAATATGTTCCATAATTAGGATTTCTAACGGTTTTAATATTTTTATTATTAGAACCGTTTCTTTCTTTTACAGCTTCAGAATCTAATATATCTTCTCTATTTCTTCTATCAATAGTATATTTATTTTTATTAGATATATTTTTCTTATTTTTATTTGGTTTACTATAAACATCTGTTATTTTATCTGAATTATCAGTAGTTAATGTTGGATCTACTATTGAATTCGTTTGTAATAATAATAAATTAGAATATTCGGTTTCCGATTCTGTTATCACATTATTAACATCTATATCATTTATTGCACCATCAATATCACTTTGGGATAATTCTTTTTTACCACCATCTAATATTTTTTGAAATAAATCAGCTAACAAACTAGCAAGTTTGGCTAACACTAATGCTAATAATGCAGCAGCTAGACCTGCGAGTAATTTTCCTAACAATTTAGATAAATTTATAATCCAATAACCTTTTCCAAAAGGTTTAGGTATTTTAATAACTAATTTAGGTTTAGATTCAGATGCAACTTTATTATTAGTTTCTGTTTTTTCTTGCATTTCTTTCTTAGTTTGCGTAGAAACTTTATCAGAATTTTCAGCATTTACACTCTCTGTTGTAGATAAATCTGTTTCTTGACTTTCTCTATTTTTAATATTATCAGCCATTATGGTTTCTTAGTTTTTTTACCTGTTGCATCATTTTCTGGATATACAAAACCAGTATCATCATGTTCTACACCATTTGTAGATGAATCTCTTTCAAGTTTATCTACTTTATTATTATCTACTACATAAACATTACTTGATAACATCTTACCAACATCTTTCATAAATTTAGTTAAGTGTGCATCTATCTGTGGTTTTAAAACAGGTGCTCCCATATTTCCCGTCATATTAACAGGGTTTAATAATAATTTAGCAAATTCCATAAACCAATCTAATAAGAAGTGTTCTCCTAATATAACTCTTTGGTCAGCAGACTTACTACCCAATGTAATTTTTTGTGCATTATCTTTTACTTCTAAATTAATTCCTTCTTTATCTATTGTTAATTTATTCAATAAATAATCTAACGTAAGATTTTCATTATCAGAATATACCCTTGTTTTATGATCAAATAATATAGCAACGAAATCTTTATATTCATCTTCACTTAAAGATTCTAATTTATCTTGTAAATTTATATTATATTTATCAGTTGAAATATAAAAAGGCATATACATATTACCATTTTCAAAAGATATATTAACAATTTTACCTAAAGGTGGTAATTCATATGATTTACCATTTGGTGTAGCATAAGGATGAGCCCAAGGTATATGTTCTAATGGTATTCTTTCAAATACTGATTGAACTCTTACTTTGACTCTGCCTAGTCGTTTTGGATCATTGTTATCTTCGACTAAACCAACATATATTTTCCCTTTGTAATCTTCACCGATCATTATTTATCATCATCTTTTTTATAAATATTACCTTTTGGGTGTTTATCATTATATTCACCATCGGGATGTACATCACCACTTGGTTCTTCTGGTAATGTTTCTTCTTTGTGACCATATACATTATCTAATGGTTTAGGTTCATCGTTTAATTCTCTTTCTTCTACATACACATCCCCGTTGGGTTCTTTTTCGTTATATTGTCCGTCAGGTTGCACATCACCTTCTGGGAATTTTGTATTATATTCACCATCGGGTTGAACATCTCCACTTGGCTCTTTTTCGTTATATTGACCATCAGGTTGAACATCTCCACTTGGCTCTTTTTCATTATATGTTCCTTTTTCTTGGACAACACCATTAGGTTCTTTTTCATTATATTCTCCATCAGGATGAACATCACCTTCTGGTTCTTTTTCATTATATGTTCCATCTGGATGTAAATCACCATTTGGGTATTTAGTATTGTATTGTCCATCGGGGTGTAAATCACCACCTGGATATTTTTCGTTATAAACTCCGTCAGGGTGTAAATCCCCATCGGGTAATTTTTCATTATAAGTACCATCAGGGTGTAAATCTCCATCAGGTAATTTTTCATTGTATGTTCCATCAGGGTGTAAATCACCTTCTGGACTTTTTTCATTATATTGACCATCAGGATTTAAATCTTTTGTACCATCGGGTTTATAAGGTGGAGTATTATTATAAACTCCATCTGGATTTAAATCTTTTGTACCATCGGGTTTATAAGGTGGATTATTATTATAAACTCCATCAGGACTAACATCTCCACTTTCATACCTATCAGAAAATTCATCAAGTCCATCCTGTCCAACACCTATATTTACTTTACCAACAGGGTACTTTTTATTATATGATCCATCATCCTGTGTATCGGTTTGATAGTCTTTTTCTTCTGGACTATATGTTGGTGAAGTTACTCTATCATTAACATTACCATCATATGATTTTCCTTTTGGTCCATATAATGAATCAGTAGCTATTCTTCCTATTTCACCACCCCATGTTTCATTTGTATCTTTATCTCCCCAATAGATATTTAATCTATCTCCTTTTTCTGCATTTTTATCATAACTAGCATTAATATTTCCTTTTATATCATCAATCGCATCATCTAAGAAATTCTCTACTAAAAACCCAACTCTACTTATCGCAGCAGCAGGATCATCATAATAAATATTAACTCTTGTTAATGTAAGTGGTTGAGTACCATTAGGTAAATTAAGTCCACCGAATATTGCATCACTTACTGATGTTTGTGCTTTAACACTTAGAGCAGTCACTTCATCAAATACTGTATTAACTAATACGTTACGAAGATCAGTTCCTTCTTTCTTAATTACATCCCAAATATTATTTGCATAATCTTTTATTGGTGTTTTTTTATCTTCTTGTTTTTTTGTTAGCCTATTACTCAGATTACCACTATCAATTCCTCCTTGGATTGCTGAAAATTCTGTTTCTGATAGTTCATATTGAGATTTATAATCATTATTAAATCTATCATAATTATTATCTTTATTCCTTTCTCTTAAATCAATATCAATAGAGTTATCAATCATATGTGGTAGCATTATTTTACTATATGATTTAAAATTTATATTGAAAGATAATGATGATGGTGTAGTTGTAGCACCTCCACCATCAAAACCACCAAGGTTTACATCTGCACCAAAGTTTCTCGAATTAAAAAAGTCAAATTGACAGTCATGTAAGACATAAGCAAATTTTGACATATTATCATTAATTTCTTCTGATAATAAACTGCGTTTACCTTGTTCTTCTTTGTATGTAACACTTTTCATTTCTCTCACATCTCTAAAGAAAATAGTAAGATTAAAACGTAATAAATTTTCAGGTATCATAAATCTATGTGAATCATAAGAGTAAACTAAATTATTGTATAATTCAGATATATATTGTGATAACATTGTAATATCTTCTGATAGTTTAATACTTATAACATCTACTGGATAATCTATAATTTTCTTAAATAGTACATCCATTCCACTAATAGAATTAATATAATGTCTTTTTGTACCTGAATCTTTGTTTATATCCCCAGGGAATATTTTGGTTATTGCTGAAACAAATTTATCATATAACGGTAATCTTTCATCTAGTTCTTCCATATCTCCACTATAATCATTAAAAAAACCTTCAACACTATTAAATAAAGATGATTCACCATAATCCATTTGCATATCAAAAATAATAAATGTAGGATCTTCTATTGCGTCTGATGTAGAATCTTTATATCCGAAAATATTTCTAAATTCATCTACTTGTTTGTTTACTTGATTCGATGATGGTATTGGTTTATCTGATTCTGTTGTGTTAGGTTTTTTAACATTTGCTGAACGGTATAGATTAATATCTTCTCCTGCATCATTTGTTGTTTGGACGCTTTCTGTATTCCCGTCTAACACAGTTGTATTTGCGGGCATGTTTGCTATATTATGTTCAACTAATCCACCAGATCTAGATATATATTCTGAATACCCTTCTACATATCCAATAGATTTTCTAGTACTAGCCTTAGCTGAAATTTCATCATTATTATATTCTTGACCATTATCAATATTAGCCTTTGGTGCTACTGAATTTTTTGCTGCTGATTTTAATAATTTTTCTCGCAAACCCATTTTATGTTATTTATTTTTATTTATATATTAATATGCTTTATTAGGATCAAAATCACTTTTACTGAAACTAAGTTCTCTTTTAACTAATGTCACATCTTGTGCAAATCCACCTTGTTTATTATAAGTATAATTAATTGCTGTTATTAACCAATCTCCACTCAATCTTTCATTCAATTTTTCATCGTCATCTATTTTCCCAGCATTTTTATCTATATCTTTTTGACTAACAGGAACAGTTTTTTGAACTGTAACATCGCTTTCATCAAACTGGCTCATTTTATAAAAATTAATTGTTATTTTTTGAAATCTATATAGATTAAAATTAACTTTATTTAATGTTACTTTAAGTTTTACTTTTTGTAAAAATCTAAGGTTATTTTCATTGTGTTTATATGAATAAATGAAATACTTATGTACATTATCAGGATCCAATTTACCTACATATTCACTATCGGCTGAATATTGTTGTAGATCAGAAATTTCACCAATACCACCTTTCATAATAACACTATTATTATCTTTTCCTGGTGTAGATATATTATCTAATATTAATTTATATAATGTATTACCGTCAGTATCATAATAAGATAAATAATATAAATATCCAATTTCTAAATTTAACGCAGTTGATCTATTTAATAAATTATATTTATCAATATATGTATTTGTAGTTATTCTATCAGGGTGATTAGTTAATGTTAATTCTATCGTTGATTCTTCTTCATTCTGAGTATTAAAAATATAATTATCACTCGCCATTCCTTGTTGACCTTCTATATCTTCTGATAATGCTGTTTCAATATCCACATAATTTAAATTATAATAAAAATCTACATAAGCTAACATGAATGATTCTTGTGACCTAAAAGAATGTCGGATTATATTTTGTACATAATCTAAATATTGTTCAGCGGGATTTATCCACACCATTTTATCATCAGTATCAGTAACATTAGAAGCAAACCCTAACCCTGCTTCTTTAGAAATATTTTTTAATACTTCAAAACTTGTATTTTCATGTGATATAAAATATGTATTATATAAATAACTAACATCTAATATACCATCTAATCCAAATACAATATCATTATTATCACCTGGTTTACCTTTAATCGGATTAATATCTGTGATTTTAAAATCCATTCTCACGGGCATTAACACATCACTATCTGCTTGAATAAAAACTTTTATAATTGTATCATCAATTGGAAATAATGGATCAATTAATTCACCAGAACTATCTCTAAATTGGATACTTATTCTTGGTAAAAATTGGTCATTGAACAATTGTAACTGTATTATTTGATCAGATTGAATACTTAATTTACCAATTTCTATATACGGTTTTCTTCCAATATCTTTAGAAAATTCCTCCATTTTTGTCGGTTCATTACCTTCTTTTACTAAATCAAAATCTATTGTTTTTAATTTAATAGTTGGTCTATCTATTACTGTTATCATATTATTTAAATTTATTCATTATAGTTATAACTTTCTTGTTATAATTAATATCTACTGGTTTTAAATTACTCGGTTTTATTGATGGTGGTAAAGAAGCATTAGGATCTTTTTTAGATGATTTATTTTTATTCATATTTAAAATTTTATTCTTAGTTTCATCATTATTATCAGGATCTCTTTTATAAAGAGCCTTCAATTCATTAGTTGAGTAAGAATAATATAATTCATCACCTGCTTTGACACTAAACGGATTAATTATACCATTTTGTGTCATCAATTCTTCCATCAAATCTGGATTATTATAAATATGATTACATATTAAATCTAATCTAGCATCATATTGTTCGGGCACTGTATATATACTATAAATTAATTCTCTGTCATTCACCATAGTTTTTTCAAAAAAATCATATAGTAATTCACCAGTATCAACCTGTTTCCTATTAGTATTATCAAATGTATAAAAATCCATAATTTATCTTTTAACTTTTTTATATCTTCTCTTATATTTCACATTGAACATACTTTCAATTTCTTGTTTACCCATATTTCTACCTTGTTCAAGAGAAACTTTAACTGTCATGAATTTTGACATATCATTGTATGCTAATTCATTACCCATTGTAACATCTAAACCTGTTAGTTTAACATTATTCATTGATAATAATGGTGAATTCGGATTCCCGATTGTTAAATGCCACGGTGTACCAGCTTCCCCTGTTAATTGATTTAAAGCTCCTCTAATGGGCCATTGGTATCTACCTACTGTGGATTCTAACACACTTGATATGAGTCTTTCTATGAGTCCTATTTTATTTAAATTATCTTGAGCTCCCTCAGCCCCTTTATCTTCTGATTCTGTATTATCTTCATCTGTAGCTTTGGTTGTTCCATCTGTAAATGTCTTAGTTTTTTTTGCATCTGCTTCAACGGATTTATTTGTATCTATTTGTTCTGTAGCATTTCTAGTAAAAGTTGATTTTAAAGCACCAACTGCTGATTTTACAACACTTATAATTAAATCTTTCCAACCAGAAGGATTAGATGGATCATCGTTTGCTTTTCTTATTGCTTGTGATATTTTATTACCTGCTTTCCCTAAGAATCTTATATCAGATGTTGACATATTTAGATTATTTTTTAATATGTCGTTAAATGCTGCCCCTGCATCAATCCCCCCTATAAATTTCTGTTCATATACAGTTTCTAATGTAAATGTAAAATTAGACATTAACCCTTGTTCTTCGTGTGGTCTTGTTATACCTTGTCTTAATAAATTAGGATCACCTATTGGTAAATCTGTAGCAGAATAATCTGTCAATCCCATTTTTTTAAGTAGACCAAACATGAACCCTATACCCCAACCAGGAATAGGAAATATCCTACCTATATCAATACCAAATTCTGCTTGTATTATTTGTCTCATTAACTCATGTAATGGTGTTGTTGATTCTTTCCATACTTCGTGTGCTGCGAAATTTAACAAATCATTATCTTCTTTAACCCACCCAATTATTGTTGATGTTGGGTATGTTTCTAAATCATTTAAATCAACAGGTACAACAGCTCCTTCTGGAAATCTCCTTAATATCATTAATCTGTTGATTGGATATACACCTATATCTCTCAAATAACTAAAATCGGATGCCTGTAATTTTAAGGCTCTTGTACTTTTATCTTCCCCGTTAAATGTGTCTAATAAATCAAGATAAGGATTTTTACCACTACTTAAATAAGATTTATTTACATCAGATTTAATATAATTTTTTACTGATTTATCCGTCATGGAATATTTATAATGTTTCCATTTATGATCTGTTTCATCAAATTCTGTTCTATTATACGCAGATTGAACTGCATTATTAGTATTACTCACTTCGGTAACATTACCCAAGTCTTTCCTAGTACTATCTTTGTTAGTATTAAATTGATTTGAAATCTGTTTTGAGGATCCAAATAAAAAACTCATTTCATCGAACATAAATATTTGATTTGATTTTAAAGCACTTCTATAAAAATATTTATATTATATATAAAAATTGATTTAGTAACTTTTGAGGATTTGGGATGCATCAAATATATTCATATTCTCTAATATAGACTGGTTTATATAGTCATCGTCTTTAAATTCATCATAAAATATTAAAATATTAAAATTAATTTCATTATCTGATAATATGTTCTTTATTTTGAATACTTCATCTATATCAAAATTCTTATTGTTGAAATTTGGTATATAATATACGTCTTTATTCTTATCAATAGAATGTTTAATTCTTGTATAAATAATTAAATTAAAATATTCTCTATAAGTTTCGTAATCATCGACATCATAATCGTCTAATAGAAACTTTATATCTATAATAACTTTATTCTTTATCTTATTGACTTTTATATACTTATCAAATCTCTTTCGGTTTTTTGTGAAAACTAGGTAAAAATCCATAGGATATTTTTTAGATTCTTTTTTAATATATATTGATTACGTTAAGTCAAACCAACTAATTATACAAAAAGAAATGTCAAAAAACAATAAACTTTTTATCAAAACTCATATAAAATTAATAATTGGTTTTTGGTTCTTATATCACAAATCAAAAAAATAATAGTTTTTTAATGGCTAAAAGTAAAAAAGCGAAATCATTCTCGATTTCACAAATGTCACAAATGATTGACAAAATCTCAGATGAAACAAAGATAATCATTGAAACAGAGGGGGAAATGGGTTATATAAATACAGACATTTATATAATGAATGCATTACTTTCTAAAAGTATCCTAACAGGTGGAGTAGCAGATGATAGAATTACAATTTTTGCAGGACCACCAAATACAGGTAAATCTTACCTTATTTATAATATCGCAAGAAATGCACAAAAACAGGGGAAATTTGTAATCTTTATTGATACAGAACATTCCGTTAGTAGACATGCGTTACAAGGATT
>Ga0307928_10004486_pt1 | contig 10587 bp, 17 predicted proteins | sample AceLakmetagen232_FD_201815 | JGI IMG/M metagenome (GOLD analysis project Ga0307928, IMG submission 201815) | Saline water microbial communities from Ace Lake, Antarctica - #232 | ecosystem: Environmental > Aquatic > Non-marine Saline and Alkaline > Saline | place: Antarctica: Ace Lake...
CGATGAAGGAATTAAATTTATTTGTGACACACTGAAGGTTTAACTTATACAGGCAGGAAGGGGAATAGATATGTCAGACTTTTTGGAAAATAAAATGGTTAATACCCGCAAGCCACACAACTGTTGGGGGTGTGCGCGTGAATTTCCAGCCGGTTTTGATTTGATGTATGTAAAGACTGTTGATGAAGGAGAGTTTTGGTCTGGCTATTACTGCTCAACTTGTATTTCCATTATGACCCATTGTGGCAGCGACTACTCTGACGGTATTTCATACGGAGATTTTAGGTTGCAGGATAAAGATTGGTGGAGAGAAATGTTAGCAAAATATCCAACGGAGGTGTAGTATGAACGAGGAAAAACATGAAGATCTTTTGAAACTTGCGCTTGAAAACAGGGATAAGCACTACAGAAGCCTAATTAGATATATCTGTACTAATATGCCCAAATACAAAAGAAATGCATTTACTTTGGCAACCATGTTATCAGAGGGCTCGACTTATGGGCACACCCTTTGGGTGGAGTTTATGCCGGAATCTCTAAAAGAAAAATATCTTCATCAAAGATAGAGGAAGGGGAATAGGTATGGCAGAGTGGATGAAACCTTGTCCCAAATGCGGAAAGATGAACGATGACAATTGGCCTCTCACTATTGACGGAGAGATCAAAGAAGGTGGCTGTCAGATGTGTTGGGAAGAAGAAAGCGATGAAGCGTGGTGGGAAGCTTGCAGGTATATGGATCAAGCTGTTAATGGAAAAGGGGAATAGATATGACCAAGAAGATCAAACTAAGAGAAGCAACCGACGAGCAGCTGTATAAGTATCGCAGGGGAATTTGCCTGTTTCGTAATCCGGATAGAAACAAAACGCCGCTCAAGTGCAACGGGTGTCCTGCGATCGCTAAGGTTCTGTGTCTAGCTGAAACCGAAGACGTTAAACTTGACGACGAAATCGAGGTGGACGATGCCTAAGAAATGTATCAATACCAAATGCGCATACCATCGGCCCGGATTGTCAAAGGGATGTTGCATCCAGACCGATATTTCCGATTGCGAGCATTCTGATAAGACGACATTGTATGAAGACGATCTTGTGGAGGCAGCATGAACCCGACAAATATTGATTGGCCCGGGCTGGACTTTACTTGGAACCCAGTAGTGGGTTGTAAACGCGGATGTGATTATTGCTATGCAAAGAAGATCAATGATAGATTCCACATTGTTGAGGACTTTACGAAGCCAGAATACTTCAAGAAGCGAATACTTGAGCCATATCGGCGTGGAAAGCCAGCAACGATCTTTGTGGGTTCAATGAGTGACTTCACCTACTGGCCTGAAGCAGCACAGGTTGCTGTGGTGAAAACATGCAAACACAACCCACATCACACTTTCATGTTTTTAAGCAAAGATGATTGTGCATTTCAAACAATTCTGTGGCCAACTAACTGTATACTTGGCCTAACCATCACTAGATCACACTCTGAGCGCATGGTGGAGAATGTTAACAACTTCACCTTAAGACATAAAAGAACCTTTCTTTCTGTAGAACCCCTATTAGGCCCTGTGCTGAATCCTTTGCCAGAGAAGCTGGAACATGTCATCGTCGGACCCATGACCGGACCGGGAGCGGTCAAGCCGAAACCAGAATGGATTCAATCAGTCATCGACAATACACCGGCAGACAAGCTGTATTGGAAGAGAACTATGAAACCTTACTTGGAGGCGATGTGAATGTATTAAGCCTATTTGATGGCATGAGTTGTGGACAGCTTGCACTCCAGAGAGCAGGTATACCATACGATAACTACTATGCCTCTGAAATAGACAAGTATGCCATATCTGTGACGCAGCGGAATTTCCCTGATACTGTTCAATTGGGTGATGTGACAAAGGTTCGGGCCCTGAACCTTCCAAAAATTGATATGCTGATTGGTGGCTCACCTTGCCAGGGATTTTCGTTTGCCGGCAAACAGCTTAATTTTGATGATCCCAGAAGCAAACTGTTCTTTGAGTTCATTCGTCTAAAAAAGGAATGTGACCCGCGGTATTTCCTACTTGAAAATGTAAGAATGAAACAAGAGTACCAAGATATTATCAGTGACCTTCTTGGGGTTGATCTAATAATGATAAATTCCAAGCTGGTGTGTGCTCAAAACCGTAACCGCTCATACTGGACTAATATTCCAGACATCACACAGCCCAAAGATAAGGGCATAATACTTGCCGATATCATAGAGACTGATGGTGTTGGCGTCTTGAATAACAATGGAAACCTGAGGATAAAGAATGACAAATCAAATTGCATTGATGCAAATTATTTCAAGGGGCCCGATAACCATGCCCAACGTACCATGATATTAGAAAACGTCAGGGGTGGTAGAATTGTAGGTCGGGCCCTCGTTGATGGGCACCGAATAGATCATAAACAATCTACTGCCGGGATAACCACCCAAAGGCTCGAGGTTCGTAATGATCAGAAATCAAACTGCCTTACCTCTGCATCTAAAGATTGTGTGCTTGCAGGAATGGCGGATATCAACGGACACGACATATTGAAGCGGGTTTATGATACGAAAGGTAAATGTCCTACCTTAACCGCTGTTTGTGGAGGCAATCAAGAGAAGAAAATAACAGAGGATTATCTGAATTGGCGAAAGCTTACACCACTTGAATGTGAACGACTGCAGACCGTTCCAGACAATTATAGCAATAGTGTCAGCAACTCACAGCGGTACCGGATGCTCGGCAATGGCTGGACAATAGATGTGATTGTTCACATATTCTCATTCATGAAGGACTGGCCGGAGCCTGCTAGTAATACACGATGGAAACAAGAAGTGTTACCATTATGAACCCGAAGTTTTTCCCAACGATTATGATAGTCCTAGCTCTATGCGCATCGGCTATGTATGCCGGCCAAGGCGATTGGCGGAAGACTATTTACTGGTTCGCAGCGGCAACACTTAATGTGGTGGTGACGTACTGAATGAGAATCCTAATTGTTTTGTGTATATTATGTGTATCCTGTTCCCCAACACTTCAAAGTTGGGATATGTTGATTATTGAGGAGTGGAGAAGTGAACGACCTAGAATTCAGCAAGAAGAAACAGACTAAATCCCGAGGTGGCAAGCGCAGGGTGAAGCGAGCAGAGCGCGATGCCAAGGAGGGTGCATCTAGGAAGGGTGACAAGGAAGCCCCGCTCCAGAAGCAATTGGATGACATGATCGATGCGCTCCACCTAGTCTGTTTCAGAATCAGCGATGCAGCATGGAGGCTGATAGTCACGCATTGGAAGCCATACCAAGCTGATCAGGCTCGAAAATATCTGGCCGGCCACGCTGACAGCAACGTATTGATACCGATCACGAACAGGTATTCGCTGTGTTGCCACGTGGAATGTAAATCCGACATAGGCAGGCTACACGGTGTTCAGAAGGGGCTCGCTGAAAAGCTGCCATTTCAGATCACCAGGACACCAAAGAAGAGCCAAGAGATAATATACAGATTCATGGACGATGCCGAGAAGATAAAGAAAATACTTGAACGCGAAGGGTTTGATAATGACCAAGATAATCTCAATATCGATCGATGACGACGGCGAACTGACTTTCGGCTACTCGGATTCGGATAAACACAAGGAGCTGTGGCGCAAGAACTACGGCAGGATCAGCGAGAAGCTACTGGAATTGAGCCAATTGATTGCCAGGAAGCGATATCCACCACTTTTGAACGAGCTCGGGTTCACGCACGTATTGCCCTCTAACGACCTGATTACGCACACAGCGGACACGAAATGCTCATGTGCACCCAAGTATCGGGCAGACAATAGAACGTACATTCACCATGCAATGGATGGGCGCGAGGCGTATCCGGCAGAGCCCGTAAAATGGCTTCTTATCGAGGTAAGTTGACTTAATGCCTGAAATTTCGTATTATATAGGTATGTCAAATAATGACGGGATAAAGGATGGCACATAAATTGAAGGTAGATCCCGAAACACGATGCAACGCCAGAGAGACCGCATTTGCGTATGCGTATATCGCTTGCAACTTCAATGGTGCCAAGGCATATTCCACCGCTGTAAGTGACATAACAACCGCAGATAAACAAGCCAAGAAGTGGATAGACAAGCCTCACGTAGCAAAACTAGTCGCACAACTTACCAGAAAATATCTCTACACTCTCAGTATTCGAGCCGAAGCCGTTGTAAGAGAAACTGCGATGATCGCATTTGCAGACATGAAGGACTTTGTTACATGGTCTGGCGATACTGCAATGATGAAGCCATCCGAAGATATAGGTGAATTGTCTCGAATCGTGAAGAAAATTAAAATCGTCCCCAGGAATCTAGGTGGTGGCGAAGTCAGGAACTCCATTGAATTTGAACTCTATGACAAGCAAAAATCCCTCGACCTACTAGCCAAGCATACTGGAGTCATCAGTCAGCACGAACCAGAAGACCTTGACGAAGCACAAAAGACGGCCTCTGATATCGGATATAACGCCACTCTCAAGAGATTGAGGGCACAAAAAGAATTGAAACAAATCGAAGAGGCTAAAGATGGCACTCCTAGAGGAGACTGAGCCCCTACTCGACGCCGAATCAATTGAATTCTACTGGGATCATCCGGTAGATTTTGTCCATGATAACATCATCATCCCAGCACGAGAGAAGATGCCTGGAATTGAGATAACCTGGCAGCAGAAGGATTTGCTTAACGCCATTTCCGAGTATTCAAATGTCAGTGTTGAGAGCGGCCACGGATGCCATGCCAAGGGGACCATGATTCGGATGTTTGATGGGACTACCAAAGCTGTTCAGGACATTGAGCTTGGCGATCAAATAATGGGAGACGACTCCACACCCAGGAACATAAGGGCGTTGTATCGCGGATGTGAGCAAATGTACCGTATTCAGTATAAAAGCGGAGGACACTATGATGTCAATAAATCACACGTTCTATGCCTCGTAGCATCTCAAAGCCACGGGAAACAAAGCTTTGGAGATATCACAGAAATAAGTATTAAGGATTATTTCGCCAAATCAACTCGCTGGCAAAGAACCAATATCGGATACAAGGTCCCAGTCGAATATTCTGAGAAGCATCTTGAGATCGACCCCTATGTTTTTGGTTGTTGGCTAGGAGATGGTACTTCTGACTGTGCAGAAATTTGCAACCCTGACCCAGAAATCATAGAAGCGTGGACAAAGGAAGCCGCTAAATTTGAGACCACAATAAAAATGTATCGCGAAATCCATTATAGTACCCACTCTAATGGGAAGCGAAACAAATTTAGATTGGCACTAAAAAATCTGGGAGTTATAAAAAACAAGCATATCCCATCCCATTATATGACAGCCTCACACAGCCAGCGATTAGAGCTACTCGCAGGAATCCTTGATTCAGATGGATACCTTGAGTGCAACAAGCGCACTTTTGAAATAGTCCAAAAACGCGAGATACTAGCAAATCAAATAGTTGAACTTGCAAGATCAATAGGTTGTCACGCCACAGTTAGAAAAGTACGCAAGGAGTGCTGCAACAATGGCGTATGGGGTACTTATCATAGAATGTTTATTGGTCGCAATACTGAGCAGATACCGACACGAGTGGCAAGAAAGATACCTGGATCAAAAAAACAAAGGGGCCTGAGCTTCGGTTTTGATATTTCTCAATTAGGAGTTGGATCATATTATGGCTTTGAAGTAGATGGGAACCAACGATATCTGCTTGAAGATTTTACGGTCACTCATAACTCGGGCAAGAGCGCCGCGCTGTCTTGGGCAGCGATTTGGTTCACCGCAACTCGATATAACAACTCAGGAAATCTCGTCAAAGTACCTATAATCGCACCGACCTTTCACCAACTCTATGATATCATCTGGCCTGAGTTCAAGCGGTGGTTGCCACTATCCAGACTCTACTCCATGTTTGAGACGCGAACAGATGAGATTTTTGTTAAGAAGGCCAAAGACTCATGCTTCATTCGTGCGAGATCACCCAAGACATCAGACCACATACAGGGATTCCATTCAGCCCATCTCCTATGGCTTTGTGACGAGGCATTCGGTATCACGGCTAAAGATGTATGGACAACGGTAGATGGATCCCTGACAGACGATCTGCATCTCAAGGAAAACAAAATAGTGATGTGTGGCCAGCACACCTGCATTACCGGATACGTTCACGACACATTCCATCGGGACAAAGACCTCTGGAAGAACCTTCGATTCAACTCGGAAGAATCACCAATTGCAGACGAAGCGTTCTCCCAAAGAATGGCTCGTAAGTATGGAAAGAATTCTGACACATATCGAGTGCGAGTTCTGGGGACGGAGCCAAAAGGAAATCCAGAGGCACTCATTCAATTGATGGAAGTGGAAGAGGCTAAGAAGCGTGAAGTGGAGGAGAAGGGCAAGTTGAAGATGGGAGTCGACCCAGCCAGATTTGGGGACGACTTATTTGTTGTAACAATAGCACGAGGCAAAAAAGTATTTCCTCAACAAAATCTATCTACCTCAGATACCGACGACATGGAGCGCCTGGTTCTCAAGATGCTCAGGGATTACCGCGAAGAATCCGGATGTACCCAGTGGTGCTACATTAAGATTGACAACGGTGGTGGCTACGGTGGTGGCCTCATCGACAAGCTCAAGAAGAACAAGACCGACCGGATAGTTGTCATCCCTATCAATAACGAAACCGACAACAACCACCCGAGATATGCAAACAATGCCTCTGTGATGTGGGGAGAACTCGCAGAGATGATAAATGAGATTCAATTGCCCAACGATGAAGACGCTGACTTTCTTGCAGATGAAATCGCAGGTCGCACATATGGACATGATGGACAAGACCGGATTAAAATATCACCCAAGAAACAGTACAAAAAAGACCACGACGACGATTCTCCAGATAGAGCCGACAGCCTTGTGCTTTGCCTGACCGAAGGTGCTGTCCCACAAAAGATCTTCCCAGCATACATCCCGACCAACGCTGACTACAATCGCAACTATCCAATCCAGTGGAATCAGGTGGACCCGAAGAACGCACAAGTCGCAGTCATCCTGGTTGGCGAGAAGGATTTTGGACTATCTGGGACCATGTTCTTCTGGGGACGAAAGAGTCGGAAATTGTACGTATATGCGGAGTTCTTCAAATTGACTCCAGTAGCCACAGTCATCGCGGCCACAATCAAAGAGAAGTTGCAGATACCGCTCAGAACAAATAACCCCAGTGAGATCGGATGCTCTCAAATCTTCTGCAATCGGGAGCTATTCAAAGGCGGTAAGGACACGATCGCACAACTGCGGAAGTACGGGATCAGACTCAAGCGCCCCAACGCCTATGATCAGGCAGGCTCAATCATGCTGGTCAATCAGATGTGGGAAGAGCAGCAGATAGTTGTTCACTCAAGTTGTAAAGAAACATCACGACAGTATGAAACGTGGGCACTCAAAAAGGGCTTGCCGGCCAAGGGATTCCCGCAATGTGAAGCGTTATGTATGATGGCCTCGATTCTGAAAGAGGACGGGGAGCTTGCGAAGGAAGCCTTATTGCCAAAGTACTCGCAGCGCAGAAAAAAGTTTCACGACAAACTATATAAGAGTCATGCCGAGGGAACGAAGATTGCAACGACCAAAAAGGGTCAATCCAGAGAATACGACTATTTACTCTAAGGAGAGATGATGGCAAAGTGTCCAGTATGTAAAGGCCGACGCAAGATCGCAAAATTAGATGTGATGCAAGGCAAGACGACCAAAAGGAAGTGTACTGCCTGTTTCGGAACGGGCGAGGAAATCATTGCCACCCCGGATGGAATCAAGATCAGTAAAGTTTTGGGACAGGCATTGACATTCACGTATTACGACGGAAAACATATGTTGTGTACATTTCTGATCCTCATGCGGAAGTTCCACAAAGAGCCAAAGAAGCGCATCCTCACAATCGCTCCAAAGGAAGAAGCGGTTGTAACATATTTCCCATCCCAGATACACGCAGTATGGGCTCACGAGAATTGTCCAGCAGAGGTCATTATACAAGTCCTCGAATCAATCAAGACGCATCAACGCATGGTATTCATCAAACAGGATTGCCCGCACATAGACCGTCGCTGTATGCAACTACTTAAAGACAATGGATTGCGCCCACTCAACGATAATTTCTCATGGAGGAATCCGGATGAAGCAGGTTTCAAAGAATCATAAACTACTGAAGCTGACAACCGAGAACGGATTCGAGATCGAGGTCAATTGGGTCCAACTCGAAAAGGCAATGGGAACGCTACTTTTCCTTGCACCGAAAGAGCTCAGGCAAGACCCGAAACTACTCGAAGACTTGTATGAGATGAAACGGAGTTTTACGCTGGCACTCGAGCAGGAAGATTCATTGGCAATTGATAAGAGCCTGAGTGAGGAGGAGTCGGAAGATGAAAACAGTCCGGATAACTAGAATCTCAACCGACCCTGATCACGGAACCTTTGGAGCACTGTGTATTGATGGAGTCCCGTTCTGCGTAACTCTGGAACCGTACCAGATGGCCAACCACATCAACGTATCCTGCATCCCTACGAGCCAGTATCAAGTCAGAAAGTACAAGAGCGGAACATGGGGCAAGACGTACAAGGTCACTTCGGTTCCCGGGCGAACCGGAATCCTATTCCACCCCGGCAATACCGACGACAAGACGGAAGGCTGTATTCTGCTCGGGTCCAGCTTCGGCAAACTCTACTCTGATCGGGCTATCATGAACTCGGGCGATACGTTTAAGAAATTCAAACAAGCGATGGGATTCAATTCGTTTCACCTCACGATTGTGGAGGCGTATTAAATGGCAACGCCCTTAAAGAAGTACGAGATCAAGATTGACCTCTATGGCGACACAGTAATTCTGCATATAGGCTCAGGCACAGAGTACAATAAGATTCTGGCTACGGATGACCTAAAGCCCTTAGACCCAGATGCGATAGGACATTCAACTCGATTATACCGAAAGAATAAGAAAGGCCAATATGTTGGGTATTGGACTATTTGGCTATATAAATTCAAAGGAACTCCCAAGTGTTTCCAAATATTGGTGCATGAGATCGCACACGTCGCCCTGATGATTATGGAGCATAGGGGATTACCAATTGATATTGAAAACACCGAAACAGTTGCGCACTTACAAGGATATATCACCGAGCGGTTCATTGAAAAGATAAGAGGGAAGAAGCGCCGATGTCTGAACTCTTAGTCTACACAGTCACAGCCGGATGGTACCGCGACTATGTTCCATTGTTCAAGCGATGCCTGTTTTTGCAGTACCCAGAGTACGATTGCATCGTCAGCGAACTCGACATAGACGACAACGATGAAGCTCTGATTGCGTCCTCAATTCGATTCCTAGCAGAACCCGAAACTGATTGCCCGTACATATTTATAACCGATATAGATATGATGCCATTGCGTCAAGACCCGTCAATTCTGAAGTTCCACGTAGACGAGATGAAGGAATCCGGCCTATGCTACTCCAATTCAATTCGTGGATCAGAGCCTCTTGGGGATCATAGGATCACAGGATTGCACTTCGTCAATAAGGAGTGGTACCGGAAGACAGAGCAGGCTCGGGCCGACTACATGAAGCAGGTCAATAGTGGCTCTGGTCTAATTCGCTATGAGGACGAGATGATGTTGAAGCAGATCGTTTTGAAGTCAGGGCTGGAGATGTGTGGTGGCACGAACCTAGTCAAGCGTCATGGAGGAATCCATTTAGGAACAATACGCGCCTATCGCTGGAAAACTAGACAGACTCTCAGTACCCAGTTGACGCATCGAATCCCCAAGAGTCAAGCACTTGCATGGTTGAGTAATTACGAGGACAAGGAATTCTGTGAGATCGAGAAAGAGACCAGAGCCAAGAATCAGCAGATCGACTGGCATCTCGACCGGCTCAATCAGTACTGTCAAAAAAAACGAAATAGTCCTTGAATATTGTTGTGGCGAGTGCTATAATAGATGTAGCGATTCACGACCAAGCGGTCTACTTTCAACGCGGACAACTCGAATGAACTTAATTAAAACAACTTGTAGAGACAGACACGGCATAGACCCGACGTTTCGTCCGTGGGACTCGGTGGCGACTGTGTTTGTCTCTGCTAAAATCAGCGAAGGCGGACGTGGAGCGGAAATAGCACCTTTCCTAGCGGTGGTGTTGTTGATGGCCAGTTCGCCTTCGCTTTATTGTGGGAGGATTTTATGATTGAAAGCAAATTAGTTTTGTGCTTGATTGGATTCGTGTGGGTGGTATGTGGCCTTTTACAGTATGGGATTGTGTTAGCATTTTATCAGAAGGAGTTCCCGTCTGACGCACAATCTCGCGCCCGCGAGGATCAGATATTTGCTTTTTTTATGTCTCTCTTTGGTCCATTATCGTTGATAGCTGCACTGTTAAAAGGAATGTACAGGCATGGAATGCAGCTCGGCCCAACAAAGGATACCGATGCCTAAATTCATAATCATATCGACTGGGATAGCTGATCGGGAACTGTGCCTACGTTGCATGGCCTCGGTTAATCCATCATATTGCTGGCATCATCTGGAACTTGA
>Ga0307928_10004487_pt1 | contig 10586 bp, 12 predicted proteins | sample AceLakmetagen232_FD_201815 | JGI IMG/M metagenome (GOLD analysis project Ga0307928, IMG submission 201815) | Saline water microbial communities from Ace Lake, Antarctica - #232 | ecosystem: Environmental > Aquatic > Non-marine Saline and Alkaline > Saline | place: Antarctica: Ace Lake...
AGAGATTACCAAGATAAAGCAATACGTAAAATCGAGCATTTCAAAGGACGTGCCTTACTTGCGTATGAGATGCGTATGGGTAAAACTTTCATAGCTCTCGAATGGCTAAAAAGAAATCCAAAGATATGTCCTGCTGTTGTAGTCTGTCCCGAAATAGGAAAACTTTACTGGGAAGAAAAAGCAAAAAGATATTTTGGAATGAGAAGTGTAGTTCTGAATGGGACTGTACCTCCCAAAAGAAAATTTATTCACACAGATAAAAACAAGTTGTATATTCTTAATTGGGAGATACTTCAATACTGGGTAGAGTTTCTCAAACAAGCTGGTGTGATAGTTCTTATACTTGATGAGGTACATTATATCAAAGAACGTAAAACTCAATGTTACAAAGCAACTAAAAGGTTGTCGAAAGGATTACCTTATCTTCTCGCATTGGGAGGGACTCCACTCAAGAGCAGGCCATCCGAACTTTTCAATATTTTGAATTTGATTAGACCTGATAAGTTCCCATCCTTTATGAAATATGCTTTTAGATATTGCAAGCCAGTACGTAAACCTTGGGGATTGGAATTCAATGGAGCAGTGCATTTAGACGAGCTTCATATTAATATGGAAGCTTGGTGTTCAATTCGTGCATTGAGAAAAGATAAGATGAACGAGCCCCCAAAAGATAGGCGTATTATACCTATATTGATATCTGACAAAAGGGAATACCATGAGGCTGAAAACTCTTTTATTAAATGGTTAAGCAAGCGATCATTGACACGGGCAAGGAAAGCGAAGAAAGCGGAACGTCTTGTGCAAATGGGATATTTGAAACGTCTTGCAGTAACATTGAAAATGCAAAATGCTTTGAAATGGATAGACAGATGGTTAGAAAAGAAAAAAGGAAAACTTGTAATCTTCGCTATACATAAAGATGTTATCCAAAAGCTCCACGAGAAGTACAAAGGAAAATGCGTTGTAGTCGATGGCACTATCAGAGGTAAGAAACGTCAATTGGCTGTGAAGACTTTTCAGACAGACAGAAAATGCAGAGTGTTTATTGGAAATACAAAAGCCGCTGGTACAGTCATCGAACTATCGAAAGCAAGGGCGGTGATTGTAATTGAATTTGATTGGACTCCCGGTGATTTAACGCAATGTGAAGATAGGATTTTCAAACAGAATTCTGATAAATCTATACTTGTATATTATCTGGTTGCGAAAGATACTATCGAACATCATCTTTGTGAAATACTCCAAGCAAAACAAGACGTGCTTTCAGAAACACTTGACGGCAGCAAAAAGAAAAATCGACTGAGCATATTTGATCAACTCCAAAGAAAACTTTTATTGAAAGGATAGGGAAATGAGAGAATTCAAATTATCAAAAGCTCAAAAAGTGAAACTGAATAACAGAAAACACAACAGAGAAAGAATAGCAAAAATAAACCGTTATAGAGATCGTATATTGCATTTAGAATACTGCCAAGAAGAAGCGATTAAATCAATAAAAGCGGGAGATGCAAAAGGTGCATTGATTTCTTTTGAATATAATATGAATGCAAAACTGGTAACAAGTACCCATCCTGCTCTTTTTCTGCTTCCCACATTGAAACTCGAAGGTGAATTAAATACTCCAACTCAAATAGCGGAATTTATTAAAGGATTCCACTAATATTATTGAAAATAACAATGAAATTCAAAGACATACTTTCTGAATATAATATACCAACCGGCCCAGCAGGTCATTATCATTGTAGAGCCGGTTGGATTAATATAGATTGCCCTTTTTGCTCTCCCGATAGTCAAGGATGGTATATGGGATATTCGATAGAAGGAAATTATGTTACGTGTTGGCGTTGCGGTGGTCATCCTCTTATCAATACTGTGATGATGATTACAAGATTGAATTACAACGAAGTCAAAAAACTGCTCGATGATTTAGAGACAGGCCATTTCGAGAAACAAAAGCCACTGGGCAAGCTTATCATTCCAACAGGAATTAAAGAACTTCATTCAACACATAAATATTATTTGCATAGCAGAGGATTCAATTGGAGAAAAATCGAACGTCTTTGGAAGATCCAGGGCATAACAATCTCAAGCAGGCTCTCTTGGCGTATATGGATTCCAATTCACTATCATGGAGAAATCGTTAGTTGGACAACACGATCTATTTCACACAATCCAAAAATTGCAAGGTATATCAGTGCAGCAGAAAACGAGGAAGCAATACCTCACAAAGAACTTCTTTATGGAGAAGACTTCGCTCGTCATGCTGTTATTGTAAATGAAGGCCCTCTTAATGCTTGGAAGATTGGACCCGGAGCAGTTGCAACATTTGGTGTTGGCTACTCACAAAAACAAATTGAACGTATATCAAAATATCCAATAAGAGCAATCTGCTTTGATAGTGAATTAGAGGCACAAAAACGAGCAAGGAAATTAGTCAATGATTTATCTGTCTTTCCCGGTGATACTTATAATGTAATTTTGGATGCAAAAGATGCGGCAGAGGAATCAAGAGAAAACATAAAACGATTACGAAAGGAGATTTTAGAATGATTGATTGGGAAGCGGTTGCTTATTGTTATGGTTGTGTAGTCGAAGATATACCGCCAGACTTGGTTGTAATCTTTGAACAACTTTACAAAGGAATTAGGGAAGCTAACAGTATGAGTTTTACTCAGAGAGAAGAGTATGGTTTATGTTCAACCCAGATAATTGCCTTGGTGGTTTTATTATACAAGAAAGGAGTTTTGAAATGAAGATTTATATTAGGCGTCGATCAGACCGAGAAGTAGTTAAGGAAATAGATGTTAGTAAAAGATCCGAGAGCTTCATTGAAAAATGTATTCGCGGTATTTTAAGAAATCTAAACACAGATGAATATTTTGTAGATGATAGTAATCTTACTGGTCGTGAGACAATACTTGATTTTTGAATAACGCCGGACACGCGTCCTAAGCCGTTAAAAATAGAATCGTACGTAATAGTTGCGTATAGACAATAAAATCGACTGGCGGGCGTATTAGGCGGCTTAAATCGAGCTTTTGTAAGCTAATTCAATAGCTATCTTGAGAATTTTTATAATCTATGCTTGTTTTGAGCGATAATATACTATTGGTTAGATATTCTTTTAATATTTGAGATTACTTAAAAGGTTATTATGGAAGAAAAAGAGATACATGAGATTCCTATACCAGAAAATGTTTTGTATCATAAGGAAATACATGCAAATGCAAAACTACTCTATTGTGTAATTGCAGATATTTGCAAACAGAATGGTTACTGTATAGAGCAAAATTCTTATTTCGCAAAACTTTTTGGTGTGAGTGTTACCTCGATTAGTTTATGGATAAAATTACTTAAAGATAATAAGCTTATTCGATATGAAATTGAAGAGAGATATATACGTGCAATTTGTCTATACAAAATGAGCAAAGCATACTTAAAGGGGGTTTTAAGCCAGCTTAAAGATAATACTACGTATTATATGCGTGAGCATATTGATAATACTCACGCTGTTGATGATTTTAATATAATAACTAAAGAATGGATAGGTAAAGATGGTGTCAAAAGAGGAGTAGACTCAATTGATTATGAAGAATAAAAAGAAGAATGTCAAAAAATCTTATGTTAAATTCCTAAATTCAAAAGGTATTACTGATAGTATGTCAGGATTTAAGCCATTGTGGATACCTGATTTTTTATATGATTTTCAAAAAGAACTTGTTGATTGGTCAATACGAAAGGGCAAGGCTGCATTATATGAAGATTGTGGATTGGGGAAAACACCCCAGCAACTTGTATGGGCTCAAAATATTATACAGAAGACAAATGGTAAAGTTTTAATTCTGACACCACTTGCAGTTTCATATCAGACAAGTGGGGAAGCGGAAAAGTTCGGATTAAAATCAAATAGATCTCAAAATGGAGTAATTCGCAAAGGGATTAATATAACTAATTATGAGAGATTAAAGTATTTTAATCCTAATGATTTTGATGGTATTGTATGTGATGAATCATCTATATTGAAAAACTTTGATGGTAAAACACGTAAGCATATTACCGAGTTTATGAATAAAATCAATTATAGATTATTATGCACAGCTACTCCGGCTCCAAATGATTTTGTAGAGTTGGGAACATCTTCAGAAGCATTGGGGGAAATGACAAGAAATCAGATGTTAGGAATGTTTTTTACACACGATGGTAAAACGACTTCACAATGGAATTTGAAAGGCCATGCAAAAAAAAGATTTTGGCAATGGTTATCGACTTGGGCAAGGGCTTTGAGAAAACCTTCAGATTTAGGATATGATGATGGTGATTTTGTTTTACCACCCCTCTCTTTTTATATGCATACAGTAAAATCAAATTATGTTGAATCTGGTTTGTTACCATCGGTAGCTGTTGGATTGAATGAGCAGCGATTTGAAAAAAGAAGAACACTAATTTCGAGATGTGAAAAGGTATCCTCATTAGTGCCTATTGATAAGCCTTGTTTGTTGTGGTGTCATTTGAATGATGAGGGTGATTTATTAGAGAAGATAATACCTGATGCTGTTCAAGTGGCTGGTAAGGATAGTGATGGAGATAAAGAGTCTAAGCTAATAGGATTTTCAAAAGGTGATTTCAGAGTTTTAATAACTAAACCGAGGATTGGTGGTTTCGGTATGAATTGGCAGCATTGTTCTGAAATGACCTTTTTTCCTTCGCACTCCCATGAACAGTTTTATCAAGCATCAAGAAGGTGTTGGAGATTTGGTCAGAAGAATGAAGTCAATTGTCATTTAATTGCAAGTAATAGAGAATCAGTGGTTATGCACAATATGATACGGAAAGAACAGCAGTCAATTGAAATGTACGAAGGAATTATTCGTGAAATGTCAGAGTTTCAATTGGGTAAAAAAGAGATTAAAGCAAAAATGAGAAAGGTGGTAATTCCAGAATGGTTGTAAAACATCAAAAGATAACTGATAAATATGCTTTATATCATGGCGATTGCTGTGAAGTAATAAAAGATATACCTGATGACAGTATAGGATTCTCAATTTTTTCCCCTCCATTTTGTAATTTATATTCTTACTCTGATAGCAAAGCCGATATGGGAAATTCAAAAACGTACAATGAATTTTTTGAACATTTTGGATTCTTAGTTCAGGAATTATATCGGGTAATGCTTCCGGGTAGGATTGTGGCAGTTCATTGTATGGATTTGCCTATATTCAAGTCTGTTTCTGGTTTTATTGGTTTACGTGATTTTCCGGGAAAAATTATAGAGTTGTTTCTTAAAAAAGGATTTATATATCATTCAAGACATTGTATTTGGAAAGATCCTTTGTTAGCGGCAGTTCGTACTAAAGCTATTGGTTTAGCCCATAAACAAATAATAAAAGATTCAAGTATGTGCAGAACTGGTATCCCAGATTATATTTTATCTTTCAGGAAAAGAGGAGAGAATCCGATACCAATAAAAAATGATAGTGGGCTAACTGTTTATTATGGTTCAAGAAATGTTCCAAAAGAGTTAGATAGGTTTATTGGCTATGAAAAACAGAAAACAAATAAGAGATCACATTGGATATGGCAACAGTATGCCTCTCCTGTCTGGTTCGATATAAGACAAACGAGAGTATTGTCTTATAGGAAAGGTAGGGAATCAGATGATGAAAAACATATATGCCCTTTGCAATTAGATACTATTGAAAGATGTATGCTTTTATGGACAACAAAGGGCGATACAGTATTGTCACCATTTATGGGAGTGGGTTCAGAAATATATGTAGCTGTTAAAAACAAAAGAAAGGGAATTGGTATTGAGTTAAAAACGTCTTATTATAAACAAGCTATTAGGATTATATCAAGTCTTGGAAAAGTGAAGGAAACGCTCGATTTATGAAAATTGATAAAAAGAACAACGATGTTGAGAGACGTATCCTCATTGCGATGATTGTTGATTCTGTCGTGCTGGGGAGAATCAATACAAAGTGGCAGCCTCGATCTTTCAAATCAAAGTGGGCGAATATAGTCGCTCAATGGTGCTTGGAATATTATCAGCGGTACAATAAAGCTCCGATGAAGCATGTTGAAAGTCTATTCGAGAATTGGTCTGCGAAGTCAAAAGATGAGACTAATGTGAATCTTGTAAGTAAATTCCTTTCTTCATTGAGTGATGAATATGAAGATCTGAAAACCGAAAGCAATAGCGATTATATACTTGATATCACAGTACAGTATTTTAATCAAGTCAAAATCGAGTGTTTAGTAGAGGAAGTTGAATCTGATATATCTGAAGGACATTCCGAGAAAGCTCATAACAGATTAGTCGGTTATAGTAAAATCGAGATGGGAGTTGGTGAAGGAATAGATGTCCTTCAAGATACTGAAGCGATTATGAAAGCATTTGATACTGAGAGAAAAGAAACATTGATTAAGTTTCCGGGTGACCTTGGAAAGTTTTTCAAAAGCTCTTTGGAGCGTGAGGGTTTTATTTCTTTTATGGGGAAGAAAGGCGTAGGCAAATCATTCTGGTTGATGACTATGGCATACGAAGCTATGTTGCAGCGAAAAAGGGTTGCGATGTTTGAAGTTGGTGATATGGGTGAAAGCCAAACAATGCGGCGGTTTATGATAAGGGCTTCCAAACAACCTCGATTTGCAAAGGATGTTTACTACCCGATAAAAATTTGGTATAATAAAAAGAAGCATAAGGTAGAGCGTGAATTTGAGTTGCGGGAGTTTAATAAAAAACTGAGTTGGAGAAAAGCAAAGAAGGTTTGTGAGAAGGTGATGCAGAAAAAAGTCAAGAGCAAGGAAACATATCTCAAGTTGTCGTGTCATTTTAATTCTACACTTAGCGTTAGTACAGTTGAAAGTATTTTGCAAGATTGGGAGAGGAGTGATTGGATTCCAGATGTTATAGTTATTGACTACGCTGATATTTTGAAAATGGAATATCCAGGCAAAGAAGGAAGGGATTGTATAAATGAAACATGGAAGCGTTTGCGAGCATTAAGCCAGCGTCGCCATTGTTTATTGATTACAGCTACTCAGTCCGATGCGGATTCGTATGAGAGAGGTACAATGAAGATGAAAAACTTTTCAGACGACAGACGCAAGATTGATAGTGTAACTGGAATGATAGGTGTGAATCAAACAGAGAGTGAGAAGAAGCGGGGTATTATGCGTTTGAATTGGGTGAGTTTGCGGGATGATGAATTCCATCCATCGTCTTGTGTTCATGTAGCCGGGTGTCTTGCTGTTGCAAACCCAGCTATTTGTAGTTGTTGGTGATCGTTGTTAGAAAATACTTTGTGGGTAAATGCCTTGTTTTCTTGTTGGAAATAGATTTTTGAAAATTTTTTACAAAATAGGAAGAATTATGCTTACCTTGCCTTGCTTTTCTACGATAACGTAGTATATTGAATAAATTGATAAATGAATTGTTTAGGAATTTGAAAGGTATTAAGATATGAGATGCAAAGAATGTGGATACAGGGTCAGAGGATCAAACCATTATAGTGGCTGGCATCATCATTATGGGCTCGGCGGTAAGGTCGAAGCCTCTGATGCAAAGACAGGCTCAATTGCGATCAAGAAAAGGAGGTGATAATTGGAAAATAGAACAGTACAAGACTTTGTTGAGGATATGGATTCAGATTGTAAGAGTCTGAAAGAAATCCTTATGATTGTTTTGTGTACCCGGTGGAGGGATCATAAGCAAGAAGTCAGGGAATTTTATCGTGAATTAAAAAAATGTCAAAAACAAATTTCTAACAAGAATCGAAAGGGAAGAAGGTAAAAATGTCTGATTTGAAAAATTGGAAATGTAAAGAGTGTGGTCATGTGTGTGGTAGTAGGCAGGGAATAATCTCGCATTGGGGTTATGAATTAAGCAAAGGGAAAGGACATAAAGGAAAATTTCAATTGGAGCAGACCTCTGAACCAAAAATCAATTCTGGAGGTTGGGACAAACGGGGAAAGGGAAAACGGAAGAAGAAGAATAATACCCGTAAAATCTTGGATAAAGCGGGGACTAAAATCTCGGATAAAGTAGGGAAAGTGCTGATGAATTCGGCTGAAGCACTTGTTATTTTCCCACTTATTGTTAAGGGCAATCAAGTCATACATCCCGGATCGATTCAGATTGTAGAACATCAAAACCCAGAGAAATCTTCCTTCAGTGATAAAGCTCGGTTACCCTTATTGGAGGGTTTGTTCGATGAACGCAATTAAAACAAAAGTTGAAAGGAAGGGATTGACAAAATCGAACAGGATTGATTGGACAGACCTTCATAATATTCTTTGTGTGCAACTTGCTGAATATGGATTTCATGGTCAGCTAATAGCGAATCTTACTGGGTTGACACGTGCTCAAGTGTATACTCGTATTCAGAAGGTGGGAAGAAAATTGAGAGATTATCGTGATGGTGAGACCCACCCTGCTCGTATTGTTACTAAGAAATATGGTATTAGGACGATAACTCCAACAATTGCTACACAACTGAGGAAACAGGTTATTACTCCAATTAATTTCTAAAGATGTATTGTAAGTTGAAAAAATGTCAAAAACAAATTTCTAACCAGAATCGAAAGGGCACAAAATGAGTAAGAAAGAAGAGAGTTTGGGAACAATCACAAAGAACAGAGCCGTCAAGATTTTTGAGGCACTGGGATTCAAAACTGCGGGCAAGTGGGATGTCGCTCGTTTGCAGAAGAAAATTGTTAAGTTGGATACGCTTATCGAAGGAGCAGAGCTTGACAGCAAAACACTCAAGCGTGTGAATGAAATCCTGCGGGCACAAACCAAGGGCCGGAAAGTTGCTGTTGTTGATCCCGATGATGCTGCGGCCGATAAGCAAAGGGATAAAGGAGTCAAGGACGCAGCAAAACGTGAGGTTATCCGGAAGGCTGAGAAGAAGGGAGTTACAGCGAAGAAGGAAAAATCTGATGAAAAGAAGGACGCAAAGAAAGCGAAAGCGACAAAGAAACAGGAGAAGAGAATCGTTGAAAGGGTAAAGGGTAAAAACAAAAAAGTAGTGTCGAATAAGAAAAAGGCAGAGACGGACAATTTTGGTAGTAGGCAAGGAACTATCAAATTTGCAATAAATGCTGTATTAACAAAGAGACCAAAGACGATGCAACAAATCCTCAAGGATGCTAAAGTCAAGAATCAGCAGACTGGTCATCTCAAAGATCTTATTGATGCTGGGTATGTCAAAAAAGGTGACAAGGGATATGTTTTGGCGTAAATAACCGAGCCGGTAGAAATATTCCGTACTTGTTTGCAAGCCGTGGGGGTTTTTGAACCTCACGGCTTTTTATTAAAATATTTTGTAATATGCAATAGGTTTTTACGATAATATATTAGGAATGAATTTTAGGGTATTATTATGGCAAAAAAAGGTTGTTTATTAGATATTTTAGAAAAGACAGATGCAGAAAAAGAATGGGTTGGGATGCCAGAGTATATTCAAAAAGATAAGCGACCATATCGAACGATTAAAGTACATTTTGAAAATAATAATGATATTGAAGAGTTTGCGGATTTAATCGATCAAAATATATATCCTGCAACTAAGAGTATTTACTATCCAAAAATTGTAATAGAAAGATATATGGATAAGATATATACTGGTAAAAATAGCAAAGATACAAATCCCAAATATCCTATTTATATTGTTTCCAAAGGTCGATGGAAAAGTAGACTTACAAGTAAAGTTTTTGAAAGTATGAACGTTCCTTATTATATTGTTATTGAAGAAAGTGAATATCGAAAATATGCTAAAGTTATAAGTAAGAAAAAGATTTTAGTATTGACTCAATCTTTTTTGGATGAATATGATACTTGTGATGATTTGGATAATTTAAAAAGTAAAGGGCCGGGAGCAGCAAGAAATTTTTGTTGGAATCATTCGATAGATAATGGATATAAACGTCATTGGGTAATGGATGATAATATTGATTTGTTTTGTAGGTTTAATAAAAATCTGAAAGTTCCTGTAGATGATGGAACTATTTTTAGATGTATGGAAGATTTTGTAGACCGTTATAAGAATATAGCGATGGCAGGCCCACAATATTTTATGTTTGTATCAAGAAAATCAGAGTTGCCATCGTATGTAATGAATACTCGTATTTACTCATGTAACTTGATAAAAAATAATGTACCTTATCGTTGGAGGGGTCGGTATAATGAGGATACTGATTTAAGTTTACGAATGTTGAAAGATGGGTGGTGTACAATATTATTCAATGCTTTTTTACAGCGTAAGCAAGTAACACAAAGTATTGAAGGTGGTAATACTAAGGAATTTTATGTAAAAGAAGGAACATTGAGCAAGTCAAAAATGCTTGAAAATATGCATCCAAATATTGCGAGGGTAGTTTGGAAATTTAATCGCTGGCATCATCAGGTTTATTATAAACATTTCAAGAAAAATAGACTCGTTAAAAAGAATAGATTCAAAGATATTGAAGGTATAAATAATTATGGAATGAAATTAATTATGAAAGAAGGTACTAAAAATGAGAATCAATAGAGAAGAATTCCTAAAGCAGTTAGAATCAGTTCTACCCGGGCTATCAACAAAGGA
>Ga0307928_10004488_pt1 | contig 10585 bp, 7 predicted proteins | sample AceLakmetagen232_FD_201815 | JGI IMG/M metagenome (GOLD analysis project Ga0307928, IMG submission 201815) | Saline water microbial communities from Ace Lake, Antarctica - #232 | ecosystem: Environmental > Aquatic > Non-marine Saline and Alkaline > Saline | place: Antarctica: Ace Lake...
ACAGGCTTAACAGCCGCAACCGCTCCAATTAGCACCGACCTGTTCTATTTAGGAAGAAGTCCGTTTGGAGCAACGGATGACCGCAAGATAGCTTTTTCAGATATAACGAGTAACCTAGGTGCTTTAAGTGGAGTTACTACTCTAGGTATGAGTGGTGACTTATCAATTTACAATCCAGTAAATGATGGCAATCCAGAGTTTAATTTGGGTTCAAGTGCTAATAATAACGAACTAACAATTACATCAGTATATGATGCAGGAGCGCAAACATTAGCGAGAGTTGACTTTGATACTGAATCAACTTCAGCAAGTCCAGAAAAAGGTAAATACATCTTTAATGTAGCAGGAAGTCAAGCATTGGAAATAACAGCAGCTAAAACAATAATTGCTAATCAAGCAGTAATACAAAGCTCAGATACTGCCCCTGCCTTAAATTCTATTGCAGGTATTCTTGCTTTGAAGGGATATAATGATGCAGGAACACCAGAGCAAATAGAATATGCCGCTGCTTATTCAACAATAGTAAGTAAAACAGATGGAGCTGAATATGGTAAATTTAATGTTAGTACTACTATAAATGGTGATGAAAATGTTGAAATGTTTGGACTGTTTGATGGAGCTGGATATGGACTGGCTGGAGGAATTATGGCCCTAGGTGGAGTTGCGGGTAGAGATTTCCGTATTTGGTTATTTAATGATGATGATGATTTAGCTGGAGGTAGTTTATATTTAACAGGAGCTTTCGCAGGAGAACCGAGTGGAGCAGGAAGTGGATTTAAGGGTGGAGATTTGATAATAGGAGCTGGAGCTGGTTCTGCTGCTGCAACTGCTGGTGATGGTGGAGATGGAGGAAGCATAGATATTACAGTTGGAGAGGGGGGAACTTCAGCAGGTGGAGGAGCTACTGGTGAAGATGGACTCTTGAGACTTTCTGGAGGAAGTGAAGCATTAACTATTCAAATAATAAGTGCTGCCACAACTCCCGGTTCGCCAGAGATTGCTGGAGGATCAATATCTTTCTTTTCCGAAAATGCCGCAGGTACTCAAACTGGATTTGGGTCAATGAATGCGTTAATATATGATGACACTGATGGTTCAGAATATGGTGCATTTCAATTCAGACCGATAGTAAATGGTAGTGCTTCCGATCCAATGTTTTCGTTTGGTAACGTTGGTGGATTCGGGTTTGCTGCTTCAATATTTACCTTTGGGATAGAAGGTTCAACCGATGTAACTATACTTTCTGCTGCTGATTCTGATGATGACGCTAACGCTTCAAACTTTGAATTAATTGCTGCTGACGGAGGAGACCCAAGTGCAGGTAGTGGATTTGACGGTGGAGAATTGCATATTTACGCTGGGGGTGGTAGCGACGCTGATACTACTGGAAGCGGTGGTGATGGTGGGGACGCATACTTATCTGGTGGTATAGCAGGAGCGATAGGTGATGTAGCCGCAGGTGCAGAAGGTAATGTGATACTAGGTTACAACCCCGAAGAAGCAACTGCTGTTGGTAAAGTAGGAATAGGAACTACTACTGTGCCTGGACTATTAACAATGGGTGCTGGTAGATTTTTAGAATCAAAGGGTGCTGATGTCGCGAGTGCTAATGATTTAACTTTAGGAGAAGATGGAAATTACTTTGATATTACAGGAACTACACAAATCAACAGAATATCTCCTACTAATTGGAATGCAGGTTCTTCATTTAAGGTTCAATTTGATGGAGTAGTAACAATCAAAGATGCACAAGCTACTGGTGGAGGATATAATATAATTCTATGTGATAATTCAACAGATATTATAACCGCAGCAGGAACAATAGTTGAATTCTTGTATGATGGAACTTCGTTCAAGGCTTGGGTAGTATTCTCAGAATAATTATTAACCGTAACTTATAAATGTACTTAACTTTTGACTTAAACTTACATAGATTATAACAAACTAAATTATGCCTAAAAAGGATTCAAATCACGCTAAACGAAGGGCGGCTCGTAAAGCACGAAAAGCTAGGAAAGCTAATAAATAATTATGATAAATAGAAGTTACACATCAACAATCACAGCAGTAGCTGGTACTGTAGCTGAAACTATATACGCTACTAATAGCGGTATAAACCAGATACGGGTAAAGGCTACTACTGGAACTAATGAGTTTGATGTAAAGATTGTAGACAGAAACAGCATAACGATATTTGAACAGAAGAATATATACGGTGAACTAGCGGAGCTTCCTCCTAACGATATTCTCGTTGATGGGAGCTTTACTCTCACTATATCTAATTCAGATGCTGACGAAGCCTTTACTACATTATTTGTATTTAAAGAATTAACATGAGAAGGATAAGAAGATGGTTCAAGGTAAGGTTCATTCTCCCAATCAAGTATTGGAGAACACGCAGACATATAATAAAGAACGGAAGATTGAGGTCATTAGATGAAGTGTTCAAACTGAAATGGGAACTAGAGAATGATTTACTAATAGCCGAGAGAACTAAGAATGATAACGCAATAGTTGTCATCCAAGCAAAACTTGATTTAATAAACTATTTCACCTATGTCACGACCTCAAATCAATCCTACTACAAAGGCGACCCAGGCAATATGGAACGATACTAAGAAGGTATACGAAGTTTGGGACGGAGCAACTACTGGAACATTAGTCAATGTTGACTATGATTATGTTTCTGTAGCTTATCCTGCTGCAACTACGGAGGTTTATACGTTCAAGACAGGAGGAGCAGCTGGAACTACTGTAGCAACCGTCACAGTGGAATATACTGATGCGACAAAGAATTTCATTTCAACGGTAACAAAAGTTTAATGGCAATCAAGTTAAATCCATTGGGTAGGCCATTTGACCTAACAGGAGCTATAGGCCCTACTGGCTATACTGGTCCTACAGGTTATACTGGGTATACTGGATACACTGGATTTACGGGTTATACTGGTACGAAAGGGGCTACTGGTAGTACAGGAGCCACTGGATATACGGGGTATACAGGATACAGTGGAGTTGATAGTACGGTAACAGGACCCACTGGATACACAGGGGCTACTGGGCCGACTGGTTACACAGGGTATACAGGTTTTACTGGAGCATCAGGGGCAGACAGTACAGTTACAGGTCCTACAGGTTATACAGGAGCAAAAGGGTCAACAGGTTATACTGGCCCTAAAGGAGATACGGGAGCTGCTGGCGCAACGGGGTTTACTGGGTATACTGGTTACTCAGGGCCAACAGGGTACACGGGAGCTAGTGGTGCTGATTCAGACGTAACTGGCCCTACTGGATTTACTGGACCAACTGGGTATCATGGATGGACAGGTTCACAAGGACCTACTGGTTTCACTGGTTATACTGGTCCTGACGGAGCAGCCGCAGCGACAGGAGCTACAGGATATACTGGATATACAGGCTTCACGGGTTTTACAGGAGCTGATGGGGCAGCCGCAGCTACTGGAGCGACAGGTTATACTGGGTTTACAGGTTTTACAGGATATACGGGAGCAGGTGGAGCAGCCGCAGCTACAGGAGCGACAGGTTATACTGGATATACGGGTTACACAGGGATAATAGGCCCGACTGGTTACACAGGTTATACAGGGGTAGAAGGAGCAGCTTCGACTGTTACAGGCTACACAGGCCCTACTGGATATACTGGTTACACGGGATTTACTGGTGCTCAAAGTACCGTAGTAGGCCCAACAGGTTATACGGGTTATACTGGTTCTACAGGTTACACAGGAGACGCAGGAGCAGTTGGAGCGACAGGCTATACTGGTTATACAGGAGACCCATCTAATGTAACTGGAGCAACTGGGTACACTGGCTACACTGGATTGCAGGGTTCAACAGGTGCTACAGGATATACTGGATACACAGGATATAGTGGAGAGACTGGATTTACAGGTTACACAGGGCCTCAAGGGGCTACTGGTTATACTGGAGCTACAGGTTATACAGGGTTTACAGGATTTACAGGTAGTCAGGGAGCTACTGGATTTACAGGATTTACTGGCTATACAGGGTCAGTGGGTGCTGCAAGTACAGTAACTGGACCTACGGGTTATACAGGATTCACTGGGTTTACGGGTTATACAGGAGCACAATCAACAGAGACTGGGCCTACTGGTTATACAGGATTCACAGGTTATACAGGAGCGGCAGGTTCACAAGGTCCAACTGGTTACACAGGTTTCACAGGAGCTGATTCATTAGTCACAGGCCCTACTGGATTTACTGGTTATACTGGCCCACAAGGTGCTATAGGTGCTACAGGGTACACAGGATACACTGGTTTCACTGGAGCCACAGGATATACAGGAGATGCAGGGGAAGCTGGAGTAACAGGACCAACTGGATACACAGGTAGTATTGGCGCGACAGGTTATACTGGTTATACAGGTTATAGTGGAGACATAGGCCCGACTGGTTATACAGGAGCAGACGGAGAGGCTGCTGCGACAGGAGCTACAGGCTATACAGGTTATACGGGGTATACTGGAGGAGATTCTGATGTCACTGGGCCAACTGGCTACACAGGATTTACTGGATTTACAGGATATACTGGAGCAGATTCTGATGTTACAGGACCTACGGGCTATACAGGCTTTACAGGGTTTACTGGCTACACAGGAGCTGACTCAACTGTTACTGGTCCAACTGGATATACGGGTGATACGGGAGCACAGGGGGCTACAGGATATACTGGATTTACAGGCTACACAGGTGGTGATTCTGATGTAACAGGACCTACAGGATTCACTGGATATACAGGTGGCCAGGGAGAAATTGGAGCAACAGGTTTCACTGGATATACAGGCTATACTGGGTACACTGGAGATGGAGAAACAGGGCCAACTGGCTATACTGGGTTTACTGGGTTTACAGGTTATACTGGTTCAGGCTCATCATATTTTGATAGAGTAGGAACATTGATAACTCCTACCAATTCGGGGGATGATATCTCGACAAGCGGAAAGCTAGGAATAGGATTTGAAACAGCAGCAACATTTGGTGTTCATGTAATACATGAGAGCGATACGAATAGTGCAGCAATGGTTAATATTTATTATTCTGCAGATACTGACGCTACTTTTTTCGGCTCATTAAAGGCTAGAGGAACAGCCGCTTCGCCAACCGCTACCATAAGTGGAGATAGTTTAGGACATTTCTATTTAGGTGGATATGATAGTGCTAACTTTGGGATAGGGACAGATATAGAAGCTGAAGCTACGCAGACTTGGGAAGTCGGTAAACAGGGTTCACAATTAAGATTCAAGACAACTTTAAACGATTCAGCAAGTGCTACCGAACACATGAGGATTGAAGATGATGGGGATATAATTCTATCAAGAGGGATAATTTATACTGAAGATGTTAATTTAACGCTACAAGCCTCTAATAATACAGCGGATGGGTATGATACTTATTTGAATGGAGGAGATTCGACTTCAGCTGGAGACGGTGGAGATGTCTATATAAGAGGAGGCAATTATGCAGGAGGAGGAAATGGCGGAGATGTATTCATATACTCAGGTGGTAGCGGAGCTGATTGGGAGATTAAATGGTCGCAAGGAGATTTTGGTGGATATATAGGAGAAGCGTTTAAGGGTAATGGAGGAAGAAGGCATTACTTTAATAGTGATGCAGAAGATTCTACTGGATATGCTTATATGTTTAGAAGAAGTAGGGGGGACTATACGACTCCTACTATTGTCGCAGATGGGGATATTATAGGAGAGATAATGTTTAACGCTTACGATGGGTCTACTTATGTAGGTGGTTCAGCAAGCATACAGGTAGTTATCAACGGTACACCTGGAGGTGGAGACTTACCTGCTGATATGATTTTCTCAACCTCGCCAGATGGAAGTGCGTCTGTAGTAGAACGCTTTAGAATAGCTGAGGACGGGAATGTATCTATTGCAAACTTAACGGTAGCAGGCATACCAACGAATGACGCCAATGGAGTTTTGGCTGATGAAGCAGGAGCTGACGACCTTTCAGACGTTGACGCAAGTAGCCCTACAAAGAATTATGTGTTAAAATGGAACGGTTCGGCATGGGTTCCTGCGCTCTATGATGCTACATTCACATTCTCAGTAGCGAGTTTCACAGATAATGAGTCAGTTACACAGCTAATAGGAAGTGGTACATGGGAAAGTACAGGGAACATAACCTTTGATATGACCTATAATAATGGACCAGCAACATCAGGGGACGTAGCTTTAACCTCAGATGGTGGAGTTACATGGGCTTCAGACCTAACATTAGCGGACCCATTCACTACACAAATATCAGCTGAGAATACAGCATATCCTTCAGCTAAGGATAAATATATTACATTCTCTTTAACAGCCTCAGATGGTGCTGATACTGATACTGCTTATTCTGCTACTGTAACCTTTAGAAATTTGATATATTGGGGAGTAGCAAGTAAGAATAGTGGATTCACCGAAGCTGATGTTGAGGCTCTGGCTGGTAGTGCTATTAGTAATGACCAGACACGACAAGAAGCCTTATCACCAGGGGCGGGAGAATATCTAGTTTTCGCATTCCCTTCTACTTACACATCAATTGCAACTAGTAGGGATTACGAAACAGACGGTGTTACTGGATTTAGATTTAACTCAGTAGGTTGTGCCTTTGAGGAAGCAGAAACAGTATCACTAACTAACAGTGCAGGATACACAGAGGACTATAAGGTATATGCTTCATCTCAAGCTAATCTTGGGTCATCAACATTAGGTACTTATACAACTACATCAACACCTACGATTGACCCTTTGTATTATGGGATAACCACAACAACTAGCGGATATACTGAATCAGATATTGAAGGACTTGCAACAAACGAAATAACTAATGATAACACTCAGGTATGGGATAGCGTAACAACAGCAGCTACTGAGTATATGTTATTTTCTTTCCCTAAGAGACTTGGAATCCCTACCTTCTGGGTAGGAGGTTTTGAAGGAGGTTTTGAATCTCCTGAGACTGTAAGTGTCACAAACGTAAATGGTTGGACTGAAGACTACTATGTCTGGAGGTCTACCAATGCAAACCTAGGAGCGACTGTAGTAGAAACTCGTTAATAAAACAATTATGAAAATATGTAGTTCATGTAAAATCAGAAAAGATAAAAGCGAATTTACTAAATTAGCATCTTCTAAGGATGGTCTTCATCATGATTGTAAGGACTGCAAAAGAGGTAAGCACAATCAATGGAGAAGAGATAACCCTGAAAAAACCAAGGGATATGAAGATGGTAGAAAGGATTGGAAAGCTGAATACCAATTAAAAAGAAGATATAATATTACGAAAAAAGATTATAATAAAATGTTGGATAGCCAAAATGGCGGTTGTGATATTTGTGGGAATAAAGAAACTAGAAAGAATAATGGAAAACTAACTAAATTATCTGTAGACCATAATCATATAACAGGGAAGGTAAGAGGATTATTGTGTTGCAGATGTAATTTATTGGTATCTGATAAGATGCAAGAACTAAGTCGTAAAGCAGACGAATACTTAATTAAATATGATTCTGTAGTAGAAACTAAAGCATAAAATATGTCTATTGACCTGATAGCAAAAATAGCACCTAAAAATGATGGCTTTACTGGCATGGTTGATGCTGACCAAGTTATAGGAGGAGGAGCAGCAGGAGTTTTACTAGCGGCTACTTTTCCTGCATTTACTGGAGATGTGACAAAAGCAGAAGGGTCATTAGCGACTACTGTGAACGCAATAAATGGAGTGGCGTATGGTGGAGACCCACTTACACAGTATTTATTAAGACAACCTACTGCTGATGCAGTGATTAATGACTCAGGAGGAGACTTTGACTTTAGAATAGAAGGGACAGGAGATGCTAATTTGCTTTATACAGATGCAGGTAATGATTATGTGGGTATAGGAACTGCTACACCAGAAGCGAAGTTACATGTGTCAGGGGCAAGGGGTGGAGTGACATTAGATACGGACATAGTTACCAATGGAGGTTTTACGGGGAGTGCTACAGGCTGGACGTTAGGAGCAGGTGGAGGAACGCCTGATTGGTACTATAGCTCAGATAGGGTTTATCATGGAGACGGCGGAGGAACTGCGGTACTAGAGCCGTCAACGCCATTAACTATTTCTGCCAGTACATTATATGTAGTTAAAATGACTGTTAGTTTAACTGCTGGGTATATATCTGTTTCATTAGGAGGGACATCAACAGGGGATATATATGTTACTGGTATATATTATTTATTACTTACCACTACAAATGTTGATAATTTAAAGGTTACCCCGTCAGACACATATGTAGGGAATATAAACTCCATAAGTGTGCAGGAATCTATTGTGGATGAATCTTCTCCAATAATGAAACTGACTGGAACTGGTGTTTCAACTGACACAGAAGTTCCAGTCACGTTAGGGGAAAATAGTTTTTACATTGGACAATATTCAGGGCAGAGAGTTAGTGAGGGGACAGATACTGGGAATAATTTTAATATTGGGATAGGCGGTTATGCTTTGCAAAATAACTATGAAGGTCAGCAACACATAGCCATAGGCTATGCCGCATTACAAGATATAACTGCAGGCTCATCTAATATTGCCATAGGCAGCAACAGTTTATTTTCGGCCTTAACAGCTAGTAGGAATGTCGCTATAGGAGATAGCTCCCTTGGGAATCATATCTCAGGAAGTTATAATATTGCCATAGGTGTTCAAGCGTTAGAGGAATTAGTTGGTGGAGAATACAATGTTGCCATAGGAGAGGCCAGTGGAACACGTGGGTATACAGGATATGATGTCACGCAAAGTACAAATTGTGTGTTTATAGGAAATGGAGCGACTATAGGTATTAGCGATGCCGTTACTCCGTTAAGCGATGCTATTGCTATAGGAAGTTCTGCGGGAGTTTACGCTTCAGACACTATTAACATAGGAACATCTAGCCATAGCATGGCAATAGGACTAGATGCTGCCCCTACTAAAACTCTTGATGTAGGAGGTGATACTCTTGTAAGAGGGAACTTAACTATAGGAGCTGGTGTAGCAGCAACAGATTACACATTAACCTTTGACGGAGAGACTAATGACGGAGTTATAACTTGGATGGAGGATGAAGATTATTTCAAGTTCTCAGATGATATATTCCTACTAGGTGGTGAGAATATAGTTTTAGACACTAGCACTGGCTCAAAAATAGGAACTGCAACAAGTCAATTACTTGGATTCTATAACGCTACACCAGTTAACCAACCAGATTCAGTAGCAGATGCGACTGATGCGGCAAGTGCAATTACACAACTTAATGCGTTACTAGCAAGAATAAGAGAGCTAGGACTAATAGCAACTTAACCTAAACAATATGAATTTCTCAGTATGTATCATAGGCAAGAACGAAGAAAAGACATTACCTAGAATGCTAGAGTCTCTAAAACCCTTCAAGGATTTGGGTGGTGAGATTATATATGTAGACACAGGTAGCACAGATAAGACCGTTAAGGTCGCAGAAAAGATGTGTAAGGTCTATGAGGAAGGTGATAAGTTTGTCACTACCATAGACAAGAAACTAGCCAAGGACATCAACAAGTTCTTCGGAGCTGACGTAGTTAAAGAAGGAGAGAAGCTATTTGATTACTCTTCAGCCCGTAACTATGCAGCAGGTCTAGCTGAGAACGATATGGTGGCTATGCCTGACTGTGATGAGGTTTATACTTCTTTAAATCTTGACCATGTTAACAAGGTTATAAAGGACGGTTGTGAACAGTTAGAATATAACTTCGTATTCTCACATGATGAGTATGGGAGAGAAGCTGTTAAATTCAGACATTGTAAATTCTATAATAGGAAGAAGCTCAAATGGGTAGGGATGGTACATGAGGTACTATCAGGAGAAGCTAAGAAAGAATACCTAGGGGAAGAGTATATTAAACTTGAGCATTACCAGAACCACGATACAGATAGAAGCAGATACCTTACAGGCCTAGCTCTAGACTGTTACCTTAACCAGAAGAATGATAGGAACTCACACTACTTAGGAAGAGAGCTACTATGGAGAGGATTTACTGAGGCTGCTATTAAGGAGCTTAAGAGACACTTAGAGATTAGCTGGTGGGGAGCAGAGAAGAGCCAGTCTATGATATACATAGGACAGGCCTATGAGAAACTTGAGAAACCAGAGAAGTCAGTAGAATGGTGGAATAAATCTATAGTACAAGACTGTTCTAGGAGAGAGCCTTTCATGGTACTAGCTGATTACTACTTCAAACAGAATGACCCACAGAGAGTAGCTTGCTACGCAGGGGCTGCTTTGCAAATCTTAGATAACGGATTCTATGCTAACAACATGGCATACTACCGTGAAACACCACACGAGCTAATGTATTGGGCGCTATGGGAGTTAAACAGCAAAGCTGAGAGTAAACACCATCATGCAATGGCGATGTTCTACGCGCCTCTAAAGGCTAAATACTTACACGATGCCAGATTTTACTATGACTTACCAATGGTGAGTGTAGTCTTACCTACCCTAGAAAGACCGAAGGGATTAAAGGCTGCTTTGAAGTCTATTGATGAA
>Ga0307928_10004490_pt1 | contig 10585 bp, 9 predicted proteins | sample AceLakmetagen232_FD_201815 | JGI IMG/M metagenome (GOLD analysis project Ga0307928, IMG submission 201815) | Saline water microbial communities from Ace Lake, Antarctica - #232 | ecosystem: Environmental > Aquatic > Non-marine Saline and Alkaline > Saline | place: Antarctica: Ace Lake...
TGATTACGAGAAGTATAAGGAACTTGCAAAAGACAAGAAAGTTGTGGCAATAGGCGAAACAGGTCTTGATTATTATTACAAGCCAAAGTCAAAGATAAAATTAAAGGGTTTTAAAATAGATCAAGAATTTTTGTTTTTAAAACATATAAAATTGGCTAAAGAATTAAGTTTGCCCCTAATAATTCATTGTCGGATGGCTCATGAGGATTTATTAAATGTTTTGCGTGTTCAAGAGGGGATTTATCATGAGACATTTAAAGGAGTTATCCATTGTTTTACTGGTAATGTGACTCAACTAAAGGAATATCTTCATCTAGGTTTTCATATTGGCTTTAACGGTATAATTTTTAAGTTAAATCTAAAAAATGTTATCAAAAGAACTCCGCTTGATAGGATGGTTTTAGAAACCGACTGTCCATTTTTCCCTATGAGTCCGGAAGAAAAAAGGAATGATCCCACAGGAGTCAAAGCAGTTGCCGAAGAGATTGCTAAGATTAAAGAAATAGATTTAAAAGAATTGTCAGGGAAAACCACTGAAAATGCTAAGCAGTTGTTTGACTTGAAATAATATAGGTGTTATAACATAGACACTCACGCGTTAAGGAGGTTTTGTGACTATGAAATGGGGAGGATACAATCGGGAGGCTGAGAGGATAATGAGGATAGTTGTCGTTAGTGTCATCCTTTTCTTCCTTCAGGTAATTTCATTGACGGCGCTGGCTGTTTTATTGCCGATTTTCCGCCGTAGGGAAATCTTCATACCTCGACCAAAACATTGACAAGATCTTTTGTCGCGATACGGCAATCCGCAGGGTTGCCGTATTTATTTCATTGAAAAATCTGATGTTTCCAGTTAAGATAAAGAATATGATAGATTATAATCATTCAAAAATAGAAAAAAAATGGCAGGGAAAGTGGGCGAAGGACAAGATTTTTGAAGTGGATAATAAGTCAAAAAAGCCCAAATTTTTTATTTTAGATATGTTCCCCTATCCTTCTGGTGATGGGCTTCACGTTGGTCATCCAAGAGGATATGTCGGAAGTGATGTCATCTCTAATTATAAGAGAATGAAGGGCTTTAACGTATTGCATCCTATGGGTTGGGATGCTTTTGGTTTGCCAGCAGAGAATTATGCTATAAAAACCGGCATTCATCCATCAATCACTACAAAAAAGAACATTAAAAGATTTAAAGAGCAGATGAAAATGCTCGGTCTTTCCTATGATTGGACAAGAGAAGTTAATACTACTGATCCAGATTACTATAAATGGACTCAATGGATATTTTTAAAGCTTTTTGAAAAGGGCTTAGCTTATAGAAAAAAAATGCCTATTAATTGGTGTCCAAATTGTAAAACGGGCCTGGCAAACGAAGAAGTGATTGCTGGCAAGTGCGAACGTTGCGGAACCGAAACCACCAAAAAAGATATTGAGCAGTGGGTTTTAAAGATAACTGATTACGCAGAGGAGCTGTTGAAAGGATTAGAGGATTTGGATTGGCCGGAAAAAATAAAAGAGATGCAAAGAAATTGGATAGGTAGATCAGAGGGGGCAGATATAGAATTTTCAATAATTGATAACGAATTATCAATAAAGGTTTTTACTACTCGACCAGATACAATTTTTGGGGCTACTTTTATAGTTTTAGCTCCAGAACATAGTTTAGTAGATAAGATTACGATCCCAAATAAGAAAAAAGAAGTTAAAAAATATATAGCAGAGAGCAAAAATAAACTGGATATTGAAAGGCAAACTCAAGATAGAGAAAAAACAGGTGTTTTTACAGGTGCTTACGCTTTAAATCCTGCTACCAAAGAAAAAATTCCTATTTATATCGCGGACTACGCCCTGCCTCATTATGGCCATGGAGCCATTATGGCAGTGCCAGCACACGACGAGAGGGATTTTGAATTTGCGGAAAAGTTTAAATTAGAAATTAAAGAGATAGAATTAGATAAAACTTCAGAGCAAGCCACATCGTGGTTGGAAAAAGAAGGATTTGGTAAAAAAGCTGTAAATTATAAGTTAAGAGATTGGATTTTTTCAAGACAAAGATATTGGGGAGAGCCGATTCCGCTTGTTTTCTGTCAAAATTGTGCGGAAAAAGCTAAAAGTCAAAAATTAAAAGCTAAAAGTCTAGAATTTAGTAAGGGCGAATTATTGAATCCGGGATGGGTTGTGTTGCCAGAGAGTGAGTTGCCTTTGGAATTACCTAAATTAGAGAAATATCAGCCGAGCGGCACAGGAGAATCGCCATTAGCACAAGCAAAGGGTTGGGTTGAAACAACTTGTCCTAAATGTGGAGGCAAGGCGATGAGAGAGACCAATACTATGCCTCAATGGGCTGGCTCTTGCTGGTATTTTATTCGTTATCTTGATTCAAAGAATAAAAAAGAGATTGCTGATAGAAAATTGATTAAGAAATGGTTGCCAGTAGATTTTTACATTGGCGGAGCCGAGCATGCGGTTCTGCACCTTTTGTATTCTAGATTTTGGATTAAGGTCTTGAAAGATGAGAAAATTTTGCCATTTAATGAACCATTTAAAAAATTAAGAACAATTGGTTTGATATTAGCATCTGATGGACAGAAAATGTCTAAATCCAGAGGCAATGTTGTCAATCCAGATGATATTGTTGAAAAATATGGGGCAGATACTTTTCGTATTTATGAAATGTTTATGGGTCCCTTTGATCAGCCAATTGCCTGGGATTCTAATGGAATTATAGGTGCTAAAAGATTTTTAGATAAGGTTTGGAAATTAGAAATTACTAAGACGGATAATATTATAGTAGATAAGGTTGTTAAGAAGGTGACAGAAGATATAGAAGTAGAAAAGTTTAATACTGCTATTGCTTTTATGATGGAATTTGTAAATTCAGCGAGTAAGGGAATTACAAAATCTAATTTAGAAATATTTTTGAAGATTTTAACTCCTTTTGCCCCGCACATTAGCGAAGAGATGTGGCAGGGATTGGGACATAAAACTTCTATCCTTACAGAAAAATGGCCTGGATATAAAGTTATCAAAGATAAAGAAATAGAATTAGTAATCCAGATAAATGGAAAAGTCCGGGGTACAGCGAGAGTCAAAGCAGGGATATTAGAGAAGCAGGCAGAAGAATCAGCATTAAAGTTCGAAAAAATTCAAAATTGGCTTCAAGGCAAAAAAATCAAAAAAATAATTTTCATCAAAGATAAATTAATTAATTTTGTTGTAAAATAAATCCATGGTTGTTTATTTAATTAAATTAAAAAATAAAAATATGATTATTCCAAAAGGATGGTGGCTTTGGATAATTGCGATGTTTGTTTCTATTATTATGTTTTTTGTCCTGTTTTTTATTCACAGGACCGTCTTTAAAAGAAAAAGAATTTCTTTAATCATTCTATTGATGGTTTTTCTGTTAGGCGTTGGTCTTTTAGTGTGGGCAGTTTTAGAAATTCGAGATATTTCAACACCAATGTCACTACAAAGCACAAATCAGGGGGTCGAAATTTTTACCGATAAAGAAATTTATTCAAAAGGAGAACTGGTTAAGGTAATGGTCGAAAAAATGGGAAACAAAAAACTTTATACAGGCACTGGTTTTAGTTTTTATGAAGACAACCTTTTGATTTATGAATCTTCAGGATTGAATTTTTATAAATTAGAAGACGATGTTTTATTTTCAGATGAAACCGCTAAAGAACGAAAAAATTGGGGAAAGGTAATCCAATCTCCATGTGGGTGTTACCGTCAGTGTGTTGACGGTGAGATTGTCGATTTCTGTCGTAAAATTTCTCCACTAATGCCTGCTCTCGAATGTAAGCCAATTCCTCAAGGGACAACCTTAGAAGAGTGGCTTCAGGAGGAATGTGTAAGAGAAACGAGGTGGTGCGGAGATGAAACTTACGAAACGTCAGCCCTTAAACAGGCGAAAGCTGGAACATACAAAGTTAGGCTCTGTTTTGCAGGGGAGAGCGACATTGATTGGTCAAAAGATTATTGTAGTTCTAAAGAAGTAGTTTTTGGACCCGGAGACGTTAAGCCTCATTGTATAGAGACAATATTTATTATTGAATAATAAGGGTCTATATAATTTTAACAGGATAAAAAAATCAAAAAAGTAATTTTCATCAAAGACAAATTAATTAATTTTGTTGTTTGCGCTTGACAAAAGAGCGCGAAAAGCTACAATGAACTAATTAGTTAACTGAACAGTTTATTATGGTTAAATTGATTAATGCCCTTGAGGCAAGGACAAATTTAGGAAATCTTCTTAATAATGTTTCTAAGAATAACGAACGTTATCTTGTAAACAGACGCGGCATTTCTACTGCTGTTATTTTAAGTGTTGAGGACTATTTGAAGAATGTTGTTAAGAGTCCTGAGCTTTTAGTCGAAATTCAAGAGCAAGCAGTTCTAAAAGGAAAAAATAAGATAAGCGATGGGGAGATTGAAAAAGAAATTCAAACTTACAGAAAGAAAAAGAAAAAAAATGGTTAAAGCGGTTTATGACACCAATGTAGTGGTCTCTGGTCATTTGAAAAAAGAAAGTTGGCCAGCTATTCTTTTGAGTTTGGCTTTACAGAAAAAAGTAAAGCTTTTTGTTTCTAAAGAAATATTAAGGGAATATAAGGGAGTACTTCTAAGAAAGAAGTTTTCCTTGCCCTCTGAAAAAGTCAGAAAATCAATTGATTTGATTAAACAGAATTCCAAAATTGTAAAACCTAAGATTTTTTTAGATGTAAGTCAGGACAAGGGAGATAATAAGTTTTTAGAATGTGCTCTTGAGGCCAAGGTTGATTTTTTAGTAACAGGAAATAAAAAGCATTTTCCAAAAGAACAATTCCAAGGGATAAAAATAGTCAATCCCCTTGAATTTGTAAATTATTTATTAGAGGATTTAATTAATAACTAATTTTATTATGTGTGGAATAATAGGCTATGTAGGCAAAAAACAGGCCCTTCCCATAGTTACGGAGGGGCTTAAGCGCCTCGAATATAGAGGCTATGACTCGGCAGGTGTAGCTGTTTTAGGAAAAGATACTCAAGTTGTAAAAACTAAGGGGAGGGTTGAAGATTTAAGAAAGAAATTGGGGGATATTCAAGGCACTACTGCGATAGGTCATACTCGCTGGGCAACTCACGGTAAGCCCTCTAGCGTTAATGCTCATCCTCATTGGGATTGCAAAAAAGAAATTTTTGTTGTTCATAATGGAATTATTGAAAATTACAAACAATTAAGAGAAGAGTTAAAAATAAAGGGACATAAGTTTATTTCAGAAACAGATTCAGAGGTTTTAGCTCATCTAATTGAGGAGAATTATAAAGACAATTCTTCGAGCAATTCAGGGCAAGCGCTAGAGGAAGTCGTCCGTTTAGTTCTTAAAAAAGTTGTAGGCGCTTACGCTATTGCGGTAGTTTCTAAAAAAGAACCAGATAAAATTGTTTTTGCTAGGCAATCCAGTCCATTGTTAGTCGCTTTAGGCAAAGGGGAAAATTTTATTGCTTCTGACGCTACTGCCATATTGGGTTATACAAAACAAGTTATTTATTTGAACGATGGAGAAATGGGAGTCATAACAGCTGATGATTTTCAGGTTTTTACTTTAGATAAAAAAGAAGTTAAAAAAGAATCTCATAAGATAGAGTGGGACATAGCGCAGGCAGAAAAATCCGGTTATCCGCATTTTATGTTAAAAGAAATTCTTGAAGGTCCAGAAACAATTGAAAATGCCACAAGGGGAAGGATGATATTAAAAGATGGTATGGCTAAACTTGGAGGATTGGAGCCAGTAATGCATCAATTAAAAAATATAGACAGAATTATTATTGTTGCTATGGGCACAGCTCTTTTGGCAGGAAAAGTAGGCGAGTATATGTTAGAGGAATATGCTGGGATTCCCGTGGAAGTAGAAAACGCTTCAGAGTTTAGATACAAAAAATCAATTATTAATAAGAATGATGCTGTTTTGGCAATTTCCCAGTCAGGGGAAACAGCTGACACCCTTTTCGCAATAAAAGAAGCCAAAAGGAAAGGAGCCTTAACGTTAGGCATTATAAATGTCGTTGGTTCAAGTATTGCCAGAGAAGTTGAAGCAGGTGTTTATAACCATGCTGGTCCAGAAATAGCAGTGGCCTCTACAAAGGCCTTTATTTCCCAATTGACTATTTTGGCTCTTTTAACTGTATTTTTAGGCAGGCAAAGGAATATGTCTTTGGTAACAGGAAAGAGAATTTTAGAAGAGTTAGAGAAATTACCAGAACTCTGTAAAAAAGTTTTAGAGAAAAAAGAAAATTTTAAAGAATTAGCTGGAAAGTATTTTAATTTCAGAAATTTTCTTTATCTTGGCAGGAAATATAATTATCCAGTTGCCTACGAGGGAGCATTAAAACTTAAAGAAGTTTCATATATCCATGCCGAAGGCATGCCAACAGGGGAAATCAAGCACGGACCAATTGCTATGATTGATAAAGATTTTCCGAGCTTTGTTATCGCTTTAGAGGATAGTGTTTATGAAAAAAATCTTTCTAGCATTGAAGAAATAAGAGCCAGAGACGGCAAGGTCATAGCTTTAGCAACAGAGGGAAACGATTTATTAGCTGACGATGTATTATTTATTCCGAAAACCTTAGAAATGCTTAGTCCAATTTTATCAATTATTCCTCTTCAATTTTTCGCTTATTATATTGCAGTAAAGAAAGGGTTAGATGTGGATAAACCAAGGAATTTAGCGAAATCAGTGACTGTTGAGTAATTTTTGCTCATATCTTTATTCGTTGTGATATAATATATAAAATACAATTTTTAAAATATGAATTTTAGAAGATTTTTAAAACCAACATTAGGAAAATTATTCTTAGCGATATTTATTTTTTGTTTATTATTTATTTTTGGAAGTCCGGTATGTATAGATCCCACACCAGAAGCATTTAATAATTACCCTGACCCAGAATATTGGGGATGCCATAGCGAATGGCATAGAAGTTTCCATTTCATCCCAGATTGGCCAATTTATAATGGGATTATTTCTTTTTTTGCTTTTTTAATTATATCCTATTTTTTATCGTCATTGATTTGTGGTTTATTTGTGTTAATTAAACCTAAAAAGTAAATTTATAATTGACATTAAACTTATGAGTAATAGAAAAATATTACTATATATACTTTTTTCAGCATTATTTATAACATCGCTTATATGGTGTTTTCTATATTTTATTAACATAGATGAATATCAAGTAGATTATATAAATAAAGAATATGGTTTTGAGATTTCATACTTGCGTTCTCAATACGACCTTAAAATAGAGAAATTAGATTTTAAATTAGGCGAGGATAAAAGTTACCCTAGTTTTTTATTACTTTTTGAACCAAAAGAAGATTTTTTTTCTTCTATAGGAGGACCTTCTATTCGTATAATATCTGGAATAAATATAGATGAAATCATTAACTATTGGTCTTTGGTGCCGCGAGATTCTCGGAATATAGAATATTCAGTTATTAGCGATAGGCTTGCCAAAATTTTAACTCAATGTGACGACGGTAAAGATATTTGTTCTAGAAACATCTTTATTAAAGGTGATGGTGTCCTTTTTATATTAAGTTTGCCGGATGATTTACTGTCTAATTTTAGATTTATTGAGAAAGACGATATCGCCGACCTTCTGTCTTGCAGAGAAGCAAGTGATTGTGCCGAAATATGGATGTCTGATATATCTCGGCATATTTGTGTTAATAATTGGTTTGAAAGCGATATAATGGTATATTTAAATGCAGTTGATAATGGAGCAATAGAAAGTTATACTGATTTATTAGAGCAGGATTGTATTTGTGTGAGGGAAAAGTGTAAAGTTATTCCGATCGGAATTATGCCACAACCTTTTTAGTGTTTTGGCATTATACATAAAATAATTCAAGCGAAAGATTCTTAGAACGATTTATTTATGAATTGGGAAAATATATTTCTAAAAAAAGAATCTGGAAAAGAAATTCTATTAGGGAATAATGCGATTGTCAGAGGAGCCCTGGAATCAGGGGTTCAGTTTATATCTACTTACCCTGGCACGCCAGCTTCAGAAATTGGAGATACTTTTTCTTATTTGACGAAGCATTTTAAAACCGACTTCTATTTTGAATATTCTATCAATGAAAAAGTGGCAATGGAAGCGGCGATTGGAGCGAGTTTTTCTAATTTAAAATGTCTGGTTGCTATGAAGAATTTTGGATTGAATGTTGCTAGCGATGCGCTTTTGCCTTTTGTTTATACAGGAGTCAAGGGGCCAACAGTAATAGTTGTTTCAGACGATCCCTCTTGTCATAGTTCTGGTCAGTCAGAACAAAATACCAGAGCTTTTGCTGAATTGGCCCATATTCCGATTTTAGAGCCATCGGATTCTCAAGAATGTAAAGATTTTGTTAAATTAGGATTTGAAATTTCTGAAAAATTCAAGATTCCCGTCATGGTTAGGACAACAACGAGGGTTGCTCACCAAAGCGGAATTGTAAATTTGGATAAATTCAAGAAATCAAAGAACAAAGCAAAGTTTGTAAAGAATTATAATCAATTTGTCACAATGCCTCCTAGGGTTTTGGCGATGCATGATGAGCTGTTGGAAAAAATACGAAAGATAAAAGAATATGCTGAAAAATCAGAAATAAATAAGATAGAAAATAATTCTAAAGGGAAAATAGGAATTATTACTTCTTCTGTCAGCTATCTCCATGTAATGGAGGCCTTAAATGAATTAAATCTCAAATTACCAGTTTTTAAAATTGGTATTTTCTATCCCTTGGCAGACAAAAAACTTAAAAGATTTATTAAGAATTTAGATAAAGTTTTAATTGTTGAAGAGTTGGAGTCCTACCTTGAAAGAGAAACAACTATCGCTGCTAAAGATGTAAATCCTAAATTAAAGATTTATGGAAAAGAAGTTTTGCCGGAAACAAGAGAATTAAGACCAGAACAAGTGACTGCAGTTACGGCTTGGTTGTGTGATAAAAAATATAAGATTCAACAACCTGTCGCTCTCAAGTCTTTGAAAAGATTTCCTAATTTGTGCGCTGGTTGTCCTTATTGGTCTGTTTTTAACGGCATTAAAGAGGCAATTAAGCAGAGCAATTTGAAAAAGGAAGATGTTATTTTTGGTGGAGGAATTGGCTGTTATATGCTTGCCTCTTTTGCTCCGCATAATTTACAAGATTATTTATTCTGTATGGGATCTTCTATTGGTATTGCCCATGGTATTAAAAAAGCCAATCCCAAACAGAAGCTGATTTCCCTTGTCGGGGATTCAAGTTTTTTTCATGCTTCAATGCCTGCCTTGGCTAATGCAGTTCATAATCAATCCAATCCCTTGATTATTATTATGGACAATAGAATTACTGCCATGACCGGACATCAGCCATATCCGGGTATTACAGAAGCAGGCAGGAAAGAGCCAGGCAAGATGATTAAAATAGAAAAAGTTGTTAAGGCATTGGGCGTTGACAATGTGCGGGTTGTTGACCAGAAGAATTATAAGGAATTTGTTAAAACAGTTAAAGATTATTTAAATAAAAACGAATTAGCAGTAATTATTGCAAGATCTCCATGTCTAAGGATAAAGAAATAAACATTGTAATATCGGGAGTAGGAGGACAGGGCCTAATAACTTTAGGAAAGGTTTTGGCTAGGGCCGCTTTTTTAGAAGGCAAGGATGTGAAGATGTCAGAGCTTCATGGCTTATCCCAGAGAGGTGGGTCAGTATCTGTCCAAGTTCGTTTTGGTAAGAAAGTTTATTCTCCCCTTATTTCAGCGCAAGGAGCTGATTTAGTGATTGCCATGGAAAGGAACGAAGCACTTAAGAGCTGTTTATTGGCAGATAAGAAAAAAACTATTTTTTTAATAAATGATCTTTCTATTTTTTCTCCTTCTTTTGGAGATAAGAAACTAGATAGCATTGAAATCATTAAGAAAAAGATTTTGCCTTTTGGTAAAAAGATTTATCCTATTAAAGCAACAGAAATTACAACCAAAAAATTTGATATGCCTGTTTTAGCCGGGATATATACATTGGGCTATGGTATTTTTAATGGTTTTATTCCGCTTGAGCCCAAGAATGTTTTAAAGGCGATAGAAGATATAGTGTCAAGAGGACTGAAGGAGAATAAAAAAGCATTTAATTTAACCAAAGTATGAAAGCAGTAATTTTAGCAGCTGGGAAAGGAACAAGATTAGAACCCTTATCCTGTGTAAAAGACAAGCCCTTATTAAAGATAATGGGCAAAACCATTCTTGAAAGAAATCTTGATAAGTTACAGGGATTAGTGAAAGAGGCGATTTTAATAATCAGACCTAGTCAGAGAGGAGCAGCTGTGGTTGCTCTTTTTGGCGAAGAATATAGGGGGATAAAGATTAAGTATGTTGTCCAAAAACAGCCCTTAGGCACTGGTGATGCTGCTAAATCCGCTTTGGAATTTTTAAATGATAAGTTTTTGCTTTTAAATGGAGATGATTTGTATTCAAGAGAAGATATTAAAGCGGTATTAAAGAAATTCCCTTGTATTTTAGTAAAAGAGGTTAAAGATCCAAGAGCTTTTGGAGTAATTGAGTCAACAAAT
>Ga0307928_10004491_pt1 | contig 10584 bp, 10 predicted proteins | sample AceLakmetagen232_FD_201815 | JGI IMG/M metagenome (GOLD analysis project Ga0307928, IMG submission 201815) | Saline water microbial communities from Ace Lake, Antarctica - #232 | ecosystem: Environmental > Aquatic > Non-marine Saline and Alkaline > Saline | place: Antarctica: Ace Lake...
TTTCTATTATTGGGTGATATAGTACCTGAGGCAATTGCTATAGTTGCATCATAAATATCTTCTGATATAAGAAGCCCACCCTTATAGATTCTACCTGAATCATCTAAATCATAATCTTTAGTAGCAACAATATTAGTATAATCAACGCCATAAATATTTCCCATTGCTTTGGCAGTATATAAATAAGTTACATTATCACCAAACAAACCAGTCGTTGAACCTGCAATACCATATCCAGTACCACCTGCTCTCACGATTCTATTAACGTAATCTGCTCTGCCAGAATAGACATAAACATAAGAACCTGGACCATAAGCATAGCCAACCGAGTTCATATAACTACCAACTTTACCATAAACTATAAATAAGTTTAATTGAGCAAACGAATTATCAAGTGCTTCTATTGCGTAAACTTTAGTTCCAGTTAATACATCTTCATAATTTCCAATATGGTAATTAACAGATATACTTGATTTCTTGTTTGCTGTTACAATACCAGACATATCACCAGTAATAATAGAACCATAAATATAACCACTACTATAATCAGCAGCATAGAATAAATAAGAAGATGAATATCTTTCAATATCATCATTATCAGATACTGAAATAGCAGCTCCAGTTATAGTGAAATGAGTTGCGTCGTCAATGCTTTCAATATATTTATAAAGATTGCTTCCTATGGTAACACACATTCCAACCCACATCTCAGCAGTGCTATCAACAGTAATCTGGGTAACACCAGCTTGGTCACCATTTACTTCTGTCAATATTGCTGTGCTAGCATAACCAGAAACACCTTCTGCATAGAAAGATGTTCCATATACTTGTATTGGATAACCATCGGAGTTTTGAAAAACTAAACCGGCATAAGTTAAAGGCTGTCTATAAAAGTCGTCGGAATCAAAAACGTCAACCCCAGAAACAGCGGTTGATATATTATCAACAATTTCAAGACCTTGAGTATCATTATCTTGTGCGACATTAGGATGTGCTGCTGAAGCACCAGATATAATCGTAGTGAAATCAACAATCCTAAATTCAGTCGTTCCAATCGTAGGCGTAAACCCAAGTTGTGTTGTCGTTATTACGGTTGCTGAATTTGAGTAAATAGGAATATATTTACCATACTTCTTATTAGCACCATCAGTTTCAATAATCTCAATCCATTTTCCATCATAAGCATTAGGTGTCCAACCAGCTCCCGCAACAGTTAATTCACCGAACCCAGTAGCATTTTGAATATCACCTGCGGTAATAGTAAAATTAGCTCCACCATTATCATTAAGAACATCTATTTCACCTTGTATCCTTAAATAACCTTCGCCAATTATCTTTCCTGCTAATATTGCAGACTCATAATAAGTTCCAGCTGCTAAATGAATTGTTATCTCGTCATCTATTAATGTGGGTAATATTTTATCATAAACGTGTTGTCTTGTAGCATAAGGAGTAGCTACAGAGCCATCACCAGTAGTATCGTCCCCAGTAGTTGAAATATAAATATCCATATCTGTGGTTGTTTTATTTACGTAACCATCTATATCAATATTAGTTTGAACTATATCCCAATTAGCACCAACAGTTGCTTCGTCGCCAGCCGCACTATTTGTTTTGCAAAATAACTGGTCACCAGCTTCAACAACTGGTCCAGCTGCTCCACCTATATTACCGCCAGCCGTAACAACATATAAGTCTCCTGATGTTGCTGCTGGATAATTTGGACTACCAGAACAATCTATTCCACCCTTGTATATGATTCCTGCTCCACCAGAAAAAGCGACTCTTAATCTTCCATAACTATCTGTTTGTCCTACCATTTTTTTTCTCCTTTTATCCCATCACTATTATTAATCGGCCTTGTGAATCTGTCGACCCAGCTAATTCGCCAGCTTGTTTATTTCCTCCACCCTTTGGACTCTCTGCCGTAGACCCTTCCGAAATACAAACAAGATTACCATTTGCATCAGTTACTCCTGCCATTTTAAATCTCCTCTTTTAATAAGATTTCTCTTATTAGTTCTCTTGCGTTTCCTTTGCCAAAAGAATTTATTTCAGGCCATTCTGATTTACCAAGAATCTCCACTGGAGTTCCGGCAAACCAAGCCTCACGACTTACTCCACCAGAATCAGTTAAAACTAATTTAGCATTCTTTATCATTTCTTGCATTTCTTCGTATTTTAGAGGTTCTAAAACCTCAATATTTTTAGACAATTTAATTCCAAACCCCTCCATTTTATTCTTAGTCCTAGGGTGCATAGGAAAAATTACTTTCTCTTTCCTTCTTAACTTTCCTAAAACCTTTCTCAAAGATTCTTCATCACTTGTATTTTCTGCTCTATGTATTGTTGCTAGAATATATCCATCATGCTTTCTGTTTTCAACGTACCGGTCATAATGTATATCCCCTACCAAGAATACCTTGCCCCTTATCATCTCCTGCTTCAAATTGTTATAAGCAGTTTGTGTTGGGCAAAACAAATAATCTGATATGTCATCCACCATTCTTCTTATTCTCTCTTCGGGTCGTCTATTATCATAAAGTCTAAGTCCAGCTTCTATATGAACCAATGGAACATTAAGTTCATTGGCTGCTAATGCACCTGCCAATGTTGACCTTGTATCCCCATAAACTAATACAGCATTTGGTTTTGCAGTTTCTATATAATCTTTTATAGCTTCTGTCATTGCTCCTAATGTCGTCTTTCCTAGACAGACAGCTTTTTCTGGTACTGGCAATGCTTCTAAGCATTTATCATAATGCTGACCAGTCCAAACTATATAATCTTCTCCAGTAATATCTACAAACTTAATTAGGTTTGGTCGTGTTCCTAACACGTGCAAAAACTTCACTTGACACCTCCGCATGTTCTTGTTATCATTCTGGAAAATTTATTTCCACCTAGACTCCTTTTGCTTAGCAGGAACACCGTATACAACCGTATCAGGAGGAACATTACGTGTCACAACTGAACCAGCTCCTATTTTAGCATTGCAACCAATATCTACACCACATATAATCACACTCCCAGCTCCCACACTTGCTCCATTACCGACTGTTGTTTTGTGAACTTTCCATTCCCCATTCGCCTTAGGATATAAATCGTTAACAAAACAAACACGAGGACCAATGAAAACATCATTACCAATCGTGACTCCTTTAGGAATAAACACCATCGCTTGTATCTTACATCTTTCACCTATCTTTACCTCATCTCCTATTTCTGTATAACTCCCTATTACTGAATCTCTACCTATAATAGCAGTCTTATAAATATTAGTGTAACGATATACTTTTATATTTCTTGACCACTTCATCAACCATTTTCGAATCATATCCATTATTAAATATCTCCATGTTTTGTAATACACAATGCCCAGCTATAATACCGTTTGGTGGGTCATATATCGGTCTCTGTTTATCAGGGTCACTATGTTTAATCCCTGCGTTATACGCTGATTCCCACAACTTAACTACTGTCTCATAATTCACGTTATAATCATCACAAATTCTTTTCATCTCATCTGCTATCTGCAAATAAAGTCCGTATCGAGTTAAAGATAATATCTTCATTAGTTCAGTAGTATTACTATCCTTAACACAACATATACTCATTACAGCTCCAAGATAATCTCCAGCTAACTGCCTTCCTTTGTCGTCATTACATCCAATAAACTTGATATATGTTTTTAAACCAGCTTCAACATTCGGATGCTTAGCCATTACAGGACTATGAACTACTATTCCCTTTATTTTCTTTGTCGTACCAACAGGAACAGTTGAATGTATAATCGTTACATTAGGTTCAAACTGTTTAATATAATCATTTACAATCCCTACAAATTTATCAGAATAAGGAATACAAATATTTAAGTAATAACATCTCCAAGGTGTGAATACATTCTTCTTATCTATTCCAAATGCTTCATACCTATCTTTTAATATCTTTAAAAGAGCAGACCCAATTTCCCCTAATCCACAGACAATGCTATTTACTGGTTTCTTTCCGTTCATGGTTCCTCCATTCCTTAACCGCACTCACAACATAATCAGCTTCGTCAGTTGTCATGTCTGGATACAACGGTAATGATACTATGTGCTTTGCTATATACTCTGTCGTCGGCAAACAAGTGTCGAACTCTTTATAAGCCGGTTGCTTATGTAAAGGCGTATAATAATGAACCGAACAATTAATGCCTTTTCTATCCATATACTCTATAAATGTATCTCTATTCTCTACTTGTATTGTGTACAAGTGTAAGCTCGAAACGCTTTCCCCTAATTCCCTATTGTAATAATCAACTATAACCCGTCTCTTCCTATTCATATCATCTAACTTAGTTAATTGTACTAAAGCTATTACAGCTTGTACATCTGTCATGTTCATTTTCCAACCTGGCATCTCTATGGAGTAATTGAACCCTCCACCTTTTCTGCCATGCCATCTGGCTTTCTCAAGCCATTCCATAGCGTAGTGGTCGTTCAAACAAATCATTCCACCTTCAGCAGAACTAATCTGCTTAGTAGGATAAAATGAAAATGACATTAACGCTCCTCTATAATCATGATATAACGCTCTCTCTATTTGATGAGCTGAATCTACAATCTTGAACGGTCTGTTATTCTTTAAGTAATATGCACTGCCGACATAACTCTTATCTTCCCAAGCTATCTTGGCATCACAATGTAATATGACGTTCGCAACAGAAGCAAAAGTAAGAGAAGGAATAGAAACAATATCACCTCTGCCGATACCATTGCACTTGAGAGATAGAAACAATCCGTTTGTACAAGCGTCAACAGCGACAGCATATTTACTCCCAACATACCTTGAGAACTCCTTTTCTAATACTCTGGTTTCTCTGCCCTGGGTTAAATAACCCCTACGCATTACTCTTATTACTTGGTCTATTTCCCGTTCATCAAACGATAACTTAAAAAATGGTACCCTCATATTTTCATTTTCCTTCCATATAATCCATCTACAAATATCTTACGTTCACCATCTCCTTGTGCTAATCTAGCCTCTACCATCTTCTCGACGATAAAATCAACATTCTCTTTCGGTTCCCAACCTAATTGTCGAATATCCCAGTTGTTACAACAGAGTCTTTGCACCTCGCCTGGTCTTGGTTCTGTGTGAACAATCTTTACGTCTTTACCTGTATGCCTTAAAACAAGCTTAGCTATTTCATTGACGGTAACAGTCTTGCCTGTGCCAGCATTAAGAACCATGCCAGGTTTTCCATTATCCATTATCGTCAAGTAAGCGTCAATAGCATCGCCAACCCACATATAATCTCTTTCTTGTGTACCGTCGCCAAATACTTCTAATGGTTTGTCATGTAAAGCCTTTTCAATGAACGATGAAAATACTGCACCGTAACCATTCTGGTAGGGTCCTGCTGTATTAAAGTTCCTTAAAATCCTTACATCCATCCCATACGTTTTATAATACGAATAACAAAGTCTATCCCCAGCAACTTTACTGGCTGCGTATGGACTCTGAGCGTCTAGCGGATGGTCTTCCGCCATATACATCCTTTGGCTTGACCCATATATCTCAGACGATGAAGCAAATATCATTGGAACATTATAAAGTCTACAAAGCTGTAAAACATTTTGTGTTCCAGCAACATTTATATCTATTGTTTCTTGTGGATTAGCAATAGATTTATCAACTGAAATCTGGGCTGCTAAGTGAAACACCGTATCAGCATTTTTAATATACTCTCTTAAATCATCTATATACCTAATGTCTGCGTATTTATACTCTTTATCAGGTGCATGACAAGGCTGCATTCCATTATCAAGAGATACTACATCGTGTCCTAATTCTCTTAATCTCTTTACTAAATGATACCCCAGAAATCCAGCACCACCGGTTACCAAACAATTCATATAATCTCCTCAATTTATGGAGGGGGGATTGCTCCCCCTCACCATATTAAAGCCTAATTAAGTAGTAATGGACATTAAGAAATATCCACAGCTCTTATTAAGAACCTTAGCCGCCATTAGAATCTTCCAACCAACAGTTGACCACTGGTTAATTGGGTTCGAAGTATCGTTGTTGTTAGGAGCTTTTACGTAGGTTTTTACACCCTTCTCGGAACTTAGCTCGGTAACAGCAAACGCACCTTTTCCCCAAATAAGAGTGAAAGCCAACGAAATTGAAGTGGAAGCTGCAGACAATGGTGCTGAATTAGTTATGAACGGAATGGTAGATTCATAGAATCTAACTCCCGCAACACGACCAACTTCACCCCTATCAAGTATCTCAGGTCGAGTGTACTTGTTGAATTCTGCCCATTCAGCCGTTCTCTGAATTTGAAGCAAAACTTTAGGATGAGCCCATGCTTTGTAATAACCATCTTGAAATGGTCTTACGTTCGAGTTTCTCAACTTACCAACAGTTCTTACAATCTTGTCAATATCCATCACATGACCTTCTGTTCCAGTAACATCAGCTGATAACAAACTATATGTTAAAGCCTCAGTTAAAAAGGTTCCATTTGAAGAGATATAAAGAGTTGAAAGTCCGCCCTGTTTTCCAAACCACCAAGTAGAAATGCAAAGGTCATCGGTTTGAGGACCTTCTCCTCCATCTACTCTATCTTCTGACAATAAATCGTATTCAACCGAAGTATCAACAGAAGTTGCAGCAGAATCACCGAAGTTTTCAACACATTCTTTAACTACTTGAGAAAAGGAAGTCGCCACTAAAACATCGGATACTGGGGTCCAACCACCTAACTGGTAAAGTGTTGCATAAACTTCTGTACCAGAAAGATATGTTTGCGTTGGAACAATACCTTCTGTTAATTTCGTAGTGGTCGTAGGAAAGTTGGTGAACCTATTCATATAGATTACATTGCCAGCTCCCTTAGGGATAGACCTCTTCTCGGACATATTATAGAGAACCGTATTAGCTACTAATCGTTCTAGCATTAGCTTGTCGTAGTATCTTCCCACAACGGAAGAGACATCTGCGACCGCTCTTACATCTGGTGCCATATCAGTTTCTCCTTAAAAAAAATTATTCTTGAACAATCCCTTTTGATTTCATAAAATCCATTATTTCAGAGGATTTCATTTTATCCATGTTCAAAGGTTGCTCTGCACTTGTTTTAGCAGAACCTTCAACATAAGCCTCTTTTTTGGCTTTCGCCTTTTTTTGAGCTGTACGCACACCACGTTCGTGAGCTAACTCTTCTGATGCTTTAAGCTTCTTACCTTTTACGGACCAATACGCTGTCTCCAACGTAGTGTCGTAATAAGCAGGATTATCGACTACTTCTCTTGGAAGTGTTGATAATGATTCCTTAATCTCATTTTCATTCTCTTTAAAATCAGGATATTTAGTCCTGAAATCATTGAGGGTATTTTTAGCATAAAAGCTAGCCATACCAGATTTTAGACTCATAATTTCTTCCTTGAGCTTTTTGTCTCTAGTGTCTGCTTCATGGCCAGCGATAAACCTATCATAACTGATAGGGTCTCTATCTCGCCATTCGATAAGTTGCTCATAACTCATAGAGTTTTCAGGTTGTTTCACAGTTGCCTGTGGAGCCTGTTTATTACTCTCGACGTCACGTTTCAACTCGGCTATTTCTTGGGACATTCGTGTATTCCACTTACGCCCTTCGTCATAGCTTTTTAGGACCTTCTTATAATCTCCACCGAATCGGTCTTGAGATTCTCCCTTTTCCGTGGCCTCGGTAATAGGGGTCTCATCCTCAACGGCTTCTTCTGGGATTGTTTCGACCTTTTCTATGCTACCTTCTTCGGTAGCTTCGACTTCTTTTGTATCGGCTTCTTCAGCCGCTTCTTTAACTGGATTTTCTAACGTATGAACTTTGTCTAGTTCGGCCTGTTCTGATTCAAACACCTTTATCGCTCCTTCCATTTCGGAAGCGGAGGCATTGTTTGACAGGTTATCGATACTACTCATAATAAAATCTCCTTTTAATTTTTATAATCCAAAAACAAACGAAACAATTTTAAGCACTTCCACCCCCTTCAAGTAAACCTTTAGCTTCTTTGCCAGCCTCTATCTTCATGGCTACGTGCTTTAATAAACTGTTCAACTGTTTCATTTCTCCCTGTGTTCTAAAAAGTTCCTTATCATCCGATTCAAGTTGTAACCTTGTTCCACAATCATGTAACCTCATCATAATTTCTTCTTCAAACAACTTCCAAGCAGGCATCTGCTTAAACTGCGAATACACTTCTCCCTCAGTAACGTTATCCTTCAACGCCTGCTCCTGCATTAACAACTCATCATTATCCATATAATCTCCTTATCGGCCTATTATGGTCTGTTTCCGCCGCCGCCCATCATTATTGGCATACCACCTTCTGCTGGTCCACCAGGTCGTATTCCAGTCGGTTCTACTGGTGCACCTCCAGCTGTAGGCATTCCACCCATTCCAGGCATCCCTGGCATTCCAGGCATTCCCGGTTGTTGTGCAACCAATAAACTATCGAAATCTTTGTATCCCCATGATTCCCATATTCTCTTATAAATCTCTTTCCTATTAAAGCTTGGGTCTTCTTTTGTGATACCAAGCAAGTTAATCATCTGTTGCACTTTAAGGTTCTTATCGATTAACTGTGAGGATGCAGCCGGGATAAAATCGTAGTTTCCTTTAATCTCATCTTGAGGAACAGTAACAAACATTGCACCTTTTTCACCAACAATTCTAACAACCTTATCCGTTTCCATAAACTTTTGGTCAAGTTGGTAGAATTTCTTGATGATTGGTTTTATCGCCATTTCTTCTATTTGCTTAATTATTAAGGCAAACCCTTTACTACCAGCTCTTGATAGCAGGGAAGCTTCTGTAGCTGTCTTGCTTTGTCCACCAGACCCAGACCCAGTAGCGTATTTAGTAACCCCAGTAATTTCTTCTATTTCTTGTTTAAGCAAACCTTCTTCTGCGAAGCTACTAGAACTACCAACATCAGGAATAATAACTGGTTCAATAGCTGCCATATCGTCAGTAAGCCAAATTCCACCAGGCTTAGTAACAAGTGCTCTAGTATTAACATTAGCTCCACGTCTTACTTTCAGTATCAAGTTTTGTTTTAGGTTCCTGTTATCTAGTCGTTGGTTCACTTCAGAGTTCAGCTGGTCTTGCAAGTCTCCAGCTTTCTCTACGATACCGATACCGTACAGTTCAAACGGAAGGCTCCAAAGACTAACAGAAACAAACGGGTCAAGACAACCGAACGGATTATCCTTATCCCTTATAATAACTTGTCTTCCAGCGATAGTAGTAACCTTCTTCCTCTTATCATCCCAATACTCAAGAATCTCTATAACACGTCTATCGCCTTCTTCCGTGCCGATAGCGGTAGGGAACCCAGCCGAGTTCTTACGCTCCATGTCTTGATAGTTATTCTGAGTAACGTTGGTCATAATATAGTTTTCGAGGTCGTCTACGTTCTTATAAACCCCGTCTTTTTGTAGTTGTTTAATCTCACCCAGGGTTTTCTCAGAGCGATGAATAACCCAGGTGTCTTCCAGAGAGGTAGCTTTAGGCGAAACATAGATATTGAAGAAGTCGATAGGCTCGAATATGGGGCCATCGAATACTACTTCATTTTTTTCGTCAGCTTCTTTCTCACCAGTAGGAATCCCCATCAATTCAACATCAACTTCTGTCTTAACCATTCTGGTTTCTTTCTTCCAATAGACTTTACCGAACGAGGTTCCGTAGATAGCCATTTGTTTTAAGAATACAGAAACGTTATTAAAGAAGTCAGCCTCTTGGAATTGGTAGGCTAACAATGATTCCATTACTTTAGCGGTTGGTACATCGGCTTTCTCTCTTGGGAAGACATTAAAGAACGGGTCAGGTCCGAACAGGGTAAGCATTAGGTCGGGTAGTAATCCATCGACAGCTCTGCCTACGGCTGGGATGAAGAGCTTACTCCGCCATTTGTAGTAGTCTTTGGCGGTAGTAGCGTTAAGCCAACCACGATACTTTTTGTAATAATCAACACTATTATCCCTGATGGTTTGGTAATAGTTATGACTATGCTGATAACGATTCAGAATTTGTTCTTTTTTACTTTCTGCCATTTATTTCTCCTAGTATCCTGTATTTCCGAAAAACCCACTGGGTTGATATTCAATGCCTTCAAGTTCGAATTTAGGGTCAGTTGGCGGATTCATCATCTGGGTTATGTAGGAGAACGCATCAATCAAGTCGTCGTGCGTTCCTACAGGGAACCTCAGCAATTCATCCTCAAAATCAATCATCCTCTTTCGGTGGTAGATGACTCCGTTAGCGTATCTTGATGCTAATGCAGTCTCAATCCTACCGTTCTTACTTTGTCTACTCCCAGGCATCAGCCTAGTGAGAATAAAGAACCTGTTTTTCTTCTTCATTTGTTCTTGGAAGAAGGAAAACGCCTCTTCAAAGTTTATAGTCTCAAGCCCAATCCCTTTAACTCGTTCTTTCCCGTACTTCGTTTGGAAGCGGAACACAATCTCAGTTAGTTCCTGTAAGCCGCAACGCTTCCTCAGGGCATCCAAGACGTAAATGTTGTTTGACGAGCTCACACCCACAAC